>SL_8KL_010_SEDDRAFT_10000201_pt1 | contig 50637 bp, 38 predicted proteins | sample SodLakKL_010_SED_4_FD_11160 | JGI IMG/M metagenome (IMG submission 11160)
AAAGGGGTTTCAAAAACAAAGATAGCTTGGAAAACCATCTCCTAGCTATCGCTTCTTATCATAATAAGAACCTGTCACTAAAAAGTTGACAGGCTCTTATTACCCCAACTCTTTTATACTATTATACACATTCTCTTTTTGTCCGACGTATATGCTGTATATGTCGGACGTATTTCCCACGGGATGGGAATCTAAAAATGCACTCTAACTCAATGGTGGCGCTACCACCTCGGTCCAGCAGCTTGGAGGAAGATAGTTTTGCATCTTAAAAAGGTCAGGATGAAGAATTTTAAGTCGTTCGGTAAGAAAATGGAGATCCCGTTGAAGGAAGGATATACGAATATAACGGGACCAAATGGATCTGGAAAATCTAATATCGGAGACGCTATTCTGTTCGTTCTGGGGCCCAAAAGTTCTAAAGAGATAAGAGCCGGGCGTCTGACGGATCTTATATATAACGGGGGTAAAGACGGAAAACCTTCCGACAAGTGTAAAGTAAGCCTTGTTTTTGAGAACGAAGACAGGACCATACCGGTTGACGAGGACCAAGTTACTTTTACCCGGAAGGTGAAAAGATCGGATAACGAGCAGGGCTACAATTCTTATTTTTACGTTAACGGTAGATCATCGACTTTGACTGAATTTCAAGATCTACTTTCTCATGCTAGGATAACACCAGGCGGTTACAACATCGTCCAACAGGGCGATATAGCTAAGATCGTAGAGATGAGCTCCACCGAGAGGAGAAAGATACTCGACGACATCTCGGGAATAAGTTCTTATGATGAGGAGATCGAAGAGGCTGAAGAGAAAAAGGAAGAAGTTCTAGAAGATCTTGATCGTATCAATATCCTTTTAGATGAGATCTCCAACCAGGTAGAAGAACTAGAGCAGGACAGGGACAAAGCTCTGCGTTACCAAGAACTCTCCGACAAGGCTAAGGAAGCAGAAGAGAAGAAAAATTGGAAGATGATACAAAACACTGAACGTAACATAGGATCGATACAGGATGATATCGACAAAAATAAGGAAAGCATAGAAAACAAAAAAGAGAAAAAACAGGAATTGAAGAAAGATATAAACGAACTGACTAGAGAGATAGAGGAATTGAGAGATGAACTAAATGAGAAGGGCGACGAGAAGAGCAAAGAGCTGCAGGAAAGGATCAACGAATTAAAACTCGCAGTCGGAAGAGCTGACGATAAAAAAGAAGATGCTGAATATACAATAGAAAAGAACAAAAAACAGCGTGAAAAACTTCAAGAAAGATTGAAGGAGAAAAAGGACGATCTCTCCGATATCAAGGAGGAGAAGAGAGATATAAAAGAAGAGATCGAAGAAAAAGAACGATTGTTAAAAGATGTAGAGGAGGAAAAAGAAGAGATCGAAGATAAACAATCGGATTCCGACGAGCGCATCAAAGAGTTGAAAAAAGAGGCCATCGAGTTAGAGAAAAAGCAAGAAAAAAAGAAAGACAAACTTTCAGATAAAAAGATAGAACTAGAAACCGTAAAAGATAAAATAGAGAGGGTCAGGGAGGAAATAGCAGAGATAGAGGAGGAAAAAGAAGACCTTGAATTCGAGAAAAAGGAAAAGGAGATGGAACTCGAGGACCTGAGCGACCAGAACGAAGAGCAGAAAGAAAGACTCGAGGAATTGAAAAATGAATTTCACGAAAAGAAAAGCAGGGAAAAGAATCTAAGACAAGACAAAGAAGATCTAGAACAGAGAGTGGATCGACTTAAAAGGAAATACGAGCAGTTAAAGGCCGAGAAAAAAGCCGCAAAATCAGTGAAGAAGGGATATAATAGGGCGGTCTCAACCATCCTCGAAGCTAGAGATAAAGGGGAACTCGAGGGTATACACGGGACTATAGCCGAACTTGCGGATGTTGAAGATAAATATGAGACCGCATTGAAGGTCGCTGCCGGAGGTAGGATGCAGAGTATAGTTGTGGATAACGATGCTGTTGCATCACGGGCGATCAAATATCTAAAGAAAAAAGATGCCGGAAGAGCGAGTTTTCTGCCTTTGAACAAGATGAGGAGTGGAAGACCGAAGGGCAAGGCCTTGAGGACTGTAAAGGATGATAAAGCAGTAGATTTCGCGATCGAACTGGTCGATTATAAGGAAAAATACGATAATGTGTTCTGGTATGTTTTCCATGATACCGTAGTCATGGAAGATATCGAATCAGCGAGGGAACAGATGGGCGGAGTGAGGATAGTCACTTTGGACGGAGAGAAGATACAGAAAAGCGGAGCCATGACAGGTGGAACTCTGAAGAAAAATATGATCGGATTCAGCGCTCCCGATCGGGGTAAGTTAGAAAAAGTGAGCAATGACCTTCAGAGCAGTAGAGAAAATCTGAAAAAAGTGAAAGGTTCTTTGAAGGAGGTGCAGAAAGAGATACAAGAGATCCAAGACGAGATGCAGGAGCTTCAAAGCGAAGGAGGTCATCAGATACAATCAGAACTAGAATCTAGGATCGATCGTCTCAACTCGAAGATAAAAAAGAAAGAATCTAAAATCCAGGAGAAAAGTGAAAGAGAAGATGAACTCGATGATAAAAAAGAAAAGTTCAAAAACTCGGTCGAGCATCTTCAGGATCAACTGGGTGAGCTGAAAGATGAAAAAGAAAAAATAAGAGAAAAGATAAGAGAAGTGAGTCCTGAAGAACTTTCTAAAAAGCTGAGAGAACTCAAAGATAAAGAATTGGAACTTGACAAGTCACTAAATAAATTAAGATCCGAATTGGACAAGAAGGAAAACAGAGAGGAACATCTAGATGAAAAGATAGAAGAGATAAAGAACACCAGAAAGGAGCTGAAGGAAGATATAAAAAGCAAGGAAAGCCAGATCAAAAAATCAGAATCCATCATCAATGAAAAGAAAGAGAAACTCGAGGAACTCGAAGAAAAAGCCTCAGAGGTCGGAGATGAATTAGAAGATATCAGAAACGAACTTGAAGACAAAAAAGAAGAACGGATGGAGAAAAAACATAGAATCGATCAGATAGAGACCGAGATAGAGTCCAAACAAGAGTTCATAATCAGCTCAAAACGAAAGTTGAGCACAGAAAGAGAAAAACTTGAGGACCTAAAAGAAGATATCGAAGATTCTACCGATTACTCCGACCAAGAACTGCCGACGATGAAAGAATTGAAAAACACGATAAGAAGGAGTAAAAATAAGATGGAAGAGCTCCAGCCTGTAAATATGAGGGCTCTCGACGCTTACAAGGAAAAAAAGGAGAGGATGGAAGAACTCCAGGAGGAATATTCCGAACTCGAGAGGAGGAGAGAAGAACTGGACAATATGATAGACGAACTAGACGAGAAGAAAAAGGAAGGACTATTGAAAGTCAAAAAGGAGATCAACAAGAATTTTGGAAAGGTATACGAAAGTCTTTCGGAAGGTGGTGAGGCCCATCTCGAACTTGAAAACCCTGAAGATCCCTTCGAAGGGGGTTTGATAATAAAAGCTAGACCTCCGGGGAAAAAAGTCCATCTCATAAACGCTCTTTCCGGAGGAGAAAAGAGCTTAGTTTCCATGGCATTCATCTTCTCCATCCAGATGTACGATCCTTCGCCTTTCTATCTGCTCGATGAGATAGATCAAAATTTAGACGCGGTGAACGCTGAAAATGTAGCGGAGATGATAAAGGAAAACTCCAAGAACGCACAGTTCATCCAGATATCGCTCAGGAAAGTAACGCTTAAAAAATCGGACCACGTCATAGGAGTCACGATAAATGATAGCGGTATATCGGACGTCATAATGAAGGTCAATATAGGTTCAGAAGGTGAAAAGGATATACCTGAACTATCTAAAGTCAGCAAACTCGAAACGGAGGTGCACTGAATGGTTTCAGAGATGAAAGAACCGGCTATCCAGGTAGAAAACTCACCAGAAGACGTTATCCAGCATCTCACATTCCACAAGTCTCTCATCGATGAAGAAAGAAACGTGGATAGGATAGACAATTATCTAGAGATGATCGAGAACATGGATGACGAGGACAAGGAGTTCTCCGGAGATCCCTTCGAAAAAGCGATAGCCTCTGTGTTCAAACTTGTCATCGACGAAAGGATGGATCCATGGGAGATCGACTTAGTATCTTTCACAGAGATGTATCTGAAGCAGGCTAAAGAAAAGGACAGTCTAGACTTCCTTGTAACAGGACAGTTGATAAACATGGCCTGGTCGGTCCTAAAGATGCAGTGCGAACAGGTCCTTTACTCGGCTGAGGAGGAAGAGGAAGAAGAACAAGAAGCAGCTATGGAGGGAGATGAATTCTTCGAGGAATGGGATGTATGGGATCAGGAAGTTTACGACGATCCTGAAGATCTAGATTATGAAGAAGAAGTACTCCAAGAAGAAGAATTACCTCTAGACAAAGCCGTGAGGAGAGAAGAGAAGAAACCGGTATCACTGATCCAACTGGTCGATGCTTTCGAAGATGCAAAGCAGGAAGCGAAGTACAGAGAAAAAATGGAGAAGATAAGAAAAGAGAAGAAGAGGGAAAGAGAGAAAGAACTGGAGGAGAGAGATGAGAATTACGATACTCGCTCTCACGAGGAAGATATACAGAGTGATAAATCTAAGATATGGGATAGGATATGTTGTTACGAGCAGAAGGTCATAACTTTTAGCATGATACACGACGATAGAAAAAAGGATATAATCACATCCCTGATGTCGGTCCTGTTCCTGAACCAGGAAAACAAAATAAATCTGAAACAGATGGGATATCCAAATGGTCAGATACTGCTGGAGAACCTTGTTCCGGAAGAAAAAAGACAGAACGGTCTTATGGAACTTGCTTCCGAACAGCAGGAAGAAAGTATGGCCATGGGAAGGATAAAGTCCTATTGACCCATGTTTTTGATGTAGTAATATTCTCCTTTAGATTTTTGCTTCCTATCCAGACGTGAATCTCTTTTATTCACTCTCGGCCTATAAGTGTCCGCGTCCCTTCTAAACGTGATGCCGACTTCTCTCAAGAAGTTGTTCATACCTTTTCTCATATCATAGGGGCCTTCACCTTTCCCTCTCACTCCTGGTTCGCCGGAAAAGTTCATGATCAGGTCGGAAACATAATCAACGAAATAAACGTCGTGATCTACGATCATACCTCCTTTGTCACTCTTTTCCATATATCTTCTTATCACTTTAGCGGCGGTCATCCTTCGTCCAGCATCTAGATAAGCGCTGGGTTCATCGATCAGATAAAGATCCGCGTCCCTACCCAATGAAAGTGCGAGTACAGCCCGCTGTAACTCTCCACCACTCAGGTTCGGTACTTCTCTTTCGAAAAGGTCCTCTATATCCAGAGGATCTAAAACATTTGAACGGAAAAAACCCTCGTCTAGACGGTCATTGATCTCGGTCCTATAGAGGTCTATTACCCTACCTTCATAATCGGGTTTGATATACTGAGGTTTATAACTGACGGTTATATCCTTTTTTATCTCTCCTTCAGTTGGTTCGATAACATCTGCTAGCATCTTCACGAAAGTGGTCTTACCGGTCGCATTCGGACCGACGATACCTATCACTTCACCTTCCGGTATCTCCCCTTTTTCAGTTTCAAGCCTGAAAGAGTCCCACTCTTTGACCAGATCATCGTATTCGATTATCGGCTTTGAATGCCAATCCGATTTGGGAGATCTTTCTTCGAACTCTATCTCCGTGTCTCTGAAACGTATGTTTTCCTCGTCTATGAAACCTTTCAGGTAAGAGTTTATAGCTACCCTCACCCCCTTAGGATGAGTCACCACGCCATAGGCTCCTTTTGAACCATAGAGTAGATGGACATTGTTCGCAAGGAAGTCTAGAACCGCTAGGTCGTGTTCTATGACCATGACTCTACTATCCTTGCTCTTCTCTTTTATGACTTCGGCGACCTTCAATCTCTGTCTTATGTCCAGGTAAGATGAGGGTTCGTCATAAAAATAAACGTCTGCGTCCTTCGTCGTCGTGGCTGCTATTGCGACTCTCTGAAGTTCGCCACCAGAGAGATTCGTGACCTTAGAATCCAGAGTGTTCTCTATTTCAAGTGCTTCAACCCATCTTTCGTAATCATCGCCGATCCTCGAAAGAAGGTCCTCTACTTTTCCCGAATAATGTGCAGGGATCTTATCAACATACTGTGGCTTCAATGCGGTCTCTATTTCACCGGCGGATAATGCCTTAAAATAGTCGCCTAATGCAGTACCGGAATATTTTTCTACGACGCGGTCCCAGGATGCGTCTTCTTCAAAGTTGCCAAGATTCGGGGTTATCTCTCCCGATAATAATCTTATCGCAGTGGTCTTACCTATACCGTTTGCACCTAGGAGTCCTGTAACCAGTCCTTTTTCAGGGAGAGGAAGTCTATAGAGCCTGAAACTGTTCTCTCCGAACTGGTGTATCATGTCAGAATCCAATTCTTCCGGAAGGTTGATCATCTTTATAGCATCGAAGGGGCACTTGTCAACACATATCCCGCATCCTTCACACAGTTCTTCGGATATCTTCACAGCATCTTCGGTCTTGACTATGGTTTCATCGCCCATGCGGACCATAGGACAGTAGTTTATACATTCATAACCGCAACGGTCGGACTGACATTTTTCCTCTATCAGGACTGCTATACGCATTTAAAACACCCATATCAGCGGTCATATTTTAGATTGATGCCTGCACTATACTTTGAAACCGTACCTGACATTTGCCGCGAGACCACGATCGAAAACATCCACTTCATCTTTATTCATGAATACCCTGGCGACCGCTGCGAGTCGATCATCTTCTGTGACCACTAGAGCTTCATCCCCAGGCCTTAACGATCCTGACATCCCTTTGACAAATTTAGAAAACACGCTTTTACCATCTCTATTGAACTCAGCACTCTCCTCGGTGACCTCTATCTTTATTTTTTCAGAGAGGTCCGCTTTCCAAAGGAGTCTTGCACCGGCTTTCTTCAAGGTAAAAAAGCCATCGTAGTGTCGTACTGAAAGTATGTGCTCATCGTTCAGCTTGACATTTTTGACTCTGCCCTTATTGTTCTTCACGTAATCAAGGCTGCCATCCGTTAAGATCTTCCCTGCTCCTTTAAAAAACTGATAGTCGGCTACAGCTCTTATCTTCATCTCGTCAAACCCAAGAGAACTTTGGTTCGAAAGAACTTTTAGTGTCTCATCACCTTCCCATCTTATCAATTCTTCTATCTTTTTTAGGTCGGTGTATTCATCCAGTGAAAGTGGGGATCTCATACCGGAAGGGAATATAGACTGAGCTACCGGATATATCTCATCTAACTCAAGAGGAACGGGACCCAATGGGGTCTTGACAAGGAGATTCACGTCGTAATCCTCTAATGACCTTAACTCTTCTTTCAGAAACCTGTTGTAGGGCTTTCTGTTATCATCGATGTCGAAGTAAACTGTAGGCCCGTTTTTGGGTGGTGTGTAATCTTCAATTATCCAACGTTTTAACCTTTTGAACGAGGGTCTAAAATTTGATTCAACTCCTGTGTAAAGAGCCGCTCTGTTTCTGCTCCGGGGTTCGAACCTTTCAAGAAGGTCATACTCATCATCTATAACCTTTAAGGCCTCTAAAAGTTTAGGATGTGCCCTCGCCCTTCTTTCGACAAGTTCCCAAAGCCTTCCTTCACTTATAGCCTGCTTCACCTTGTCTATCTCTCTGTAGCATGCCCAAAGGTTATGTTCAGCGATAGGTCGGATATCGCCGTTTTTATACCTATCCTTTATCTCACGGATGTCGTGGGAACTACATACCGGACATTCGCACCCTAGATATTCAAGATCCTCTAAATTTTTCGTACCTTCAGGAAACATCAAGTCTCCCCGTTTAGCATACTTTGCATATGAGCTAGAGTCGAAAAGGTCACAACCGAGTAAAGCCGAGATAGAATACAGCATAGGATGACCAGCACCGAAAAGATGGACCGGTCCCCGCGGACCGAGTCCTTTCTTAGACGCTATGATAACTTCGACTAGGTCACGGAACCTATAATCTTCCATCAAGGGGACGACACCGCCTATCGGATATAGATCCCCTCCTAATTTACCCATAGATCTTCCACATCCTTCCCTGAGCTCTTTGAATACTGAACCCTGGACCGGGAAAGCGAGCAGAGTCTCCGTGTCATCGTCTGTTTTTGACTCTTCAGCCCTTTGGATCGTCTTTCTGACTTTCTCCTGTACCAGTTCCTTGGGATCTTCCGGTTCGGTGAACTCATCCAAGATCGTAGCTATGTCCGAGCCTATCTCTCTTTGAAATTTTAAGATCTCTTCTGGCTCGATGTCTATTTCGCCGTAAACGTGGGCCTGAAATGTACCTGAATCCGTCATTATCGGACCATGGAACCCGAGAAGTTCGTGGATACCTTTCTCTAAGACTTCTTTTTTGCTGTTAGGATCGCTGTATAATATGTAAGAATTGGTGATCAATATCTCTGGATCGAACTCTTCCTCCAGTCTCTCAACAGGTATCAACTCTTTATTCGGATTGATCACCGGCATTATCTCCGGCGTCTCGATAGTACCGTGTGGTGTTTCATAAACGCCTATCCTGGCAGTTCCGTCCTTTTCCTTGATCTCGAATATACTCTCACTCTTCATCTTAGACTCTTTTTTCTAATCACTAGAACTGACTTATAAGCTTACTTGCCGAGAAATTGAAAAGAAAAAAAAAACATAAAACAAAATTATAAAAGGGGTTTTAGGGATTTTGTCTTTCACTCGTCTTTTTCAGAAGATTTCTTTACTACCTTCTTTTTGACCTTTTTCTTCGGCTTTTTCTTGACTTTCTTTTGTTTTGCTTCTTCCTCGTCTTTATCATCTTTATCTTTTGATCCTTCACTTCCTTCTTCGACTTCCTTGTCCTCTTCAGATATCTCTTCCTTATCTTCAGTTCCTTCAGTTTCTTCTGATTCTTCGGTCTGTTCATCGCTCTCCTCTTCAGATTCTTCAAGGAATCCTTCAGATATCTCTTCTTCTAGTTCTCCTTCAGATTCATCTTCTTCTTCTTCTACCTCAACATCTATCAGGCTGGTACCACACTTCTGACAGACTCCGGCGTCGACACTGTTCAAAGATCCACAATCTGGACATTCCTTGCTTCCTTCTCTGCGCTGTTTTTCTTTCCTCTCCATCCAATCTTCAAAGGTGATGAAAGACGGCTGATCATTCCACCAGTCCATGAATTCTTTTTGGGAGAGTTCTTTATCCAGTTCTTCCTCTGCTTTCCTCTTTTGCTGTCTTACGAATTTCTTGTACTGTTCTCTCATCCTCTCAGTGTAATCTTGAACTTCCTTGCCTGTCTTGACGAACTCCGCACCACATTCAGGACAGTTATCTGAGTCGGCGGGGATCCATTCGTCACATTCACTGCACTTAACAGTATCCATATCAAATTCGACATTACATTTTGGACAGCTGGTCGCATCTGCTGAGATAGTGGCTCCACAATTACCACATTCGACCATCTCTGCGATACCGAAGAACTTGGTATAAGCAAAGACCGAACCAGCTCCTCCGATCGCTATAGCGGCAATCACTATGAATATCCACCACGGTATACCGGCAACTTCGATCGTCTCTGACTCGACAGTTATATCTTGAGTTTCCCTCTGACGGAGGTGTGTTTGTACTTCGTATACTATTTCATAATCACCGCTTTCTTCGGGCATCATCAATCTCGCCATGAAATGTCCGTTCTCGTTAGTTGTGGATTCATCGAAACCTACCTCATTGCCATCGCCATCTAGGATGCTAACTCTAACAGTCAAACCTTCCCAAGGAGTTCCGTCCTCTGTCTCGACCGTCCCTTGGAATAAAATACCTTCTTCTCCAGGTCTTAGATCATCAGGAGCTTGATCGGGTAAGACTACGATATCATCCAAAGGATCGACAGTTATACCTAAATATGTTCTCTCTGAGTAATAGTTATCTCCCTCGGTGGCATTGATCCTGACCGTTATCGTATCGTCTTCGTCCGGTACACCTGCAGTCCATTCTGCAGAAACGTTTTCCCTTTCACCTACCAGTACGCTTATATCGTCGGTGTATTCGGTCCCATCCGGGAAAATATATTCCACTCTAGCGTCTTCTATATTTCTCGTCCCATTATTTCTCACTTGTGCGTTAAAGGTGAGAGTTTCCATCTCATCCAATTCTAGTCCGTCATCTATGTCGATCTCCTCATCGTTCCTTAACCAGGATATATTCTCAAAATCAAGGTCCCGAACGAGGTATATGGTTATCTGTACCTCATCACTACTCTCATCAGGATAATCACCTACTCTGATGCTCAGGGTTTTTTCTTCTTCAGTAGCCTCCTCGTCATCCAATTCAGCTGGTGTCCAAGTGAAATGACCTTGGTGAGTATCTCCACTATCCAACTCTAAGTCATCCTCTGTTTCTACAAGGTCGTCGTCGACCCAGAACTCTATATCCTGTGTATCTTCAACGCCGCCGATGTTTTCAACTGTGTAATCGACCCTCACTTCTTCTCCTTCTCTGAATTCTTCAGCAGTAAGTGGGGATATCGTGACTTCGAAGAATGCTCTTTCCAATACAGTTACGGTAACACTATCTGAATCGTCTTCGCTCGAAACTTCTAGCAGCCTATCTCCAGCGTCGCCTTCTTCGGTCTCCCAAGTGAACGTCGATTGATGAAGGTCACCGCCTTCTAACATTATATTATCACTGTCTTCATGATCTCCGTCTATGGTAAATTCAATCGTTTGGTCGTCAGCCACATCGCCGATGTTTTCTACCATATAATCTATATTGATATCTTCACCTTCACCTACACCGACTTCCCAACCTGTGATCTCTACCTGGAAGAAAGTTTCACTCAGTACCGATATGGTAACACTATCCGAATCATCTTCGCTCGATATTTCGAGGACTCTTTCTCCTGAATCGTCCTCATCGGTCTCCCAAGTGAACTCATGACNNTGGTGNNTANCNCCACTNTCCAACTCTAAGTCATCCTCTGTTTCTACAAGTTCGTCGTCGACCCAGAACTCTATATCCTGTGTATCTTCAACATCTCCAAGGTTTTCGACTGTGTATTCTACCGTGACTGTATCACCTTCAAGGAAACTATCTTCTTCGATAGGTGAAACCAAGTCCACCACGAAGCGTGCATCTTCTAAAACGGAGATAGTGACCACGTCTTCGTTATCGGCCTCTATCGAAAGATCTCTTTCTCCAAAGGGACTTTCGGCCTGCCAGGTGAACTCGCCGGATATATCCTCTCCAGGTTCCAAACCTACGCTCTGTGTTTCTTCTTCTAAGCCGTCCACCTTGAAAGTTATATCTCTTACGTCTCCTACTTGACCTTGATTTTCGACTGTATACTCTACTTCTATCGTGTCGCCTTCTATGAATTCATCGGTATCTTCCGGTGAATCTATCTCAACTTGGAAATCTGCGTCCTCCAATACTTGGATGTTTACTACACTGCTATCGTCATCACTTAAGACGCTGATCTCGTGACCGTCCACTGTGTCTTCAGCGGTAAAACTGAAAGTATCAATATGCTGATCTCCGCTGTCAAGAGTTAAATCTTCTAGCGTATCTTGTAATTCATCATCCACCCAGAATTCTATATCTTGAGTACCTTCAAGATCACCGATGTTCTCAACTGTGTAACTGACCGTCACTACTTCACCTTCTATGAACTCATCAGTATCTTCCGGTGAATCAATATCCACTTCAAAATGAGGTTCACTTACCACGTCTAAAGTGATATTCGCATGATTATTATCTCTGTTCTTCTCAGTTATGCTGTTCTCCGGATCAACAACCCCTATTATCGTGTAACTACCTGTATCGACCGGGGCGTCCCATGTGGTTTCTACTTCTTCACTCTCATCTTCACCCAAGCCATCCAATATAGTATGATCGAAAAGATTTTCGTCGGGATGATCAGGATCAAATTCATCCTGGTAAAATGAGACGTTGACATCGGAAGCATCTGCATCACCGACATTTGAAACGTTCATGATCAAGTCCACTTCGTCTTCGGGGATTATTGGTTGATCCTCTTCTACTCTCCTCAAGTCTTCAGCTTCTAGGTCAGGAAGATCGACCGGTATCTGTGCACTTATACTCTCAGGATTATCCATCTTAGGGAAATGTTCCAAACTTATCTCGGATGTAGCAGTCTCAAAAATACCTTGGTCTTCGTCCTCATAAGTCAAATCCAGTAAATAATTACCCACATATTCGCTGTTAGGCCAATCACCAGGGTAATTTATCCTATCGCTGGCAAGGAACATCGTTATCCTTCCTTCCTCGTTGGCCTCGTAGATATCTTCGCCTTCGACATAGGTACCGTTGCCATGTTCCTGCATATATTCTAATGCCCTAGGATTGTCATCTGGATCGTTGATACTTTCAACTGTTTCGTCCAATTCTTCTATCCTATTATCCGGGTTCGGGTCAACGGTAGCTCCAGGTAATGGAACACCGTCCTCATTTGTCACCTGTAAGTCCACCCATCTGTATATCCAGGTCTGATCATGGGATGATTCGGTATTCAATATCCAAGGATCGCCATCTTCCTGGCCATCCGTATCATCGTCCTCTATGCTAAGCCCGTATGATTTGAAGGAACTATCGTAAATCCTTAGAACCCTATGGTCCACATTAGAATTCTGGAGATATGTATCATCATCAGTTGCCGTTTCTCTGGTTCTAGGGTCTATATCGCTCTGCTTTATATCTACATCGATAAAGCTGTTTATGACCGTGATGCTTGACTCTCTTATATGTATATCATTATCATATGATGATACCAATCTTAGTTGTTCTATTTCTACTTCGAAATCCTCTCCAGTCTGCGGGTTCTCAACGCTCACTTCTAGTCCCTCGTCGATCAACCATCTAGTTTCTCCCGCTTTCTCTCCTTCGAAGAATTCACTCAACTCTATCTCCCACAGTGGAGCAGAATTTGATTCCTCATCCGGATGTATATCGAGGGATCCTGTTTGACCTCCAGGTGTAGTGTAATCTAATGTGGCGAGGTCTTCATCGTCTGTATAATTTTCTCTTGTGCTGTATTCGATCTCGACGTATAGAGAACTTATCATATTTGATGGGTTTATATAGGGGTATTCACCCAAATATTCATCTGATATGAAAGGGTTTTCTAGGAACCAATCTTCTAGAAGTAATTCCTGTTCTTCCTCTCCTCCGATCAGATATTCTTCTTCGTTATCTTGAACTTCCACTATCTCTTCACCATCTTCGTCGAGAGGATACCAACTCATCTCCCACATATCGGTATCTTCATCAAATGTATAATAATCATCGATCCTGGAGTTCTCCATATAAAAATCCGATCCGTCCGTAACGAACAACCTAGGCCCGTCATCATTATCGTCTACTGCTTCATCTTCTTGGTCTCCATCCCATAGATAATCATAAGATGGAACGTCTTCAAGTGCCTCAAAGGTAGAATCTATCATCTCAAATTCAGAAGACTCGATATTGACGAAGCCTGGAAATCTGAATGACGAATTTTTTTCCATGAGTAAGCTAGAACCACCTGTCACTGTCACGTCGGTTTTAAGGAATGGACGAAGTAAGGTAGGATCAGGATTGGTTTTTATTGTACTGTTACTCAAACTCAACTGTCCTCCATCTCTGACCGTGATATTCCAGGTATGTCCCTCTTCATTCAACATCATCGTGAGTGTAGAATTGATTATCTGAAGGTGTCCATCTGATTCTATGACTATATTGTTGTCTTCTTTCCTTTCAGTCTCGTTTATATATTCATCCTCAGTTATATACCGGGTATGCTCCGACTGAAGGCTAGTGGAACCAGTATCCAAGTTTTCATCAGTACCGCCTTCTAAGGCCTCATCCTCTCCAGATTCACCGATCACTTGGCCGACAGGAGCTACGATCCCAAGCAAAAGAGTCAGGGCGATCAACATGCTTAACATTTTCTGTGATTTTCCATCAATCATTTTTTTCCACCTTAAGGCTAGATAGATTTAGACATTCAAGTTATGTTGATATATAAATTATTTGTCCTGATTTGTGAGAGGTGTGCTTCATCCATATTTATAGGTTATTGGAATGGTTTTAATACGTCTTTCGATTATATTGACTCCAAAAATGGAGGTGTTCGTCATGGACGCATATAAAGCCATAAAAGAGAGGAGAAGTATAAGAAGATATGTTGACAAAGAGGTCCCTGAAGAAGTCTTAAAGAAGTGTGTAAACGCAGGTAGACTTTCACCCAGCGGTGCTAATCTCCAACCTCTAAAATTTATAAAGATAAACAAAAAATTGGAAGAAGTATTCGAACATACTAATTGGGCCGGACATCTCGATTGGGACCCCTCTAAAGAAGAGATGCCTATGGCCTATATAGCGATATTGAAAAAAGAGGACCTTGGACTAGATATGGACGCGGGTATAGCCGCTCAGAGCATCTGTATAACGGCGTTGAACCAAGGTTTGGGTAGCTGTATCTTGGGAGCTATAGATAGAGATGGATTGAATAAGCTCTTACCAGTACCTGATGACTACGAAATAAAACTCATGGTCGCCCTTGGATATCCCAAAGAAGAACCATCGATCGTGGAATCTGAGGGGGGTTTAGAATATTTCCTTGAGGAGGGGGAACTGCAGGTCCCGAAAAGGCCATTGAACGAAGTGATGATAGAATGGTAACGGATGAACTACTTCCAAAGATGGAAATGTAGAGGGACACATTTATATACATGCTGTTGTTAAGTCGATAGTTGCAGTTCGTCATTGATGGGCCTGTAGCTCAGCCAGGTAGGAAAGAGATAATGTGCTCTTTCCCTGGATAGAGCATCTGGCTTTTAACCAGATGGCCTGGGGTTCGAAAATGGATCATCGATAGGTGATTCTCGGAAATCCCCACAGGCCCGTCAATCACATTACCTCTGCTTGATCAATCAAAAAGAAGGGGAACAAACCATGGGTAATAAGGATGAAATAAATGTATTAAAGCACGGGCTCGTTCCCGAACATAAACTCGTGCCTAAAGATGAGGAGAAAGAGATTCTAGAGAAGATGGACGTCCAGAGAGAGAATTTACCAAAGATAAGAAAGACCGATCCAGCCTTGGAACAACTGGAAAAGGTCCACGGTGATATCAACGTTGGTAGGATAATCGAGGTCAGAAGGAAAAGCAGGACATCTGATTCTGCAAATGCATATCGCTTAGTCGTCAAACGTGATTAAAAATGATATATGATTGTTATGAGGGGATGATATAAATGAGAGAACTTGTAGACGCATTTTTCGAGGAAGCGAACATAGTCGGTCATCACATGGAATCATACGATGATTTTTTGCCTACAGTGGATAACCCTAACAGCAGGGCTCAGAAGATAGTAGACAATATAAGGATCGGATTCGATGAAGGTGGATGGGGTAAGATAAAACTCGATCCAGAGAAAGTCGACGGTCAAGACATACAGATAAGGGTCGGTCGAAAAAGAGGAGACGACGGTAGGATACCGCCTAACGCGGAACCTACGATCAGGATCAAAAAACCCACGATCAAGGAAGCCAGCGGATCGGAACACAAACTGACACCTCACGAGGCCAGGCTGAGAGACCTTTACTATGACGCTGAACTAGAGATGAAATTTAGCCTGATACGTGATGGGATCGAAGAGGAACCAAAATGGATCTCCGTAGGTAGACTTCCCGTTATGATCGGTTCTAAGATATGTAATCTCCATCAAGATAACTTGGATAACACCATAGAAGAAGTCCTTAACTTGGACAAAGACAGCAAAGAATTTATTGAGATGGACGAAGAAGATAAGCTGACTGAGTTAGGAGAGGATCCGGTCGATCCTCAGGGTTACTTCATAATTGGGGGGACCGAAAGGAATTTGATGGCCGTTGAAGATATGGCGACCAACAGGGTGATGTGTGAGATAAATGAGAAATATGGAAGAGAACATGAGGTCGCGAAGATATTCTCTCAAAGACACGGCTTCAGAGCCATGACTAGATTGGAGAGAAAGAAAAACGGCATGATAAGCGTTTCAGTACCTTCCGCGAACGGCGAAATACCTTTGGTCATATTGATGAAAGCTCTAGGTATGGACAGCGATGAAGAGATCTACAATTCTATAGTCACCGAACCCGAGATGGCCAGTTTGGTATTCGCAAATATCGAGATGTGCCAGGAGGAAGAAGAGTATTCCCCTGACGGAGTTTATGATCAAGAGGACGCTTTAGCTTACTTGGAGAGAAAGTTCGCCACAGGGCAAGCTGAAGAGTATAGAAGAAAAAAGATAGAGTCCATACTAGACAGATCACTCTTACCTCATCTAGGTGACAAAAAAGGAAATAGGATGAAAAAGGCCGTTTTCCTGGGAAGGATGACTAGAGCCATCCTTGAGCTTTACATGGGCGAAAGAGAGCCCGACGATAAAGATCACTATGCGAACAAGAGATTGAAACTAGCGGGAGACCTGATGTCAGATCTTTTCCGAGTTTCTGTTGTGAATCTACTCAAAGACCTTAAATATCAACTAGAGAGGAACTTCAGGAAAAAGGGAGATATAAGGATCAAATCCTCCATAAGACCGGATCTCCTATCGAATAAATTGCAACATGCTATGGCAACGGGAAATTGGGTCGGTGGTAGAACCGGTATATCTCAACTTCTAGACAGAACTTCCAACATGGCGGCTATAAGCCATCTGAGGAGAGTTAAATCACCACTATCAAGGAGCCAACCTCACTTCGAGGCTAGAGAACTCCATCCTACCCACTGGGGTAGGCTGTGTCCTAACGAAACTCCAGAGGGACAAAACTGTGGTCTCGTAAAGACCTCGGCTCTAATGATCAACGTTTCCAAGGGCGCAGAGGTCATGGAGACCAGATGGAACCTGCATGATCTAGGCCTTATGGAGATGGGATCAGGAAGCGATTCGAGCTCTAAAGTATATTTGAACGGTGATCTAGTCGGCGTCGTTGATGATCCAGATCAATTCGTAAAAAATGTCAGGTCGGCTAGAAGAGATGGTGAGGTCTCAGACCAGCTCAACCTCAGATATAACCAAGATATGGACGAAGTTATAATCAACTCGGACGAAGGTAGATGAGGAGACCTCTCATGATAGTCGAAGACGGGAGCGTCAATTTCACTACCGAGATCATAGATGAGATAGAACAAGGTAAAAGGGATATAGAATCATTATTCGAAGATGGTTTCGTAGAATGGATAGACGCTGAAGAGGAAGAAGACCTATATGTAGCTTTATATCCCTTCGACATACCGAGCATGTGCGATCACTGTGAAGAACCTCTATCTGAAGCCGACATCAAATGGATGAATATGGGTGAAGGCGAAGATATCTCAGAGGTGAAATGTAGAAAGTGCGACGGGAAGATGGAGGTCGAATCGAAGATAGAGGATGAACACACTCATATGGAAGTCGATCCTTTACTCATGCTCGGTGCATCAACGGGTTTGGTCCCCTTCGCGGAACACAACGCCGCCCCTCGTTGTTCTATGGGCGCCAACATGATGAAGCAGGCATTAGGCCTGAACGCATCTAATTACAGGACCAGGCCCGATACGAGAGAACATCTTCTTCACTATCCTCAGCTATCGCTTCTTCAGACCAAGACCATGGAACTGGTCAATTATAACAAAAGACCTGCAGGCCAGAACTTCGTAGTTGCAGTGATGCCTTACCATGGATATAACATGGAAGACGCAATAATAATGAACAGGGCCGCTATAGATCGGGCTTTGGCTAGGTCAACATTCTTCAGGACCTACACGGCTGAAGAAAGAAAATATCCCGGTGGTCAGGAAGACGAATTCGAGATCCCTGATCCAGATGTCCGAGGAGCTAGGAGTGATCAACAGTACAGTAAATTAGACAAAGACGGTCTTATCAATCCTGAAACCAACGTAGACGGTGGAGAGGTCATCGTAGGGAAGACCTCGCCTCCAAGATTTTTGGAGGAAGACACAGATCTCATGGCTCCACAAAAAAGGAGAGAAACTTCCGAGATAGTAAGACCGAGGGAGAAAGGATGGATAGATTCCGTCATGCTCACAGAATCAGAAGACGGAAGCCGTGTTGTCAAGACTAAGATAAGAGATCAAAGGATCCCTGAGCTGGGAGATAAATTCACATCTAGACACGGTCAAAAAGGTGTCATAGGAAAATTGGTGGAACCTGAAGACCTACCTTTCACTGAAGAAGGAGTTGTCCCAGACTTGATCGTCAATCCTCACGCGATGCCTTCGAGGATGACGGTCGCTCACATGCTAGAGATGCTCGGTGGCAAAGTGGCCTCGCTCGAAGGTAGACATATAGACGGGACTCCTTTCAGTGGAGAAAGCGAGGACGCCCTTAAGGAATCTCTTAAAGAAGCAGGATTCAAGTCCAACGGTACCGAGATCCTTTATGACGGAAGGAGCGGCAAGATGTTGGAAGCAGAGATATACATGGGCGTAATCTACTATCAGAAACTGCACCATATGGTCTCAAACAAGCTACACAGTAGATCTAGAGGTCCCGTACAGATACTCACCAGACAGCCAACTGAAGGACGTTCACGTAAGGGCGGTCTGAGGTTCGGAGAGATGGAAAGGAACACCCTGATAGGACACGGCACCGCCATGGTGATAAAAGATAGATTGCTCGATCAGTCAGACGGAACCACGGAATATATCTGTGGGAATGAGGATTGTGGACACATAGCCATATTAGACAGCAACGGAGAATTGAGGTGCCCGGTCTGTGGTGAGAAATCCGACATACATCAGATACAGACCAGTTTCGCCTTCAAATTGTTGATGGATGAATTAAGATCACTTGGAGTTACCATGCGCTTGAATGTGGAGGATCAAAGATGACTCAAAATAAAGGTATCTCTAAAAGGATAGGAAGTATACAGTTCGCCTACATGTCTCCAGAAGAGAAAAGAGATCTTTCCGCTACCAAGATAATCACGCCTGATACTTACGATGATGACGGTTTTCCCATAGAGATGGGACTGATGGACCCTCATCTCGGAGTTATCGAACCAGGTTTAAGATGTAAGACCTGTGGGGGTAGAGTAGATGAATGTTCAGGTCATTTCGGACACATAGAATTGGCTATGCCGGTAATACATATCGGTTACGTTAAGGAGATAAAAAAGCTTCTCAGGTCGACTTGCAGTGAATGCGGTAGGATACTCCTCCCTGAAGAGGAAAGCGACAGCTACTTAGAAAGGATGGAAGAGATGCAGAATATGGGAGCCGATCTTTTGGATATACGTTCATTAGCCAAGGACGTATCTAAAGAAGCTAGAAAGAACAACGTTTGTCCGCACTGTAAGACCGAACAGCGCAAGATAAAATTGGATAAGCCTACGACTTTCAGAGAAGAAAATACCAAATTGACCGCTAAAGAAGTCAGGGCTAGATTGGAAAAGATCCCTGATCAAGATCTCTGGCCACTGGGCATAAATCCAGATATAACTCGGCCTGAATACATGGTCTTGAAAGTTCTTCTAGTCCCACCTGTTACTGTGAGGCCCTCTATAACTTTAGAATCTGGAGATAGGTCTGAAGATGACTTAACTCACAAACTTGTCGACATACTCAGGATAAACCAGAGGCTTAGGGAGAACAGAGACGTTGGTTCTCCTCAGTTGATCGTAGAAGATCTTTGGGACCTTTTGCAGTATCATGCCACGACTTACTTCGATAATCAGACTTCAGGTATACCTCCCGCCCGTCACCGCAGCGGAAGGACTCTGAAGACGTTGATACAGAGGTTGAAAGGAAAAGAAGGTCGTTTCAGACAGAACTTGAGCGGTAAAAGGGTCAACTTCTCCGCGCGTAGTGTCATATCGCCTGATCCGTGGCTATCCATAAATGAAGTCGGTGTGCCGGAAAAGGCGGCCCGAGAACTGACCGTTCCTGTAAAAGTCACGCCTATGAATCTAGACCATGCAAGGGAGATAGTCAAAAGAGGGCCGTCCCCTAGAGAGGACGGAAATTATCTACCCGGAGCTAATTACATGATAAGACCCGATGGTAGAAGGATAAAAGTAACGGAAAAGAATTCCGAAACGGTAGCCGAAAAGGTCGAGCCGGGTTTCACTATAGAGCGTGAGCTCAAAGATGGAGATATAGTCCTTTTCAACAGGCAGCCTTCACTGCATCGGATGTCAATGATGGCTCACGAAGTTAAAGTAGTCCCGGGAAAGACCTTCAGGTTGAATCTGGCAGTCTGTCCTCCTTATAATGCGGATTTTGACGGCGATGAGATGAACCTGCATGTATTACAAAGTGAAGAAGCTAGAGCGGAAGCTAAGGTCCTTATGAAGGTGCAAGAACATATATTATCACCTAGATTCGGAGGGCCCATAATAGGAGCCATCCAAGATCATATAAGCGGTCTGTTCTTCCTCACTCACGAAAATCCATCATTTACCAGGGAAGACGTGGTCAGCATATTCTCAAACTTGAAAACTGAAAGCTTCCCAGAACCGGTCGAAGAAGACGGTCAAAAGGTGTGGAAAGGTAAAGATATCTTCAGTCATTTTCTGCCAGACGGTCTCAACATCCAATTCCAGGCATCGATATGCGAGAAATGTACCAACTGTGATGAAGAAGAGTGCGATATAGATGCCTTCGTCAATATCGAGGACGGAGAACTGGTCAACGGTACGATAGACGAAAACGCAGTCAGTGCATTCGCTGGAGAGATCGTTGATAAATTGGCAAGAGATTATGGAACGGACACCGCTAGAAAGTTCATAGATCAGATAACTACTATAGCTTTAGGAGTGATCACCTTGAGAGGTTTCACGACTAGTATCGATGACGAAGAGATCCCTGAAGAGGCCTCTAGACAGATAAATTCTATATTGGATAAGGCAGAAAACAAAGTTAGAAATCTGATCGAAGCTTATAGAGAAGGAGATCTAGAAGAGCTGCCCGGTAGAGGACTCGAGGAAACCCTAGAACTCAAGATAATGAAGGAATTGGGTAAAGCAAGAGACGATGCAGGGCAGATCGCGAGCAAACATCTAGGTTTGGGTAATAACGCCGTAGTCATGGCTAGGACCGGTGCGAGAGCGAGCATGTTGAACCTTACTCAGATGGCCGGTGCACTCGGACAACAGGCTATCAGAGGCGAAAGACCGAGCAGAGGTTTCGAAGAAAGGACTCTTTCACACTTTAAGAGAGGGGAACTCGGTGCCGAGTCAAAGGGTTTCGTCAAGTCATCTTACAAGGAAGGACTTAATCCAGTAGAATACTTCTTCCACAGTATGGGAGGTAGGGAAGGTCTTGTGGATACAGCTGTCCGTACAAGTAGATCAGGATACATGCAGAGACGGCTCATCAATGCACTAGAAGATCTGATGGTGGAAAATGACGGTACCGTAAGGAACTCAGCCGATACGGTAGTTCAGTTCCAGTATGGTGAAGACGGGGTAGATCCGATGAAGAGCAAGCAAGGAGACGCTATAGATATAGATGACGTTATACGCGATTTCAAGTTAGGAGGGGATGAATAATGGCGAAGAAAGATACGATACAAGCATTGAAACGAAGAGATATAGACGAAGAAACGGCAAAAAAATTGGCAGACGAGGGGTTTTTACTCGGTGATGTAAAGTCCGCTTCCAAAGAGGATCTCGAAGAGGTACTTGATGAAGAAAAAGCAAAAGAAGTCAAAAAATTGATCGGCAAAAAACCAAAGAGCAAAAAGAAAAAGAAAAAAAGCAAGAAGAGCGAGAAGGAAAAAGAGAAGATCGAAAGACCTGATGATTTCATACCGGATAAGTTCGATGAACTCGAAGGAACCGCGAAAAAGGTGAAGGAATTAGCCGAGGATAAAGGATACGATCTACCAAGGGCGATCATAACGGATACGGCGGAAGGACTTGAAAAGCACGATATACCAGAGAAAGATTATGGAGATATAATCGAGATAGTCAACGATAGATATCAAAACAGGAAAGTCGATCCCAAGGAGTCTGTCGGTATCCTAGGAGCTCAATCCATAGGTGAACCCGGTACGCAGATGACGATGAGAACATTTCACCATGCAGGTGTCGCGGAGATAGGCGTTACTCAGGGACTGCCCAGGATGATAGAGATCGTGGACGCAAGAAAAGTTCCCAGTACACCTTCGATGGAAGTACATCTTGAAGATGATATCAAGGACGATAGGGAAGAAGCTAAAACCATAGCATCAAGACTCGAAATAACCAGGCTAAAAGATGTAGCGGATGTCGAGATCGATATGGCCGAGACCAATATCGTGATAAAACCAGATATGGATGATCTCGATGATAAGAATATAGAGATCGACGAGATAGCCCAGAAATTGAGTAAATCGAGAGGCATAGAGGGAGACGTCAATACTTCTGGAAATGAGATCAATATAAAGATAGAAGAGGGAAAATTCAGTCTTCTTCACGAATCGGTAGAGAATGCCAAAAGCATGAAGATAAAAGGAGTGAAGGGCATAGAAAGAGGAGTCATACGCCGAGACGGAGGCGAGTTCATCATATATACGGAAGGATCGAATCTAGAAGAGGTCCTCAAGATGGACGGCGTAGATGTGGAGAACACTACGACCAACAGTCCCAACGAGATATACAACGTGCTCGGTATAGAAGCTGCTAGGAACTCGGTGATACATGAAGCTAAGAACACGCTAGACGAGCAGGGACTCGAAGTCGACATAAGGCATGTTATGTTGGTTGCCGATATAATGACCAACGAGGGCGACCTCAAGGCTATAGGTAGGCACGGTGTTTCCGGTAAAAAGACAAGCGTGCTCGCTCGTGCCGCTTTCGAGATCACAAGTCAGCATCTATTGAGAGCAGCTATCATCGGCGAAAAAGACGAACTCAGCGGTGTAGCCGAAAACGTCATAGTTGGACAGCCCATAACCCAAGGTACAGGAGATATCGATGTGAAGTACACTGGACGTCCAGCCGGGATGGCAGAGGAAAAAGAAGATGGAGAGTAAGTCCCTTTAAAAAATCATAAATACTAGGGCAATGATGGATAAAACGATCACTTCAAAATGGTGGTGCCAGAATGGATATAAATAGGGAAATTAGGATGGCCGTTAACACCGGTTCGGTGGATTTCGGTATCAAAGAGGCAAAAGAAAACGCAGACGAAGACGAATGCAAGTTGTTGATCGTCGCATCTAACTGTCCAGACGAGACTCTGGTAGGGAGTGACGAGTACAGTGGAGTCCCAGTTTATAAATATAGAGGTAACAACCAACAATTGGGTTCCGCGGCTGGAAAACCCTTTGCGGTATCTACACTCTCGATAAAAGATGCTGGTAACTCGAATGTTCTTTCGCTGAAGGCGGAATGATCATGTCGGAGAACGTAGAAGATATAACATTCAACGAAAAAACCCTGCGGTATATCTCTGTTTTCGAGAAGATAACCGATACCGAAGTCGTCGACTGTATAGATATACCTGAAAAAGTCATATTTCTCGTAAAGAACGGTTCTATACAGAAGGCTATCGGTAAAGGGGGGAAGAACGTCACTAAAATAAGCGATGCGATCGACAGGAACGTTCACGTGATAGAATTCAGCGATGATGAAGAAAAGCTACTTGAAAATATATTTTACAGCTACGAGGTCAAAGACGTCGAGATAGAAGATAAAAATGGAGTCAAACACGGAACCGTCGAAGTCGCACAGGAAAACAAAGCCAGGGCTATCGGAAAAGAAGGTAGAAATCTTTCCATAGCAAGAAAAATAATGATGAGACACTCAGACGTATCCAGTGTATCTGTCGCGTAATATTGAAGGCGGACCTCTAAAGTGTAGGAATGGGGTAATTTCCTTTTCGGTTTTCCATCTATCTTTACAGTCACATCCGGGTATCTCTTCCGATACTGAGATATCCTGGGTCTTGTTGAACTTTTCCAATATCTCGATTATCTTATCGTTACATCTTTCACAGTTATCGGCTCCTCTCTCAGATCCCAATCCAGCTTTAGAGACCACCACCGGTACATCTATGTCAGATGTTGAAAAGAGCACTTCGAGCAGTGACCATAACCACGGAGGACTATAGAGACCCCTGTGCCAAAGTTCTTCCAATAGAGTCCCGTTCTGTATATTTATCGGATTGATAGAGATCACGTCAGTTATTTCGGCTATATCTCTTATCGAGTTCTCGAGGTCCTCGATAGCTTCATTCTCTGTGAGGAAAGGAGGTTTCAATAGAAGGTAAGTCCTAATCGATACTAGGTCAGAGACTTTTTCCACAGCCTCCTCATAATCTCGAAATTTGAAACCCTTGTTTATACAGTTCTCAAGGACAAAATCGTTCGAGCTCTCGAGTCCTATAGCTAATTCTAATCTTTTGACTGAGCGTGAAAATTTTTCCACTCTTTTCCTATCGACGAATTCAGGTCTTGTCTCTATGACCGTCTTTTCAGCATCGAAGCTTTCGAGTATCTTCCGCGCAGTTTCGTCGTCTATCTCCTCCATATCCATGAAACTGCCGGACGTGTATATCTTGACGATATCTTGATCTTTATAATCAGAGATCGCTTCCTCCAATTGTTCCTCCAAGTCTTCTTTATCTATATCCGGATTTGTGTCGGTGTGATATCCACACATAGAACAACCGGCCCCGTAAGAACGGCAGCATCCGCGTGTCCTAAAAATGACCGAGAAGACCTCTTCTACCTCTCCATCGAGATATTCTTTCTCGTCCCAGTATGCCACCAGATCTTTTCTCTCGCTTCTAGATGTTTTTCTGTTGTACTTTTTGATCTCAGAGTTCAAGCCCATATTCGAATTCAGTCGCTGTAAGATAATAAATGTTTTCTTTTATGATGATTGCTGCTAAAGTTGATGATAAAAACACGTCATACAGATGATGTTATCTGGAGAACCAAATCGAGGGGGGGCACGCCCCTAGATATTTAAAAAAAGTCAAATCCCGGAAGAAAAGCCATGGTTAGGGGCCGATGCACCTCCTCAATTTGAGTTCTTCCAGTTCCGCATAACATCTATATTTTATCGGATATATGTTTTTTGGTAGTTTTTCAAATTTTATTGGTGAAACAGATGTCATTTGTGCAGTTTTACTATCGAATTGATCAAATGCCGATATCGGTACTTCTTTTAAGGATCGCCGCTGATATCAAAAAAGAAAATGCAATTATATCCCCTATACAATAAGCCGGTTGATTGCACATGAAAGTTCTCCGTGACAAATCAAAGATGACCAGGTTCCTGATCCTCTACGAAGCTGCGGTAGAGAGACCTAATAGACTTGCGGACCTATCTTCTAAGCTCGACATGAGCGAACAGGCAGTCTCAAATTATGTATCTAAGATGGAAGAGGAGGGTCTGATCGACAGGTCTAAAAGTTCCTACAGACCCACTTCCAAGGGAATGGAGTTGGTGAGAGAAATCGTTTCAGATCTGGGAAATTTTCTAGATGAGGCGAGCGAGAGCATAAACTTCATCTCCACCTGTACAGCAGTAGCCTCTGAAAATATAAATGAAGGTGACAGGGTCGGGCTGAAGATGGAAAAAGGTTTCCTTCACGCTTCTCTCGAAGAATCTGCAAGTATGGGTACTGCTCTAAACAGTGTCGGAGAAGGCGAACCGCTTAGAGTCGGCGGTCTGGAGGGGATAACCGAGATGGAATTAGGTGAAATTTTCCTGATCGAAACAGACCTAGACGGTGATATAGTGGAAAAAGCCGAAAATATAAGATCTAAAATAAAATCTATCGACCATGACAGGTTGGCTATCAAAGGAGAGATGCAGTACGGCATCTGCAACATCATAGATATCGAACCGGACATAAAGTTCGCCCCTGTGAGTTCATCTATAAATGCGGCGGAAAAGGGACTAGATATACTTATGATGCTCTCTAAAAAGGATCTAGATGAGGTCCTAGAGAAGATAAACGAGAGAAACAGAGGTCTAGACGAGGACTATAAGATAGATTACACCGTGGTCTAGACGATTATCGGGATATCCCTTCCACAGTCCGGACATTTTCCGTCTTTCAGATTCAATCTTCCGGATGAAAAATAAGAGCGGGACATTATGGTAGTACCACAGTCTGGACACCTGGTGTCATTGTTCGCTCTCATATTGCCTAGATAAACGAAATGCACACCGGCGTCTTCAGCTATCTTTCTCGCTTCCTTCATCTTTTCAGGGGGTGTCGGCGGCGTATCCCTCATCTCGTGATCTGGATGAAAGCGAGAAAAATGTAGGACGGTATCTTCCCCTAGATTCTCCCGCACCCATCTGGAAAATCTGCGGACTTCCTTCTTCGAATCGTTGTGACCTGGTATTATAAGATAAGTCACTTCAACGTGAACTCCTTCAGAAACCGCGGTCTCCGCGGTGTCGAGTACTGGCTGAAGGGTCCCACCGGCGATGTCCCTGTAAAATCTATCACTGAATGCCTTTATATCTATGTTCATAGCGTCCAGGTAGGGTGTGATCTTCTTCAGTGGTTCGTCTTGTATGTAGCCGTTAGTTACGTAGACCGTGTACTTATCGGTCTCGCTCTTTATCTTCTTGAAAACATCGTAGCTGAACTCATAGGAGATAGTAGGTTCGTTGTAAGTCCATGCGATACCGTCGTATCCCATCGTCTCTTTCACCAGGTCTTCAACGGATCTCTTCTTCAGATAGGGGCTTTCAGGATCACCACAGGACAGAGAAGCGTTCTGACAAAAGCTGCAGGATAGGTTACATCCCATCGTGCCGTATGATAGGACTTTCGTACCCGGATGGAAATGGTAGAGCGGCTTCTTTTCTATAGGGTCCACCGATAAAGAGGCGGCCTTACCGTAAATATTAGAATAAAGGACACCGCCTTGATTCTGCCTAACATTGCATAGACCCTTTTCACCATCTTTTATCAGGCAGTTGTGAGGGCATAGATAGCAGTGAACTTTATCGCTTTCTTTCTCCTCCCAAAACATCGCTTCCTTCATCGTGTATTATGATAGGGTTGTTTATCTACAAATAAATTTTCATTTCTCTAGACTAAATTTTGAGATCGAAAACGACGTGAAAAACATGAGGGGCGTAGGACTTTATAATTTTCTTTTCGACGATCCTGAATCCGGTATCAAGACGATCTTCGAGCTCATCTTTTACGTCCTCAGGATATTCAGAATCTAGACTCCTAGTATGATAATGTATGATACCAGAACCGTCTAAGAACTCTATCGCTTTATCCAAAAATTTCCCCGTATCATGAAGATATCCCATGACCACTCTATCGGCACCAGAATAAGAAAAGTCGCGGTTATCGCCATTCCAGGGTCTTACAGTATCTTCTACATCGTTCAATCTTACGTTCTCTTCAAGGTAACTAAAGGCCGTTGGGTTGATCTCTAAAGAAAATATCTTTTCCGCACCTCCGTGGACTGCCATAGGAAGGGAGAAATAACCTATACCTGCGAACATATCCACAACTACATCGTCTTCGTTAACTACCTGGGCCATCCTTATCCTTTCATCGATGTTACCGCTGGAGAACATTAGCTTAGATGTATCCAATCTATATTTTATCCCATTTTCGACGTGTACGGTCTCGGTATCATCACCATAGATCTTTTCCACTTCAGGCTCCCTTTTCATTCCCTGGATACTTCCCTGCAGCATGACCGTTTTTGCGTTCAAAACTTCAGCGTAGGCCTCACCGATCCTCTCCTCATGTTCCTTCAAACTATCCGAGAGCTTGATAAAGAGTATATCTCCGATGAGCTCCCAATTATCGGGAAGTCGTTTCTTTTCTTCAGAAGGGATATCTATCTTTTCCTTGATCTGTAGGTATGGTTTCGATCGCTTCTGTCTAAACTTTGGATCTTTGTCGGAATAATCGCCTTCTTTTTTTACCGGAAATATCAGTTCGTCGCCCTCGGTCTTTATCATCCTGTTTGGATCCAGCCTACCGTCTTCCTTCAGCCTCTGAAGTGTTTTCTGACCTTTTTGTTTTGGAACTTTTATCGCCGGGTATCCTTCTTTATCCATCTTATGTTTCTACGTCGACGGTCACATAAGTATTTTATAGTCTGCTCGATTAATATTGTGACGATGGACCAAAGATATGTGGTCATAGCAGCGGTCATACTCATGATCGTATCTTTTTGTTCAGTACCGGTACGATCAGATGAGATCTCTGATCCTCGATATACTAATGAGATGATCACTGAGATAAACACTCCAAACATTGAACCCGGAAATGATGACAAAATTGTTATAACTCTCCAAAACCCGTATATGGATTTTGAGGACGGAGAGATGAAAAATACCACGTTGATGATCGAGATATTTTACCATAGCGATCTAGGTGTGGAAAATGATATCTCAGAAATAGAGAGTCCTCCTGTTTTCAGCAACGAAGAACTAAGCTCTATGGAGGAGATCGATGAGCTCTCTCCCGGGGAAACTGAAGATCTAGAATATCTTATAACGACTGCAGAAGATACTGAAGAAGGGGTCTATTCATTAAGGTTAAAACTGACATTCAGCATGGACGATGAAAGAGAGGTGATGAAATCTAGAGGTTTTTTCACCACGGAGGAGTGGCGAGAGAGTGATCAGGGTGATGATCTAGAATATCTTAACGTCAGTGGATTGCTGCTGGATAGTTCCTTCGAAGTCAGGGACCCTGTCCCTCGATGGCCTCAGTACGCTCTAGGTATAGTCGCAGGCTTTTCCGGGATACTGGCTGTCATGTTTTATATGCAGGAAAAATACGGTTCGTTCCCGAGGTTAGAAAAAACTTTTGATAGCTGGTCCGATAAACTTCAGAAGCTCAGGAGCCGTCTTAAGTAGCGGTCTGATCAGTTTAGAATGATTATCTATATCCCCTTCACGCTCGATGATCCGTCTAGTTTTTTCTTTGCTCAATATATTCAATAGTTTATCTAGATCACGATCGGTCATATCTTTGTAGACTTTTCTGACTCTCATCTCTCGAGATATCTTTTTACCTATACTTTTCTGCCATCTTTTATGGTATCTATCAAGGCTCCTCTTAGAAACATCTCCCTCTCCAAGAGCCTCGATGACCACATCCGAGCATATATCCGCGGCTTTGATACCCCAATATATACCCCCTCCGGAAAGCGGTTTTACCTGGGAGGCGGAATCTCCTACTATACACAGTCCATCAGAAACACTCCGCTCTAGATTTCCTAGAGGTATGGTACCCGATAAGAAAGTCAGTACACTGTCCTCTAATCCTTTTGATCTCAAGTGTTTCGTCAGATGACCGTAGGTTTTACCGTCATCGCTGGCTAGACCGATCAATTTACCTGTTTTGAAAGGGACTTCATATAGAAAAAAACCTGAAGTGATGTCATTTCCTAGATATATTTGAACATCTTTATCATGTTTTGGTACAACAGCTTGTACAGCGGGAAGGAACTCGTCTGGAGAAGGTAAATCCGCAGATCTTCTGATCACCGAACCGGGACCGTCGGCACCTATGACCACGTCAGCTTTTATGGTTTTGATTTTTCCGTCCTCTACGAATTCGATCTTTCTTTTTTCACCGTAAGAGGTACTTTTGACTCTACATCTTAATCTTATCTCGGCACCAGCCTTAGCGGCCTTGGTAGCCAGCTCTCTATCGAATCTAGACCTGTCGATAACTACTGCTTTATCGTCCTTGTTATCTAATTCCAGCCTTTCTCCAGAAGGTGAGTTTATGACCGCTCTTTTTGGGCTGAGTATTTTACTCCGTGTTCCCGTCAAGTCGAGTACACGTGGACTCACTAAACCAGCACACTGGACTGGTTTTCCGATGGCCGATTTTTTATCGAGGACCAAAGTATCATGACCCGCCTCGGCGGTTCTTTTTGCGACCCTTAGACCTGCGGGACCCGCTCCTACTACGACTACTTCACTCAAGACGGTGATTGAGTATATTCAAATCATTTTAACATTTTGCTTCACACACGGAATTTACGGGTCCGGGAAAACAATTAAAACCGTGACCGAATTGGCTAAAACATGAGACTAGATGAATTAGAATGTCCTATACTAGATAATCATATACACCTGCAGGAAAGAGGCCAAGGTGTGGATGCGGTGAAAAAGTTCGAAAGAGCTGGTGGAACTCACTTGATACTTTCGCATCTGCCGTATCACGATCTAAGAGAGTGGGACGAAAAGGGTTACGAACCGATATACGAGAGGACTATCGACCTAGCTGAGAGAGCCATGGAAAAGACGTCTGTAGAGATATTCGTCACTCTAGGACCCTATCCAGTGGACCTGGTTGATCTGAAAGATAAAGTGGGTCTCAAAAAAGGAGAAGAAATCTTGAAAAAAGGGATGGATTTGGCTGCCGATTACTTGGACAGATATAGAGTCGTAGCATTAGGAGAGATAGGCAGACCACATTTCGACGTTTCGGAGGATTTGTTACAGGCTTCTAACAGGATAATGAGATATGGTATGGAACTAGCATATGACGCTGGTTGCGCGGTGGTATTACACACCGAAAGTACGACTCCAAAGGTCTGTAAGGAGATAGCTGGGATGGCTGACGAGATAGGTCTTTCAAGAGATAAGATAGTGAAGCACTATTCTCCACCACTAGTCGAAGAAAAAGAGAACTACGGATTGTTCCCTTCGATACTCGCTAGCGAAGATAACATGAAGGAGGCGATCCCAAAAGGAAACAGGTTCATGTTGGAGACCGACTATTTAGACGATCCGAATAGACCGGGCGCGGTACTAGGTATCAAAAACGTTCCCAAAAAAACGAGGAAACTATATGAAGAAGGTACTTTGAAGGATAAAGACATGCGGAAAATACACAAAGATAATCCCGAGGACGTTTACGGTATAGATATCGAAGTCTGATCAACCGAGTTCTTCTTTTATCATCTTCATCAGATCATCCACACAGTCTTTGCAGAAGCTTTTATCTCCTACCTTTTTGTACTCTTTGGTCCAATTACCACAGAAGTGGCATCTATCCGAGTCTAAAGGCATATCTTTTTCCTCCTATTCATAAGATATAGCTTTAATGTTATAAACATTTTACAGACCTTCTTACCATTTTTTTGACAGCAACTCAGGATTTTTAAGGTGGTCTTTGTTAAACTTTTGTCTCATCTCAGCCGCATCTATAACGAAGGAAGATGAGAGATAGTCTCCGATCCTTTGATCATTTTGAAATATCAATGCCATATCGATCGCAAGGATCACGAGACCAGCGAAGGCTATATATGGTAATTCCCAAGCACCCAGTGCTACAAACATAAGGGACGGTACTGGCCATAAAGATCTGAAAATATTTCTTATGAACGATTGTTTCAATGTCAGATCCTCCCCGTACTTACCGAAGACTTTTAGATTGAGGAATTTCTTTCCAAGAGTCGAGGCTCCTTCCGAGTATTCGAGAGCGGTGAAGTAGATTAACTGCAAACCAGAAAAAACTCCAACGGCTATAAAATAATATGATCCGAGGATGAATATACCACTATCAGTCGAAGCTAACGGCTCAGAAGGCATACCAAGATACGGTATACCCACGATCTGAAGCAAATTATGCAAAGTGAAAAATACTATCAACAATATGACAACATCTAAGATATAGGCTGTTGTCCTCCGTAGAAGGGTCGCTGGAAAAAATATGAATCTTTCGTCTCCTTCGCTCTTCTGGTGATAGCGATATTTATCGCCCTGATAGTCTATTATCTTTTCCATCTTATCCACCATCGAGTTGGTATATAAATAAATTTACGCCTTGTCTTAGTGATCATCTTTTTTTGAACTTGAACAGCGGACCTATGACTTTTCTATTTCCTCTTTAACCAGCTCGATCAGTTAGCGACGCGGCCCTTAGAGAAACTTTCTTCGCCCACTTTTTTGTATTCTTTGGTCCAGTTACCACAGGAGTGACACCTTTCAGAGTCAAGCGGCATATTTTTGCTCCTTGTTTATCTATATATGTGGTGAGCGTGAGATCATTCATTTCAGGTACGATTAAGCGAAGATCCTCCTTGCCAAAGAAGCGCTATTTTTTGGATTGCCGTAAGACGGACCAGAGGCATCCTGGCTCGGAAGCTCTCCAGTGACCATGGCGAATGAAACATATATTTGAATTTTTCAAATCTTTGGTCAGATAGAGAGATCGATGGATTCATGTTTCGTATCCACAGTTGACACAACGCATCCCGCTATCCGACTTGGTCACCAGTGAGTCCTCACCACAAAGTGGACAATCTTTAGACTCGGTTATCGGTTTATCTTCATCACCAGCTTCGTGATCAGATCTTTCATCGTCGAATCCGGAACTATCGAACTGAGTATGATCTTCAAAATCATCATAAACTGAGCCACTGCGAAGAACACCGATCTCTTCGACCACGTAAGTGTCGATGATCTTGTCTCCTATCCTTTGATCGCTGTCCGCTATCAGCAAAACGTCTATTATCAATATGATGAAACCTAAACAAGGGATCTGCCATAACCAGCGAAGAATATTCCGCAGCAGAGAAGGACCTAAGCCTATCTTTTCACCCCTGTTTCCTATCACCTTTATATTAAAGAGATTTTTACCCAAAGTAGAACCACCTCCTATTTTTGACTCCAGTATAGAGAAGTAAAGCAGAACCACTAATGAACTCAACAAAGAAAGACCGATATAAGAAGCGGAAAGGACACCCGAAAAAACAGCTCCCGGTTCACCACCTATATCAACGAATAGCTCACTAGAGATAAAATCAAAAAAGATCAAACCACCTATTGCGAACATAAAAAAGATGACCAAAATGATGCTATCTATGATATAAGCACCTATGCGTCGGAAAACCGAGGCGTGATTGAAGCGTCTCTTTCTAGGCATACCGCTCTCTTGAGTAGGGCCATAATTTTGTGTCATTTTTTTTCACCGATAGATGTGGAAAAAAAGATTTGAATATAAATTTTTTTGTTTTTGGGGAGGTCCGATCACTGTGAATCCACTGTCGCCAGCATCGTACATGCGCGGAAGACCTTGTAGTTCGTCTCTATATCTCCGGTCTCGATGATGAATTCTTTCGGTCCAGTTCTCTCTACTGAAGGTAAAAGTTCTAGATTATCGAGCTTTCCGGCATCTTTGAACCACACATTGAAGCGTGTCTCTTTCGGTTCTATGACTTCCCCCATATCGTTTTCTACAGCTTCTCTAACTTTTTCCTCTATCTCCTCTCTAACCACCTTCGGATGCCTGCACTTAGCGCTGTATCTTCCAGTAGCCTTCTTTGTCTGTACATGAGGTATATCTGGATACAGCTCTTTAGCTTCACGTATTATCTCATCGTCTCCGGCTAAGAAGAAAACCGGCACGTCGTATTTAGCCGCGAGGAAGGAATTCATCGCGAATTCGCTAGCCATCACATCACCGATCATGAGTTTATCGACAACAGCACCGGAGTATGTATGTGAGAGCGTGCCCTGGCTGTGAGCCGAGCTGTGATACCCTACGTAGCCTACTCCGTCCAACTCTCCACTCAACCCTTCCATCTGTGAGAGGATCTTGGGTCTCCCGCTGAACAATTCAACTCTCTCATCCAGGTCCTCGATGATTATATTCCTCATCTTCCCGTGCCCGTCGGTGACATAAACGTTCTCCGCTCCGGCGTTAAAAGCGCCTTTTGCGGCAGCGTTCGACTCCTTCGTCATCAATTCCTGCGCCCTATCGTACTCTTTAGAATCCATCTTGCACTGCGGTCCAGATACTACACCCGAAATGCCTTCGATATCGACCGAGAATAAATAATTCATACTTCCACCGTCCGAAGTAAGAAAATGATGACTTATAATGTTTTGCTAGATCTAATAATGGCGATATCTTTATGATAACTCAAACTCTCTTTTATTCGCCGATCGTCACCTCGGCTCCGTAACTGGCGATCTCATCATCGAATGAATAAAGCTCTATATCGATCGGATGAGTGCCGGTTTCAATATCTATGCTGATGTTCTCTTTTATTTCAGCCGTCTCTTCAGGCAGGAGTTCCTCGTTGAATCCTACGGACTCAGCTTCATCTCCTATGATCAAGTCCGCTTCAACAGCGAAGATCGACAGATCTCCGTGATTATCCACCTTTAACTCGAGGTCTGTTATCGACCAGGTGTCACTGTCGTCGTCATATTCAGTTCCAAGATCAGCATCTGTGATCTGGATGTCCGGGCCCTCAAAAGTTAGCACCTCCTCATATATCGGATCTTCTGTGGAGGAGTCATCCACGACTAATGTGTAATCACCTTGAGAAGGATTACCTTCATCAGTCATCGTAACTTCGGTCTCAGCCTGTATCACACCTACGAGCCGTTTGGTCATATCTTCCGAGTCGATAGTTGTAGATCCAACTTTATCATCGTCGGGGCAGTATAGATCGATGATGTCGCCCTCTTCGACGCCTTCTATGTTGACGCCTAACCGTGCATCATCTAAGACCTGATATGAAGTTCTGATCTTTGGATCGTTATCACCGACGCTCATACCCAAGGCCAATATCAAGATCGTGACGATGATGACTCCGATGATCTTCTTTCTGCTGCTCATGAATTCTACTGTAGTATTTACTTGATCATATAAGTAATTGGGGAACTTTTCCTATCAAAACCAAAAGGGATATTTAGTCCGCCTACTTGTCGATATACATGGTGGTTTCAGATATGATCAGCGATTCTGATCTTATAGATCATCTGGATGAGCTTCTCTCTGTGGATGAGATCGAAGACGATAGTAAAAATGGAGTCCAGGTAGATGCTCAAGCAGAGATCAAAAAGGTGGCTTTCGCTGTAGACGTGAGAAAGGACATAGTGAAAAAAGCGGTAAAAGAGGATGCTGACCTTCTTTTCGTGCATCACGGTCTGATATGGGGTAACGGTATAGGACGAATGACCGGTGTAAATTACGAAATAGTATCGGAACTGATCAAAAACGATATAGGCCTGTACGGGGCACACCTGCCTCTAGACATACATCCGGAAGTCGGAAACAATGTGGAGCTTGCTAGAGTCATCGGAGCCGAGATAGGAGAAGAGTTCATGGAATACAAAGATAGAATGATAGCCAGGATGGCAAAACTCCGCGAAAAAAGTAAGGTCGAAGATATCGCCGATATACTTCAAGATGAACTGGGAACAGAGACCTTCATATTTAAAGGTGAGAGGGAAGTCGAACGGATCGGTATACTTACTGGAAAAGGAGGAGAAGCCTTAGAACCCGCGAAGAAAAACGGAGCGGACCTGTTTATCACAGGCGAGAGAACTTACACCACATATAACAAAGCAGTGAGCCTAGATATGCCTCTCATATTTGCTGGACATTATGCCACAGAAACGCTCGGTGTTAAGAAGATGAGTGAAAAATTGGAGAGGGACTTTGGATTCGAGACGTGTTTTATACCGGGAAAAACTACTATCTGATCTCTAGGTGACTATCTAGTGAGCTTTCTTGACCCGACTTAGTATCGTTATCATACTATCTTAATGCTTGCATACTCATGCAAAGTTTTTAATACCTTTTTTGTAAATCAGTAATAGAATAGTGATGGACAAGGATAAATCAAATATCATCATATGGATTATCTCACTTTTAAAAAGCATCATCAAAAAACCCGTAGAGATCTTCAATGGCATGCGGCGTGAAGGAGTTTACACTTTTCTGAAAGATAGGATGAAAAAACCGGGTAAGAACGAGATCTTGGAAGGCAATGTACTTGCGGTCATGTTCAAATTGGGTTGGCCGATGATGGTGGCGACTTTTTTGAGAACCCTCTACAATCTGATCGATACCTTTTGGCTCGGAAACATACCTGATCCACAGATCGCCGAATATTCTGTGACCGCAGTAGGTCAGGGATGGACGGTCGTATTCATGATGATGTCCATAGAGATGGGTTTCGGGATCGCAGCATTAGCTTTGATCTCACAGTATACCGGACAGAAAAGTTATGAAGAGGCCGACCGTACCGCCGGTCAACTTTACTTCATAGCTATAACTGCTTCACTGCTGATAGGTATCTTCGGCTACTTCATGACACCCACCTTCATGAATCTACTGACCGGTGGAGAGCAGGAGCTAGCATATTATGGAACACAATACATACAGATCATCTTTCTAGGGCTGCCCTTCATGTTCCTCTTCTTCGCCTTCATGTACACTCTAAGAGGTTGGGGTGACACCATAACTCCGATGAAGATTACCGCCTTTTCAGTCACTTTAAATATGATCGTCAACCCGATCCTTATCTTCGGTTCCGGTACGGTAATGGCACTCGGACCTTTAGAGCTAACTATCCCGACGATATTTGGATACTCCATACCTCGATTGGGTGTTAGAGGTGCAGCGATAGGGACCATAATGAGTAGAGGTATCGGTTCTACTTACGCGACATATTTGCTTTTCTCCGGAAAGGTCGGTTTGAAACTGAAGCTGTCTTACCTAAAGCCAGAGATTTCCAGACTGAAGAGTTTCTTAAGCATCGGCGTACCTGCCGGTATCGGAAGGTTTGGTACTTCCATCGGTTTCATAATACTTTGGGCGGTGATCTACAGGCTTCCGAATCCTGAAGTCGCGGGAGCCGCTTACAGCATAGGGAACAGGATATTGAACATAACTTTCCTAATAATGGGAGGCTTCGCCATGGCCATAAGCACCATGGTGGGGCAAGCATTGGGCGCGGACGACATGGAAAGATCAGAAGAGGTCGCGAAAAAAGGTTTTCTCGCTGTAGCAGGGCTCATGCTGTTCTTTACAGCCTTCCTATTCGCCTTGAGAAATAATCTGATCATGATATTTATCCCTGAATCACCGGAGGTCATAGCAGAAGGTGCCAACTTTTTGGCCATATTTTCCTTAGCCATGCCTTTCTTCGGAATATTCAGAGCGGTGACTTCACTTCTAGGTGGTTCGGGCCACACAAAATTGCAGATGGGATTGAACCTAACCAGACTATGGGGGCTTAGGCTGCCGTTCGTTTTCCTTTTCGCGATATTCTTGTCTATGAATTCGATCGGCGTTTGGACAGGGATGGCACTCAGCAATGTTGTTGCTTTCGGACTGGCTATGGGTGTCTATAAGACCGGTTGGTGGAAGGAAAAAGTCATAAAAGACAAACCGACACCAAAAACCAAGCCAAGACTGGACGATAGTGAGCCAAGGAGAGATAGAACTGAAGAAGACTGATAGTGCAAGAAAATTTATAACTTACTCCTATCATTTTTTGATAGGGGCAAGATGAAGCTTTCTCACATCAAAGAGGCGTTGATAACGATATTTACAAATCGTGACATTCAATTGACTTTAGTTGTTTTCGGAGTCGGTTTCCTTCTTACAATAACAGCTACCTATCCCGCACTCGAAGAGAGGATAGAAGAAGAAACTATATCAGAAAACAATAGGATCAAGGCGCGCCTACCGCATCCCTACGACGAACCCGCAGGACCTGATCCGCTGAGACCGGGAGATAACATACCCTTCATAGATAGGCCTAGGCTGGGATTGGTTAACGCGAGCTTAGAACTTAAGGGTGAGAGCGAAGATACGAACGCTACAGTCAGTACTCTAGATCGGGAAGAGCGAACTTTGGACAGTTGGCGTATAGAGGGGACCGGGAGCACTATCATAAATCTCACTAGAGAGCAGGAAGTGGAATATATAGATTTCAATATAGAAAATGGTGAACTGAACTATAATTATATGGTGAGATATTACCACCAACCATATTCGCTTTTATCAATACCCGGTTTCATATTGATGATCCTCTCCATCATTTTCCTGATAAGGGCTGTAGCTCTTATGGGGCCTCTAGTTGTGGACAAAAAAGAAAAAGATAGGATCAAGAAAAATCAAAAGTTGATAGACGACATGATCAGGGATAATAAGTCTTTTAGAAGTGAAAAAGAAGAAAACGATTGACGCGAAGATTTTATGAAATAACTGAAGACTATATGTTGCTAAAACGGAGGAAAGAAAGAAATTTAGTATCAGAGCAGAGGATATAATTTATAGTGGAAGACACTCAAAGGTACAAAAAGTCGTGTCTTTTACTATAAATCCTAACACGCTAAACTTTCTTCACAAAAACTATATCTATTATAAAGCCAATATCTGTTTGGGAGACGCGATGATATTTCACGACTCGTACAGATCGACACATATAGATCGAGGTTTTCAGGATATCTTGGATGACAAAAATATAATAGTTCTAGTAGATGGGCAGCATTATCCACCCGTAACAAAAAAATCACTGAATGAACTTAGGGATATGGGTGCCGAAATCAAGGCCTTGGTATTTTTAGGAGGGACTGAAAAGGTAAAGGATGCTGTTAAAGAACTGGGAGAGGGTGAAATCGAAGTGTTCGGCGGTGAGCATAAAAAGGAAATATCTCAGTCGGATATAAGAGAAGTTATCGAAAAATATGTGCCAGATATAGTCGTTGACCTTTCTGATGAACCGGTTCTTGATTACGCCGACAGATTTGAGATCGCTTCTACCTTGCTAAAGAGTCGGACATCTTACATGGGTGCTGATTTCTTTTTCACTCCACCTGAAGAGATAAACATTTTAGAAAAACCAAGCCTTTCTATAATAGGGACCGGCAAAAGGGTGGGAAAGACAGGCGTGAGCGTGTCTATAGCTAGAACATTGAAAGATATGAAAGAAGAACCTATCATAGTCTGTATGGGGAGGGGAGGACCTCCAGAACCGGACCATATCGAACCAAAAAAGATGGCCATGAACGCGGATACTTTGCTCCAGGTGTCAGAAATGGGTGGTCACGCCGCATCGGACTACTGGGAAGACGCGCTATTAGCTCAAGTCCCTACGATCGGCTGCAGGAGATGTGGTGGGGGCATGGCTGGAAATCCATTCTCTTCCAACGTCATAGACGGTGCCAGAAAAACGAACGAAGTCGACCAGAACTTCGTGATAATGGAAGGTTCTGGATCTACATTTCCGCCGGTGAAGACGGACTCGAGGATCGTGATAATCGGGGCTTCACAGCCTACAGAAAATATACTCGAATATTTTGGGCAGTACCGGATAAACACCTCAGACCTTGCTATAATCACTATGTGCGAAGAACCGATGGCGAGTGAAAAAAAAGTGAAAGCTATCGAGGAGGGGATAAAAAAACTGAATCCAGAGATCGAAATAGCGGAGACCGTTTTTAGACCGCAACCTCTAGAAGATATAAGTGGAAAAAAAGTTTACGTGGCAACGACGGCCCCAGAAGAGATCCTTCCTAAGATAATCGAAAACTTAGAAAAAGAAGAGGGAGCAGACGTCGTAGGTATATCTAACAAACTATCAAATAGGAAGATGTTAAAAAAAGACCTAGAAAATGGTCTGGAAGAAGCCGACGTGCTTTTGACCGAGATAAAAGCCGCATCGATAGATGTCGCGGGAAGGAGTGCTAAAGATAAAGACGTAGATATCGTCTTCTTACATAATGAATCGATACTCATAGGAGGAACAGTCACTTCCTTAAAAGATTGTATCTTGAATGTCTACGAAACTTCGATAAATAGATCCGGGGGAGAAATATGATACAAGTCACCAAAGAGGGTATGGAATATCCATTTTCTAAAGGTATATTGGCACGTTCTCTCACGATCACCGGTTTGCAGTTGGACGAGATATACGATATAGTGAGAGATATAAATAAAAAGATAGAAGATCGGGATAAAAAAACCATACGATCTAAAGCCATCAAAAAGATGGTGAAGGATGAACTTCTGAAAAGAGGTTTCAAAGAGGAAGAAAAATTCTATAGAATCTCCAGAAAAATAAGATATCTTGATAAGCCACTGCTTGTTTTGATCGGAGGAGGAGCAGGCGTGGGTAAATCGACCATATCTACGGAACTGGGAGTCAGATTAGGCATAAATCGGATCATAGGAAGCGACTCCGTCCGAGAGATATTGAGAGAAATATTTCCGTACGAAGTCATGCCGGCACTGCATAAATCTAGCTTTCTGACCGACGAGGGAGTGAAAGCACCTTTCGTTAAAAATAAATTGATATACGGATTCGACCAACAGGTAAGACTCGTTAGTATTGGATTGAAGGCGGTCATCGATAGAGGGGTCAAGGAAGGACTGAATACCATCATAAACGGTGTTCATCTCGTTCCCGGATACCTGAACTTTGAAGATCATGAAGATAGTCACGTTTTTCATTACATACTAGATGTGCCTGAACAGGAAGAACACAAAGATAGATTTAGGCTGAGGGCCGAAGGGAGTAATAGAGATCCTGAAAGGTATATAGAGAAGATAGGAAGAATAAAGAGCATACAGGAATATAACCTACGTCAGGCTGAGGATAACGAAGCTAAGATCCTAGAGAACACGGATATCGAATCTACTATAAGGGATATAATGAAAGATATGATCGATGAATTAGAGCCGGTGATATGAAATGACCAAAGCTGCACCAAAGTTTTACGACATAGACATGCCTATCCGCTCTTTTGTGACCAAAAGATTGATCGGTGTGAAGACCGAAAGCAGCGTTCAGGAGGCAGCCCAAAGGATGGTCGAATTCAACACTGGTTCTCTAGTGGTCATAGAAGAAGAGGAAATAGTTGGATTCCTGACCGACGGCGATATAAAGAAAAAAGTCGTAGCTAAGGGATTGAAACCTGATATGCCCGTGAGGGATATAATGGTCAGAGACTTGATAACCATAGATATCAGCGCGAATACTAAAGACGTCCTTGAGTTGATGTCAGAAAAAAAGATCCAGCATGTTTTGATAGAGGAAAAAGACGACATCGTGGGGATAGTTACATTCAGGGATCTGATAGATATAAAAAGGCAAAAACTTGAAACGTATATCTCGAGGGAGTGAAATGAAGATACTGCATATATCAGATACCCATGTAGGTGAAGAAGACCACTACAATAAAGATTCATTGGAGCTAGCTCTGAGTGAACTGGAAGACGACGATTTTGATCTGTTGATACATTCCGGTGACCTCACCCAGAACGGAAAATCGAAGCATTATAGGCAGGGAAAAGAAATCTTCGAAGATATAGATACACCTTGGGTAATGGTCCCTGGCAATCACGATAAAAGGAGCGGAGGTCTATCTCTCTACAAAGAATATATCGGAGCGGCAAACGGCGTATTCGAAACGGAAGATTCTGTTGTGATATATGTTGACAGTGCGGTCTCCGATACCGACGTAGGGAGAGTCGGCATGGTAAAATTCGACATGATAAAGGAAGCGCTAGCAAAAAATTCTAAAAAACCGATAAAGATAGTAGTTCTTCACCATCATATAATCCCTATACCCAAGGCCGGAAGAGAACGTAACGTACTATCAAACGCGGGTGATCTCCTGGAACTGTTCCTCAAAGCCGATGTCGACCTTGTGATATCGGGTCACAGACACTATCCCAATGTCCATCGTATAGAAAATACAGTCTTCGTTAACGCAGGTACTACTTCAGATAAGAAGACTAGATATGGGGACGTCAATTCTTACAACATCATACACGTGAAAAAAGACAGTCTCGATATCAAGACCAAAAGGGTCGACGGTTCGAAGCGAGACAATCGTTTTCCTAGAAAGGACAAAAGGATATTTTACCAATTCGGAGAAAAGGTATTCAGAGTTGTACACATATCCAATACTTTCATATCTTCATCTTCCGATTTTTTAGAAGATCATTTTTTCAAGGCTTTAAAAACCATAAATTCACTCGATGCTGATCTCGCTATACATTGTGGGGGCGTCGTAAAAAAAGGCATCAATAGGGACTACGAACTGGCCAAAGGATATATGGACCGATTCGAGATACCTATAGTTTATACACCTGCGGGAAGAGACATAAACTATCTGGGTTACGAACTCTTTTCGGAATATTTTGGTAAAATGGTGCAGTATCATGTGAAAAAAGACATCCGGTTTCAGGGTGTTTCCTCTGCACAATATGATTCTCCTGAAGGTTACATAGGGGAAACTCAGATGGAAAAGCTCTTTGAAAAACTTGATGATGATGAAGAGACATCATTCAGGTCCGTATTTCTACATCACAATATCCTTCCGATACCGCATGCAAGGGAAAAAGGGCTTTTAGAAGACAGTGGTGATTTTCTCAGGGAAGTGGTTGACAAAAAGATCGACCTGGTATTGACAGGGACCTCATCGCACCCTTCAGCCATGAAGATAGGCGATACCGTGGTGGTCAATGCTAATTCGATGTCTAGTGTGTATCAAAGAAGTAAATTCGGGAATTCCTTCAACGTTATTGATATATATGAAAAAGCCATCGTTGTCTACGAGATAAACAGTTTATGGGGTCGGAGAAAAATACAGGGTGTATGGGATAGAAAGGAACTGCAACAAACCGACGCCGATATCAGGGCTTTTTAAGCTGTATATCAAACCTAGCCCCACCCAATTTAGAATTTTTGACCTGTAAACTACCGCCGTAGTTATCGATTATTTTCTGTATCAGATACATACCCAGTCCTGTACCGCTATTTTTTCCATCTCCGAAACCTTTCTCAAATATCTTTTCTTTCTTATCGTCTGCTATACCCCTTCCATCGTCTTCAAATATTATAGTTATATCGTCATCTCCTGAAAGAAGCCTTATCCTGATCTTGTCGCAGCCTGAATGTCTTATCGAGTTCTCGAGCAGATTGGAGAATAAAATATCCAGTAAACCGCCGGCCTTTGCTCTTATGTCCCCCTCCTCAGCTTCAACTTCTATGTCGATCTCTTTCAAGCGAGGTTCATGTTTTGATAGGACTTCATCGATTATCCTTTTAACATCGATCTCATAGATATCATCCTGCTCTTCAACTTCCCTGAGCTTTTCTATCTTATCTATCATCCGTTGAGTGTTTTCTACAATCTTTTTTGATTTGACTATCAGATCCTCATCTTCATACTTATCCTTCAAAAGCTTAAGATAACCCTTTATGCTCTGAAACCTGTTGCTCACGTCGTGCCTTAAAATCTCGTGAAGAAATCTTTTTCTATCCTCTGCCTTCTTTCGCTCAGTGATATCCATGATTATGCCTTCGAGGTAGCTTTCCCCATCTTTACCTTTCACTTCTTTTCCACGTTCCCATACCCATTTTTCCTCACCCTCTGCCGTCTCTATCATATATATGACCTTATACCTTTGATCTTCTTCACTGGCCTCAGCGATCTTGCTGCGGACTTTCTCCTTGTCATCGGATTTTATGAGTTCTGAGTAGGCTAATCTTTCGTTATCTATCAGATGTTCAGGATCATATCCCGTTAATTCTTTGCATCCGTCGCTCAGAAATTTCATCGTGTAATTCTCGTCTCTCAAACACCTAAAAGCCATGCCTGGAGCGTTCGAAAGGAGGTTTTGAAGCAGACGGTGCTTTTCCTCCAGTTTTTTCTCCGCATCCTTTCTTTCTGATATATCCCTGATATTGCACTGGATCACTTCCTCACCACCTGCACGATAGAGGTTGCTCACGAACTCAACGGGTATCTTTTCTCCGTCTTGGGTCAGGAGCGGTATATCGTCATAGCGTACGTAACCCTGGTCCCGGATCTCCTCGAATCTATCTCTACTCTCACATATGTTTTCGAAGCTTCCTATATCCCAAAGTTTCTTCTCCTGCATCTCGTCAATGGAATATCCGAGTATCTCTCTTATATACGGATTGGCATCCATGATCTCCCCTGTCACGGAATTCAGGATCAATATGCCGTCTTTAGCACTCTCAAAAAGCCTTCTGTATCTCTCTTCGCTCTTCTGAAGGGCCTCCTCTGCCTGCTTTTGCTCCGTTATATCGACGAGATATCCCAGATAATACTTCAGATCGCCATCTTCATCCGTGACTATCTTCGTGTAATCTTTGACCCATAAGACCTCACCATTTTTTTTGATCACCCTATAAGGTCTATGAGTTATCCTCTCAGCGCCGATATCTAGATGTCTTTCTACTTCTCTATCTAGTCGATCTATATCACAATCGGGTAGCAGATCTGCATATTCTATATCACCGACCATTATTTTTTCTTGAGAGTAGCCCAGCAGACTTTCGACGTTCGGTGATACGTACTCTATCGGATATCCTTCCTGTGGTTTCCACTTGAATATGATAGTAGGCCCCTTTACAAAAAGATCCCTTTCCTCTTCCAATGTTTTTTCAGCTAGAATTTTTTTTCTAGCGAAGGATAGATCTTCCGCGATGTCTTCCAATAGTCGTATCTCTTTTCTAAACAAAGGTCTTTGAGGGCTGTAACAGATTATCAGTATACCAAATATATCGTCTTCTGAAATCATCGGGATCAAAAGCGTATGGTGGTCGATATTTTCCTGGTGATAATTACAAGTATCACAGTAGTCTTTCTTTTCACCTATCGTGACGGTAGTCTTCTCTGATAGTACCTCTTTTACGCATTCAGGGGCATCGCCCTGGCCCTCAGGAGTGACCTCCCAATGCTGAACCTCATGTTCGCCTGAATTGACATAAGGTTCTATCCTCCCATCTTCGCCTTTATCAAGAGCTATCTCAACGTTCAAATAATCTCCAGTCTCTAGTAAAAATCTAGAGGACCTTTCCATCAATGATGATACGGAATCCTCTTCTGTAAAGATCCTGTTTATATTGCGGAGCCTATTGATATCACGTATAGACATCAGCACTGAGTTCCATTCAACCAGTTTTTTTGCTTGCTCCCTGTGCTCTACCTCCTCATCTATAGCTTTCGCAAGTTCAGAAGACATACTATCTATGTCATCTTTTTTCATTATATAGCGATCTGCGCCTAGATTAAGCGCCTTGACCACTAACATCTCATCTACTTGCTCTGAGCAAATAAAAAAAGGTACATTACTATCCTCTAGATTTCGGATCTCTTCTAAAAGTCCAACAGATCCGACATCTAACATATACTGGTCTGAGACTATCGTATCGTACCGGTTTTTTTTGAAAAGTTCAAGCGCCTCATCAGAAGATTTTGCAAAATCTATGACAAAGTCATCTCTCTTTTTTTTGATATGTTCTTCTGTTTTTTTCAAAACTCCGGACCCATCATCGACAAAGAGTACCTTCATTTGTCCCCCAAATAGATGATAGGTTCAGCACTTCTTATATAATTTTTGTTCTTTTTTGAAAAACTTGAAGTGGGATGTGTGAAACTATAGAAGGAGCGGTGCGCAAAATTTTGATCAGGCTGATATCAGGGAGATCTTAAATCTAGTTCCACACCTAGTACAATCCTCTAATGTTATCTCTCCTCCATAATCTTCCAAAATACGTTCTATCAGGTACATGCCGAGCCCAGAACCTCTCGAATTCGGTCCTTTGAAACCCTTTTCAAATATCTTATTCTTTTCATTTTGAGGTACTCCCTTACCGTTATCTTCATAAGTCACTATGATCTCTTCTCCTTCTTGTTCGGCACTCAGCTCTATCGTATCACACCCAGAATGTTCAAGAGAATTCTCTATGAGATTGAAAAATATCTCGACCAATAGATCTCCTCCTAGGACTCTGAATTCATTATCGAAAGTCTTGATATCTATATCAGATCCCTCTTTTTTTCCATCTATCTGCTGGATAGCGCTCTCTACGTGTTTTCTTAAATTGACTTCCTTATTGGGTTTTTCATCTATCATACCGAGTTTAGTTATCTTATCTATCAGTTCCGATTGCCTGGTTAGGGAGCTCAACGCTTTTTGTAAAAATTCCTCAGAAACATCATCTAGCAATCCATCCTCGAGAAGATGTAGATATCCTCTAGTGATTTGGATCTTGTTCTTCAGATCGTGTCTCAATAGAGAATGTAGGAATTTTTGTTTATCGGCCAATCTTTTCCTTTTTGTTATGTCTCTATCTATACCCACATATCCCAATAGTGTATCTTTTTCATCGAATAGAGGCACGGCTGAAGATTCCAAAAAGCGTGTAGAACCATCCCTGTGTTTGAATCTACCGGGATAATTATTCCATCCCTCACCTTTTTTCAAATATTTTTTAAACCCGTCTTCATCTATATTCTCTCTATCTGCGTCAGGCCAATATTTCCAAGTAGGTTTGCCTATTATTTCTTCTCTTTTGTAACCCAATAGTGATTCTACAACCTCGTTAGAATAAACATGACATCCATCTGTATCCATCATCCAAACCCAGTCTGTCATTGTTTCCAAAATATCTTCAAGGTTAAAATCCATCTCTTTGAGATCAGTCAATTTTTTCGGATTTTGATCCATTTACTTCAATTCCAAAATATGAGTTGGGGACTCGTTTATTAAGATTCCTAGCCGATATCAACCTATTTTAGAGTTTGTTAGATCCTTTTTTTTTGTGATATATCATTAAGGCTATGAACGCCGCCCGCAAAAAACGAAGTTTTCGAGTGGGGCAGTGCCACCCCTTTTTTCTCCGAAAAAAGTATCGGAACAAAGTTCTAATTTCATCAAAATTAAAAATTTTGATAAGTGGGGGCACGGGGATTTGAACCCCGATCAACGGGTTTCCTCCACGTGAGGAGCGACCTCACGTGTGTTCGAATCACGGGTCACCGCTCCAGTTAATCATCATACCTTCACGGTCAGTAAACCCATTTGCGATCATCCCACGTAACTGGAGCCCGTGAGGATGCCGTGTTACCCTATACCCCCGATTGGGGTACACTGAGATAGTATCGCCTTTCCTTATTAGATTTTTTGGATGTGTTCAAGTTTTTGATATGGAAAAAACTCAAAGCAAAAGGTTTTTAGTACGGTTGACTTAATCAAGATTTGCTCAGAAGAGTCTTATACCATAAATTTCCCAAGGAGGATTTATCCTGGATAGAAAAAAAAGGACTGGTCTGATTTTCATACTCTTCCTATTCGGCTCCTGGCTCGCAGGAAGCATGATGAACTTTCAATTCGTGCCTGGAGAGGGTGGTGATTGGGATCTTTCAATGATCGGCCCTTTCTTTACCATCATGCTGTTCGCGATACCGGTCCTTATATTTTTGAGAGCTAGAACCCGAATATTTTATATCATGTTCGGCGCCGCCTTATTTTGGATCATTACTCCGGTATTCTTCCAGGCGATAACGGTACTTCTAGTGGGGCTCGCGATCGCTGGATTCATTTTAGTATTCGTAGCTCTAAAGAAAGGATACATAAGCAAAAAGATGGCTGGCTTATTGACAGGAGTCACGACGGCCTTTGGAGGAGGCATCTTTTATTGGATAATGAGTACCCCTGACAACGGTGATGGGCTGATCTCTAGTGAAAGTCTTTTACCAGATGATATCGGGTTTCTTCCAGAATTTATAGAGGGACCGGGTCTTTTTATGTTGGCGATGATCGCTCTTTTCGCCTTTGGCTTCTTCTTATACGAAAGATATGAACTATTTGGTCTGTTGGACTTTGAAAAGGAAGAAGAAGAGGAGAAAGAGATAGAGAGCGATGTTTCCTCCGCCGTAGATAAAGCTATCAGAGATCTACTAGAAGGTAAAGATATAAAACCGACAATAATGGAATGTTACGGACAGATGAGCAATATACTCGAGGAGAGGGGCATCCGGGACGAGAAGCACATGACCCCTAGAGAGTTCGAAAAATCCGCGAATGATAAACTAGACGTTACCACTACCAAAATTTCCCGCATAAGAGAGATATTTGAATTGGCCAAGTACAGCACTCATAGATTAGAAGAAGAAGATAAAGAGAGAGTGATCGAGGACCTAGAGGCGTTAAGGGATGAATTGGAATGATCTTGGTTAAGGTGGGTTAAAAGGATGGCCAAAATTGTAGACGGACTGATGGAAAAAAGCGAAACTTCCAACTTCTTTTACATACTAGTAGGTCTACTGATCCTTGTCTCCATGCTCTTCGTTCTGGGAGGCGATGAAGGACTCCCATTTACTCTCGGAAGGATAGTGAGTTTCATAATTGTTATCGTGATAGCTTACAACCTGATAGAATGGACNTCTGAAATCACCGANGAACCAGAGGAATGGGGGGGAAAGGACACTTTAGATGAAGAGATAAACTTGAGAGTTAAAGACATCTCTAAGCTATTGGAAAGAGCCTCCGAAGGCAAAGAAAAAAGTCAAGAGATATTCCACGAGAGACTGAAACGTATATTTTTCCTGAGATTTAAAGAAGATATGGGCCTTACAGATGAGGAACTGAAAGATCTGATTAACAAACCAGGAGAATTCAGGGATCTTGTCCGGGACGATTTGATTGCAGATTTCATCCTGGCTACTGAAGACAAAGAAGGATATGAAAAAGTCGACTTCTTCTCAGCATCAGGTCTCAGCGGTAAGAAGAGGTACAAAAAGAAGATAAAAGATGTTATAAAGAGTATGAATCGATGGGAGGGAAAATGATGAAGATGAACAGGATATTTATCATCCTGGTCGTATTAGCAGCTGTTGGAACGATACTTGGGAACCTATTCAGAAGCTGGGTCTTTTTTACCATCACCATATCATCCCTCGCGATATTCGTGATATCCAGCAAAGTGATGCCTCCTGATGCCACACTATTATCTATCTCTAGAGGATCTGATGAGCGTAAAAAGGAGATATATGTGGATGATGAGATAGAGATCAAGATCTCCATCCAGAACGAGGAGAGAAGACCCGTTCTAGTTGAGATACATGATATCCTTCCAGCGTTGGTAGAAGTAATCGAGGGTTCCAATCATCAAGTTATAAAATTAGACGCTAATGAAACCAAAGAGTTGAGTTACAGGATATGCTGCCCAATAACAGGGAAGATAGATATTGGGCCCATAAGGGCCAGATATAGAGATCCTCTCAATTTCTTTTCAAAAGAGATGGAGATGGGCGAAGAGATAACGCTTCGTGTACTACCTCAGACTCAAGAAATGCAGAGCGTCGATATACAACCCAGCTATACCAAACATTGGCTTGGTGATATAAAGTCGAAAAGCATCGGTATAGGCAGCGAGTTCTTCGCTCTTAGAGAATATCATCCGGGCGACGAGATCCGTGATATCAACTGGAAAGCCACAGCCAAGTATTTTGAACCATATACGAACGAATATGAAGGAGAAAAATCAGGCGATGTCATACTGGTTGTAGATGGATATAAAAAAGGTATCGTTGGTACTGAGAGAACTAACTCTCTCCGCGTATCAGTGGATGCAGCAGCATCCTTATCTTCTTCCATATTATCAGCTCGCAACCGCTTAGGTCTGATCGTCTCTGGAGAATACATGAATTGGGTATATCCCGGTACCGGGAAAAACCACTACCACAAGATCATGGCCAATCTTACCCAATTCGAAAAGGGAGGTTCTTGGGACCTACAGGGTGTAAAATGGCTGCTCGAGGATTTCTTCCCTAGAAAGAGTCTCATCATCTTCATCTCTCCATTGACCATAATGGATTTTACCGAAACCATCATAGATCTAGCAAGGAAAGAATACGATATCATGGTCATCTCGCCAGACCCATTGAAGATAGAGGGGGAAATACTTGAAGAATACGATGAGATAGCTGCAGACTTCTGCCGGACCGAGAGGAAGAACATCATCGACAGGTTATGGAGTGAAGGAACCACGGTAGTTGACTGGGATCCAAACGAACCCCTAGAACCTGCATTGAAGGAGGTGTTACGATACAAAGAACAAATGTAAAATACGTCTTCATTTTATCCATCATAATCTCAGGATTGTCAGCCAGTTTAGTATCTTTACATTCAATCCTAGGGATCGCTAATATATCGACTTCTGTTAATTCTGTATCCCATTTTTTGCCACTTATATTCTCCTTGATGACCGCTGTAGGTTACGTAAAAAGGAAAACTTCGTTGATCGACATCGGTATAACTTTGAGTATGTTCACATATCTTTTCATGAGTAGAAATCTTTCCCTAACTGTATTGAACATATTCGCCACGGTGGGTTTCTTATTCCTGTTTATCGGTATCTGGGTCTTCGCAAGATATCTGTTGATGGTATGTAACGTTGAAGAGAGCGCGAGGAAGGGGTCACAGAACCGCGACTTGATCTCATTCACAAGATCGGCCCGTCACTTCACCGTTTACGGGATCTTCACCAATCTGATATTCGGTGCGTTCCTAGCAGCAGTTGCCGCATTGGTGGGCTCTTTTAGCTCTTTAGGAAGGATAACCACTGGTCGTATAGAGACGATACTTATGATCATCTTCAGCCTTGCTCTTTTCATGATCATCTACAAGATGATAGATCTTCTATCATCTGAAGAGCGTTGATTTTTCTGAACAAACTTTCATACCTTGAGATTTGATTATTTTTTCCACCGGGTTTCCATGACCTTTCTACTAAAAATTTCGTGATCTCTAGTAAGGCAGATCATGAGGAAGAAAAGACATACTTTAAAAAACATATGGGGAAAAAATAAATAATTTTATTTTGTTATTGGTCTGGAGACGTGAAGATCATGTCTTGGCGCAAATATATGCTCGGTTTACTAGCTGTGATGTTGATCACTTCGTCTGTCATCCCTGTGTTTTCAGGTAGCGGTCAGCTTCTCCCACCTAAAGGAAGGGAGCTATCTCAGAATTTTCATAGAAAATTCTAAATATCGATTGAATTCCACTAGACAGGAATTCAAGTAG
>SL_8KL_010_SEDDRAFT_10000202_pt1 | contig 50620 bp, 56 predicted proteins | sample SodLakKL_010_SED_4_FD_11160 | JGI IMG/M metagenome (IMG submission 11160)
AGAAGAGGGTTTGCGTTTTGCTATTCGTGAAGGAGGACGCACTGTGGGTGCCGGAGTGGTAACCGCCGTGGCAGATTAATGAACAAGAATATAATTATAATTTCGGGTTTGAGGAGGGCAAATAAGTGGCCGGTCAGAAAATACGTATACGCTTAAAAGCTTTTGACCATAAGTTGCTGGACCAATCTTCAGGGAAAATAGTGGATACGGCAACAAGGACGGGTGCCCAGGTTTCCGGGCCGGTTCCTCTTCCTACGGAAAGGAACCTTTATACGGTAATAAGGGCGCCACATAAGTTTAAAGATTCAAGAGAACAATTTGAGATTCGAACTCATAAGCGACTAATTGATGTTTTAGAACCCACCTCGGAAACAATAGATGCTTTAATGCGGCTTGATTTGCCTGCAGGAGTGGATATTGAGATAAAACTGTAGGTGGAGGCCAGGAGGTGTTTAAGCGTGAAAAAGGCGGTGCTTGCCCGCAAAGTGGGCATGACTCAAATATATGACGAAACCGGGCGGGTTGTTCCGGTTACGGTGGTTAAAGTTGGCCCTTGCAGGGTGGTGGCGAAGAAAGATAAGGAAAAAGATGGCTATGAGGCTGTGCAGATAGGTTTTGAAGAAAAAAAACCTTCGCGGGTAAATAAGCCTCAAAAAGGATATTTTGAACGAGCCGGTGTTTCTCCGTGTAAAGTATTGAAGGAATTCCGGCTGGATAATTCAGATGAGTATGATTTAGGAGATGAATTAAATAGCGATATTTTTTCTCCCGGTGAGTATGTTGATGTTACAGGGATATCCAAGGGTAAGGGATTTAGTGGAAGCATTAAGCGGCATAATTTCTCAAGAGGCCCTATGACACATGGTTCTCATTATCATCGGGGATCAGGATCATTGGGTTCAATGGAACAGGGACACGTTTTTAAAGGGCGTAAATTACCCGGTCGCATGGGGGGAAAGAAATCAACAGTTCTTAACCTGAAAGTAATTGATGTAGATGCGGCAAAGAATATTTTGCTTATCAAAGGGGCTGTCCCCGGACCTCGGGGTAGTTTGCTGGAAGTAAAAGAAGCTGTGAAAAAGAAAACCGGCTAAAGGTTTAGGAGCGTAGAGAAAGGGGGTAACTTAGGTGTCCAAGCATCCGGTTTTAAATGCTCAAGGAGAGCAAATTAGCGATGTAGATCTTAAGGATGAATTATTTAAGGCACCTGTCAAAAATGAAGTGCTTTATTATACTGCCGTGGCCCAACTTTCCAATCAACATCAGGGGACTGCATCTGCTAAGAAAAGGAGCGAAGTTAGAGGTGGAGGTTCTAAGCCATGGCCTCAAAAAGGAACAGGTAATGCCAGGCACGGCAGTATTCGTTCTCCGTTATGGACCGGTGGTGGTGTAATATTTGGACCTTCCCCGGAACGGAACTATAAAAGAAAAGTTCCCCGAAAAGTTAAAAAACAGGCCCTGAAGTCTGCATTGAGTGCTAAACTGAGGGATGAAAAACTTTTAATTGTTGATAATATTGAGCTTGAGGAGCCGAAAACAAAAGTCATAAAAAATATCTTAGAAAATTTAAAAGTAAGCTCTAAAGCTCTTTTGGTTATAGCGCAGCCCGATGAAAATATTATCAAATCGGTGCGTAATTTGCCTGCCATTAAACTAATAATTGCACACCAGTTGAATGTGCTGGATCTTTTAAACTCTGAATATTTAGTTTTAACCAGAGAGGCTTTACAAGAAGTGGAGGAGGTGTTTGCCAAGTGAAAAATCCACGTGACATAGTTATTCGCCCATTGGTAACGGAGCGTAGTACCGACTTAATGGAAGAGCACAAGTATACCTTTGTTGTGGATAGAAACGCCACTAAAATTGAAATTAAGAAAGCAATCGAAGATATATTTAATGTGAAGGTACTCGCGGTAAACACCATGAACTTTAAAGGGAAGAAGCGCAGGTTAGGGAGGTACCCCGAAGGAATCCGTCCGGGATTTAAAAAGGCTATTGTTAAATTGACGGAAGACAGCAAGGCAATAGATATATTGTAGGGCAGTAAAAATTACAAGAAAAGTTTAAGAGTAAAGGGGGGAAACTTAAGTGGCTATAAAAAGGTTCAAACCTACTTCTCCGGGCAAGCGATTTATGACTGTTTCCAAATCAGGAGAAATAACAAAAACCAAACCGGAAAAATCTTTATTAGCCCCTTTAAAAAAGAAATCCGGCCGCAATATATATGGCCGTATAACTGCCCGTCATCAAGGAGGAGGCCATAAGCGCCGGTATAGGGTTATAGATTTTAAACGTGATAAAGATGGCATTCCGGCTAAAGTTGTGAGCATAGAGTACGATCCCAATCGTTCAGCCAGGATTGCTTTAATTAATTATCAGGATGGGGAAAAAAGATATATTTTAGCACCTTTGGCTTTAAGGATAGGGCAAAATGTCGTATCTGGTGAAAATGTGGAAATTAGGCCCGGCAATTCTTTACGCTTACGCTATGTGCCTACCGGCACGTTTGTGCATAATGTGGAAATGAAGCCGGACGGCGGTGGCAAGTTAGCACGCAGTGCCGGAAGTGGAGCTCAGGTAGTAGCTAAAGAAGGGAATTACGTCCATATCCGGATGCCGTCAGGTGAGGTGCGCCTGTTACACCGTGATTGCAAGTCAACCATAGGCCAGATTGGTAACATTGAGCATGAAAATGTTACCATAGGCAAGGCCGGGCGTGCACGTTGGCTGGGAACAAGGCCAACGGTCCGTGGTTCGGCTATGAACCCGGCTGATCACCCTCACGGAGGTGGAGAAGGCAGGGCTCCTATCGGCAGAGAAAGCCCGGTGACCCCATGGGGCAAGCCTACTCTTGGTTATAAAACCAGGCGTAAGCAAAAAGATTCCGACCGGTATATTTTAAGACCCAGGCGGAAATGATCCAGGAAGAAGGAGGGTTAGAAATAGATGTCTCGATCTTTAAAAAAAGGCCCATATATCGAAGAAAAGCTTTGGTCCAGAATTAAAGAAATGAACGAAAAAGGCAATAAAAAAGTTATTAAAACTTGGTCACGCAGATCAACGGTTTTTCCTGAGATGGTAGGGCATACTATTGCAGTTTATGATGGTAGGAAACATGTTCCTGTCTTTATAAGTGAAGACATGGTAGGCCATAAATTAGGAGAATTTGCTCCTACCAGGACTTTTAAAGGACACAGTTCTCATACGGAACGTTCTACGGCAGTAAAGTAAGTTTGATGGAGGTAAACATATGGAAGCCAAGGCAAAAGCTAGATACGCAAGAATTGCGCCTCGTAAGGCCAGGGCAGTAATAGATCTTATTCGTAATAAGCATGTTAATGAAGCTAAAGCCATATTGGATTACAATCCCAGGCGTGGAGCGGGAATTATCAACAAATTATTAAATTCTGCTTTAGCTAATGCGGAAAACACACTAAACATGAAAACAAAAAATCTTTATGTAGCTGAAGCTTATGTTGATGAAGGCCCCACTATGAAAAGGATCCAGCCGCGAGCGAGAGGGAGAAGAAACCTGATTCGTAAAAGGTTAAGCCATATAACGCTTATATTAAAAGAAAGAAAGGAGGAATAATTCAGTGGGGCAAAAAGTAAGTCCCGTAGGTTTTCGCATAGGTATAATTCGCAATTGGGACGCCACCTGGTATGCAGATAAAAATTACACCAAGCTTCTACACGAAGACCTGCGTATCCGTGATTATATTCAAAACAGGATGAACAATGCAGGTATATCTCGCATCGAGATTGAGAGGGCAGCGAATAATTTGCGTCTTAATATTCACACTTCTAAACCTGGTATGGTTATAGGTAGAGGTGGAATGGAAGTTGATGATTTAAGAAAAGTTCTGGAAAAGCAAACGGGGAAAAAACTGCACATCAACATTATTGAAATAAAAGTTCCGGAACTTGATGCCTTCCTGGTGGCTGAAAGCATTGCCACACAAATCTCACGTCGAGTAGCTTTTCGGAGAGCCATAAAACAAGCAGTTTTTCGTAGTTCGAAAGCCGGGGCCCAGGGTGTTAAAGTTATTTGTTCGGGCAGGCTTGGCGGTCATGATATGGCCCGCACGGAAAGCCTTATGGAAGGAACGGTTCCCCTGCAGACATTAAGGGCAGATATTGATTATAGCTGTGTGGAAGCACATACAACTTATGGACGAATAGGGATAAAAGTATGGATTTATAAAGGAGAAATCCTTCCGCAATTAGGTAAAGAGCACCAGGAAGGAGGAGAAGACCATGTTAATGCCTAAAAAAGTGAAATACAGGCGTCATCAGCGTGGGCGTATGAAAGGTAAATCTAAAGGGGGCACCAGCATTGAATTCGGTGAGTACGGGTTGCAGGCTTTGGAGCCCTCCTGGATAACCAGTCATCAGATAGAAGCTGCGCGTATTGCCATGACCCGTTATATAAAAAGAGGCGGAAAAGTGTGGATTCGTATATTCCCGGATAAGCCGGTGACTGAAAAACCGGCGGAAACCAGAATGGGGAAGGGAAAAGGAACCCCGGAATACTTTGTGGCAGTGGTAAAGCCGGGAAGGATAATGTTTGAATTAGCCGGAGTTAAGCCGGATGTTGCCCGTGCTGCTTTAACTCTGGCAGCCAGCAAGCTACCTATAAAAACTAAGTTTATTATGAGAGATAAGGTGGGTGGTGAAGGTTAATGAAGGTAAAAGAAGCAAGGGAACTTTCGGATCGGGAATTGGAAGAAAAGCTTTTTGAATTTAAAGAAGAACTTTTTAACCTTCGTTTTCAGTTGGCCACGGGGCAATTGGAAAATCACATGCGGATTAGAGATGTGCGCAAAATTATAGCCAGGATTAAAACCATAATGCGGGAACGGGCTATTAATGAGTAAGTATTTTTTTTCTTTATTGTCTTAATAAGGGAGGGAATTATTTGGAAAAAAGTAACCGTAAAATTTTAATCGGTAGAGTGGTAAGCGATAAAATGGAGAAAACCAGAGTGGTTTCCGTACAAAGGGTTGCCAGGCATTCTTTGTATGGAAAAATAGTACGAAAAAATAAAAAGTACAAGATTCACGATGAAAACAATCAATCTCATAAGGGAGATCTGGTTAAAATAGTTGAATCGAGGCCTATGAGCAAAGACAAAAAATGGCGCCTGGCAGAAGTTTTGGAGAAAACGCAGCTCTGATAGTGGTAATCATGCATATTTGGCAGGAGGTGTAATAAGTTGAACCAGAGTGAAACCAGGTTAAGGGTAGCCGATAATACAGGTGCCAGGAGTTTGCTTTGTATTAGGGTTCTTGGCGGTTCAAGCCGCAAGGCGGGAAATATAGGAGATATCATTGTTGCTACTGTAAAAGAAGCTACTCCGCGGGGAGTAGTTAAAAAGGGTGAAATTGTAAGGGCAGTTATTGTCCGCACCCGAAGTGGGCTACGCCGTAAAGATGGATCATATATTTCTTTTGATGATAATGCAGCGGTAATTATAAATGAGCAAAATGCTCCTAGGGGGACACGGATTTTTGGGCCGGTGGCCAGGGAATTAAGAGAGAAAGAGTTTATGAAAATAGTTTCATTGGCACCGGAAGCAATTTAGTTTTAGGAGAGGGGTGTTACAGTGGGCGCTACTTCCAATCAGCGATTGAAAATAAAAAAAGGGGATAATGTATTGGTGCTTTCCGGTAAAGAGAAAGGGAAAAAAGGTAAAGTTATTGCTACTTTTCCCCGCGACAATTTGGTTAAAATCGAAGGAGTTAATATTATCAAGAAACATGCCAAGCCGACTCAAAAAGTGAAGCAGGGAGGGATACGTGAAATGGAAGCAGCTATTGATGTATCCAAGGTTAAAATTATTTGTCCTGCTTGCAATGAGCCTACCAAAATTACACGGAAAGTTGAAGAAGGTTACCGCATTAGAGAATGCAAAAAATGTGGGGAAATTGTTGATAAGTAAAGGAGGAGGTCTGAGGTTGAACCGCTTAAAAGAAAAGTATTTTGATGAAATTAGAAAAGAATTAATGAAAAATTTTAAATACAAAAATATTAATGAGGTGCCTCGATTAGAAAAAGTAGTGATAAATATGGGCATAGGCGAAGGCAAGGACAATCCCAAAGCGCTTGACGAGGCTGTTAATGATCTGGCCTTAATAACCGGTCAAAGGCCGGTGGTGACCAAAGCACAAAAGTCTGTGGCGAGCTTCAAAGTTCGGGAAGGAATGTCCATCGGCTGTAAAGTTACTTTGCGAGGAGAGAAAATGTATGATTTTTTAGACAAACTTTTTAACGTAGCTTTTCCCAGGGTAAGGGATTTTCGGGGTGTTTCTCCACGTTCATTCGATGGCCGAGGAAATTATACTGTAGGTATAAAAGAACAACTAGTATTCCCGGAAATAGAGTACGGTAAAGTGGAGAAAATAAGAGGTATGGATATTATTATTGTTACTACCGCTAAGAGCGATGAAGAAGCCCGGGAGTTACTTCGTCTAATGGGAATGCCGTTCCGGGCTGCTTAATACAAGGGAGGATAGATATGGCCAAGAAATCTTCGATTGCTAAAGCCAAGTTAAAGCCTAAATTTGCTGTGCGAGCTCACAATAGGTGTGGAGTATGCGGGCGTTCAGGCGGGTATTTGCGCAAATTTGGCATGTGCCGATTGTGCTTCCGTAAATTGGCTAATGAAGGAAAGATTCCTGGAGTAAGAAAAGCTAGCTGGTAAAAGACAGGAAAAAGGAGGGATCTTGATGGTAAACGATCCTATTGCTGATATGTTAACGCGTATCCGTAATGCCAATATGGCACAGCATGAGGTTGTGGAAATCCCGGCCTCTCATGTAAAAAAGTCAATAGCTGAAATCTTAAAAAAAGAAGGTTTTATCAGAAGTTATCATTTTATTAATGACCACAAACAAGGCATATTGCGGCTTAACTTAAAATACAGCCAGGGTTCGCAGCGGGTTATTACCGGGCTAAAAAGAATTAGCAAGCCGGGGTTAAGAGTTTATGCGCGGAAAGACAATCTTCCTCGTGTTTTAGGGGGATTAGGAATCGCAATTATCTCCACGTCCAGTGGTGTTTTGACGGATAAAGAAGCGAGAGAAGCCGGTGTGGGTGGAGAAGTTCTTTGTTATATATGGTAGCAAAAAGGAGGTGCCTTGATGTCGCGAACAGGTAAAAAGCCAATTGCTATACCTGAAGGAGTAGAGGTAAAAATAACGGATGCTCATATAGAAGTAAAAGGTCCTCATGGAAAGTTAACACACACTATTCCTTTTGGTATTAGGGTAGAAAAAGATGAACAAAATATATGGGTTAAAAGAATATCAGATAGTAAAAAGCACCGCTCCTTGCATGGATTAAATCGCACACTTGTAAGTAACATGGTGGAGGGTGTTAGTAATAAATTTACCAAGACTTTGGAGATAGTAGGGGTAGGATACCGGGCCACAAAGCAGGGAGAAAAGTTGACTTTAAATATCGGCTTGTCTCATCCCGTTATATTTGAGCCGGAGGAAAATCTTGAAATTGATGTGCCCAGTGCTAATAAAATTGTAGTTTCAGGTATAGATAAACAGAAGGTCGGTAATTTGGCTGCCAGGATAAGGCGTGTTTCTCCGCCTGACCCTTATAAAGGCAAAGGCATTAAGTATGAAGAAGAATATGTCCGGAAGAAAGTTGGTAAAGCCGGGAAATAGTGGAAGTTAGGGGGGAAATGTTTGATGATCAAAAAAGAACCCAAAAATATAGCCCGTAAGCGCCGTCATAAGAGGGTTCGTCGCAAAGTAATGGGTACAGCGGAACGTCCGCGTTTAAATGTTTACCGTAGTTTACGACATATATATGCCCAGATTGTTGACGATATTAATAGCCATACCCTGGTTAGTGCTTCTTCGCTGGATAAAGAAATAAAAGAAGGAATAACTACCGGGGGTAATTGGGAGGCAGCTCAAAAGGTTGGAGAGCTCCTTGCCCGACGGGCAATGGAAAAAAATATAGACAAAGTAATTTTTGATCGAGGTGGGTATCATTACCATGGCCGAGTAAAAGCTTTGGCGGAGGAAGTTCGCCAGGCAGGAATTGAATTTTAAGAAGGGGGGGAAACAATGAATCCCGAAGAAAATTCTCAGGAATTTGAAGAAAAAGTGGTAAAAGTTAACCGGGTAGCAAAAGTAGTAAAAGGGGGACGTAGATTTAGTTTTAGCGCCCTGGTAGTTGTAGGCAATAATAATGGCCTGGTGGGAGTGGGCACCGGAAAAGCAGGTGGCGTTCCCGAAGCTATTCGCAAAGCTATAGAAAATGCTAAAAAACAAATGGTGGAAGTCCCTATGGTTGGCACCACCATACCACACCCTGTTACCGGGCGTTTTGGTGCCGGCAAAGTTTTGTTGAAACCTGCATCTGAGGGAACCGGTGTTATAGCCGGCGCGCCGGTTAGGGCGGTGTTGGAATTAGGTGGTGTAAGTGATGTTTTGACCAAATCTTTAGGTTCTTCCAACTCTCTTAACATGGTGAAAGCTACCATAGAAGGATTGAGGTCTTTAAAAACAGCAGAAGATGTTAGTTCTTTAAGAGGTGTAAAAGTTGAACAATAATATTGATAACTATTTTAATCCTAACAGGGGGTGAAAGAATGCGCTTACATGATATATCTCCCCCGCCTAAGTCCAGAGTTTCTTCCAGAAGAAAAGGACGCGGCATTTCTGCCGGACAAGGGAAAACTGCCGGCAGGGGGTGCGATGGCCAAAAATCTCGTTCGGGTGGGAAATTGCGCCCGGGTTTTGAAGGCGGTCAAATGCCTCTCCTGCAGAGAGTGCCAAAGCGTGGGTTTACAAATATCTTTAAAAAAGAATGGGCCATTTTAAACGTAGACAGGCTCAATGTTTTTGAAGATGAAGAGATGGTAGGTCTTGATAAGTTAATAGAAAAAGGATTAATTAAAGACCAGAAAAAGAGAGTAAAAATTTTAGGCAATGGAGAAATCGAAAAAAAATTAACTGTGCAAGCTCATCATTTTAGTCGGTCAGCGGAACAAAAAATTGAACAAGCCGGCGGAAAGGTGGAGAGGCTTTAATGCTGGAAACAGTCCGGACTGCCTTAAAAATAAAAGAGTTAAGGGAAAGAATTTTGTTTACCCTGGCTATGTTTGTTATATTTAGAATTGGATCGCATGTTCCCGTACCGGGGGTGGAAGCCGGTCAGATTGCGGCATTTTTTGAGGGCCATGATATTTTTGGATTTTTAAATGTTATCGGCGGAGGCGCCCTTAGCAGGTTTAGTATTTTTGCTTTGGGCATCATGCCTTATATTAATGCTTCCATTATTATGAATCTCCTTACGGTGGTAATACCCAAATTAAAGGAATGGGGTGAAGAAGGGCCCGAAGGCAAGAAAAAATTAGCCCAGCTGACCCGTTATGGGACGGTGGTAATTGCTTTGATTCAAGCTATTGGCATGTCATTTACCATTGCCCATGATGCTATCATAGATCCCGGCTTTGAGTCTTATTTAGTTATCATCATATCTATGACGGCAGGAACGGCATTCTTAATGTGGATGGGGGAATTAATTACCGAAAAAGGGATTGGCAATGGTATTTCTCTGGTCATTTTTGCGGGAATTATTGCCGGATTCCCCATGGGGGTATCGCAGAACATTGAACAACTGCGATTGGGTGAAATAGATTATCTTACTGTCTTTGTAGTAGTTGGCATATTATTATTGTTAATACTTGGTATTATTGGTCTCGATCAGGGGCAGCGGCGCATACCGGTACATTATAGCAAAAGAATTAAAGGGCGGAAAATGTACGGGGGACAAACGACGCACATTCCCATGAAAGTTAACCCTGCCGGCGTCATTCCGGTAATTTTTGCCTCCGTTTTGCTCATGTTTCCGGCCACTATTGTGCAATTCATTGAGCATCCCGTGGCGGTGAGTATTGCGGAAGCATTGGCATGGGGGCAACCACTTAATATAGTTTTGTATGTGGTATTAATTATTTTATTTACCTATTTTTACACGGCTATTCAGTTTGATCCCAACCAGATTTCGGCGAATATTAAGCGTTACGGAGGATTTATCCCCGGGTTGCGTCCGGGAAGACCTACAACGGCATATTTGTCCCGGGTTATTACCCGCCTTACTACGGTAGGTGCTTTTTCCCTGGCGTTCATTGCTTCTTTTCCCATAATACTGGAAGGGATCACGGGTATGTTTGTTGTCTTTGGCGGAACGGGCCTTATTATTATCGTGGGGGTCACCCTGGAAACAATGAAACAAATTGAGGGGCACTTGATGACGAGGAGCTATAGAGGCTTTATGAGGTAGTGGAAAGGGTTGTAGCATGATTGTCATAAAAAACAATAATGAAATTGCATTAATGTATGCAGCTGGAAAAATCGTGGCAAGAGTATTTCAAGAGCTTGAGCAAGCAATAGTGCCGGGAGTGACTACGGGGCAACTGGATAATCTGGCAGCTAAAATTATCAAGGAAGAGGGCGCAGAACCGGCCTTTTTGGGATACAGAGGATTTCCGGGTAATATATGTACCAGTGTAAATGAAGAGTTAGTTCACGGTATACCCGGTGAGCGCTGGTTAAATGAAGGAGATATCATTAGTATTGATGTGGGAGCAAAATACCGCGGTTATTATGGAGATGCTGCCCGTACTTTTCCGGTGGGGAAAATAAGCAAAACAGCGCAAAGTTTAATTGAAGTAACCCGCCTTTCGTTACAAAAAGCTTTGGAGCAAATGTGGCCGGGTAAATATTTATCAGACATATCTAATAGCATACAAACTTATGTAGAATATAAAAATTTCTCTGTGGTGCGTAATTATGTGGGGCATGGGATTGGGAGAGAGATGCACGAAGCCCCGGAAGTGCCAAATTTTGGCCCTCCCGGCCGGGGGCCCAAGCTTCGGGAAGGAATGGTATTAGCTGTTGAGCCTATGGTAAATGCGGGTTCATGGAAAGTGGAAGTTTTGAACGACAATTGGACCGTAGTAACCGCAGACCGTAGTTTATGTGCTCACTTTGAAAATACCATAGCGATCATGAATGATGGGCCGCAAATATTGACCTTATAATAGTGTTAAGGAGTAGGTTTAAAGTGGGGGAATTAAAACCGGGACAGCTGGTATGTTCTCGTGCGGGAAGAGATAAAGGCAATTATTATTTTGTGTTGGAAGGGTTAGATGATAAGCATGTTTGGGTAGTAGACGGCAAGAATAAGACATTAGCGTCACCTAAGAAAAAAAATATTATCCATCTGCAAAAGCATAATTATATATCGAGTGATTTTGTAGAAAAAAAACTTGTGGGGCAATTAGTGGATAGCCTGATTGTGAATTATATGAAGGAAGCGCTGAAAGATGAAGAATTAGAAGAGGGAGGTTGAATATTTTCATGACCAAAAAGAAAGAGGTCATTGAAAAGGAAGGAAAGGTTATAGAGCTCCTTCCCAATGCCATGTTTAAAGTAGAATTGAACAATGGGCATCAAATTTTAGCTCATGTTTCGGGGAAAATTCGGATGAATTTCATCCGTATCCTTGTAGGTGATAGGGTCTTGGTAGAAATGTCTCCCTATGACCTCACTCGTGGGCGCATTACGTATCGGTATAAGTAATTAGAAATGGATAGGAGGGCATAAAAAGATGAAAGTGAGGCCTTCGGTAAAAAAAATATGTGAAAGGTGCAAAATAATTCAACGTAAAGGAAGAATTGTGGTCATTTGCAGTAATCCCAAGCATAAACAGAGGCAGGGGTAAAAATGTTTAAAATATAGTGATTAGCCCCTTAAAGAGTTGGTGTTTGCAAGCGAAGGCATTGGAGATAAATTATTCTTAACGTTGTTTTGTTAAGGAAGGAGGTGTGAAATTGGCCAGGATAGCAGGAGTAGATTTACCTCATGATAAAAGAGTTTGTATTGCATTGACTTATATATATGGCATAGGGAAAAGCCGGGCATTAAAAATAGTTAATGAAACCGGGATAGATGAGAGCACCAGGGTAAAAGACTTAACTGAAGATGAAATTTCCCGCCTGCGGGATAATGTGGACAGAAATTACCAGGTAGAGGGCGATTTGCGCCGGGCTGTAGCCATAGACATTAAAAGATTGACGGAAATAAGTTGCTACCGGGGCATTCGCCATCGCCGGGGCTTGCCCGTGCGGGGACAGTCTACCAAGAATAATTCGCGGACACGCAAAGGCCCACGCAAAACTGTTGGGGTGCGCCGGAGGAAATAGTGTGAAAATAAACATGAGACAGGGGGGATGAGAAATTGAAGCGTGGTAAATCATCACGAGCCAAACGTAAAGAAAAAAAACATGTAGAGAAAGGCATTGCTCATATTAAATCCACATTTAACAACACTATTATTACTATAAGTGATATGAATGGTAACAGTATATGCTGGTCAAGCGCAGGCAATGTAGGTTTTAAAGGTTCCCGAAAGTCTACGCCTTTTGCCGCACAGGTTGCTGCTGATGCCGCAGCGAGGGAAGCCATGGAACACGGAATGAGGCAGATAGAAGTTTATGTAAAAGGGCCGGGTTCGGGCAGAGAGGCAGCTATACGTTCATTGCAAGCTGCAGGTTTGGAAGTTAACCTTATTAAGGATTGCACACCTATACCGCATAATGGGTGCCGGCCGCCTAAGAGAAGACGGGTTTAAGTAAAGCAATAATTGGAGGTGAAAAATTAATTTATTATGGCACGCTATAGAGGGTCAGTCTGTCGATTATGCCGCAGAGAGGGAGAAAAATTATTTTTAAAGGGAGATCGTTGTTATAAAGACAAATGCGCTTTTGTTAAACATCCTTATCCGCCGGGGGAGCAAGGAGAGTATAAAGGTAAGATCTCTGAATACGGGCTGCAGTTAAGAGAAAAGCAAAAGGCTCGGCGTATATATGGAATTTTAGAAAGACAATTTCGGAAATATTTTGAAGAGGCTGATCGCCGCAAAGGCGTAACCGGGGAGATATTACTGCAAATACTTGAAAGCCGCCTGGATAATACGGTATACCGGATGGGATTAGCCCGGTCGCGAGCGGAAGCCAGGCATTTGGTGAGACACGGCCATTACCTGGTGAATGGCCGCAAGGTAGATATTCCTTCTTATCTAACAAGGGCAGGAGATGAAATCGAGGTCAAGGAGAAAAGCAAAGGCAAAGAAGTTTTTAAGCAAATAAGGGAATCATTAGAACAGCAGGGAACAGTGGATTGGCTGGATGTAGATGAGGAAGAACTTAAAGGAAAAGTGATTCGAGTTCCTGCGCGGGAGGAAATAGATGCTCCCATAGCCGAACATTTTATTGTAGAGTTATATTCCAAGTAATAATGGGCGCACATTTTACTTGATGTTAAAAATATGGGTTGATTTTGAGAATATAATCATTTTGTTTTATTATAGAATTATTACCCTGAAAGGAAGGGGGTCTTTTTATTATGATCGGTATTGATAAACCGAAAATAGAAGAAGTAGATATCCAAAGGGAGAATAATTATGGAAAGTTTGTAGTAGAGCCTTTGGAAAGGGGATATGGAATTACCCTGGGGAATGCTCTCCGGAGGGTTTTGTTATCTTCTTTAGAAGGTGCTGCGGTGACTAATGTCAAAATTGATAATGTTTTGCATGAATTTTCTACTATTGATGGAGTGCTGGAAGATACTGTAGAAATTATTTTGCGTTTAAAATCCCTGTGCCTGAAGATCCACGGTGATGAAGCTCAAACCTTAATAATTGAAGAAAAGGGGCCTAAGGAAATTAAAGCTGGCGACATAAAGGCTCCTGCTGATGTGGAAATACTGAACGAAGATTTATTGATTGCTACCCTGGCTGAAAATGCCGAGGTCTATATGGAAATTACCGCCACTAATGGGCGGGGGTATATTTCAGCGGAACGCAATAAATATCCCCAACAGCCCATAGGTGTAATTCCGGTTGATTCCTTTTTCTCGCCTGTCCGCAAAGTTAACTTTCAGGTGGAGGATACCAGGGTAGGGCAGGTGACAGATTATGATCGGCTTACCCTGGAAATATGGACTGATGGCAGTATTGGCGTAGATGAAGCTGTTAGCATAGGTGCTAAGATTCTAAGCAGACACCTTGACACTTTTATAAGTTTAACCGAGCAAGCAGACGGTGCAGTGGAATTAATTGATGAACAAAATGATCCTGATCGGGAAAAAGCTTTAGAAATGACCATAGAAGATCTAGAGCTTTCAGTCCGTTCTTTTAACTGTTTAAAAAGGGCGGGGATAAATACTGTAAGTGAGCTTGTTCAAAAAACAGAAGATGAAATGATAAAAGTACGTAACCTTGGGAAAAAATCACTGGAAGAGGTGGAAAGCAAGTTGACTGAACTTAACCTCTCTTTGAAAAAGAAAGAAGAAAAGTAATAGTGTCAGGAAAGGGGGTTTAAGCAATGGCGCAGAAACGAAAATTAAGCAGGCGTAGCAGTCAGCGGAGAGCTTTACTTCGCAACCAGGTCACTTCTTTTTTGAAAGTGGAGCGAATGGAAACTACTGAAGCAAAAGCTCGGGAAGTTAGGCGTTTAACAGAAAAAATGATTACACTGGCTAAAAGGGGAGACCTTCATGCGCGACGGCAAGCTATTTCTTTCCTTTTGGATGAGGACGTAGTAACCAAGCTTTTTGAAAAAATTGGCCCGCGAATGGAGGCCCGTAACGGCGGATATACAAGAATGACCCGGTTGAACTACCGCAGGGGTGATGGGGCTTCATTGGTATTGTTGGAATTAACCAGTTAAACTGCCTTAGTGGTTTAAGGTAAGGAGTAATAAATTGACTGCCATCCTAACAGCCGAAGGGCTAACTTATAATTATGAGACATCATCCGGATTTGTAGAGGCTTTAAAGGGTATAGATCTTTCGGTATTTAAAGGAGAGCACGTAGCGGTTATTGGATCTAACGGCTCCGGTAAGTCAACTCTCTTAAAACACTTCAATGCCCTGCTTGTTCCAAAGCAGGGTATAGTTCGTGTAAAGGGCCTTGATACTCATAAAAATTCAAATATAGCCCGTATAAGGCAAATATGCGGTATGGTTTTTCAAAATCCCGATAACCAGATTGTAGCTACCACTGTAGAAGAAGATGTAGCTTTTGGCCCGGAAAACTTGGCTTTGCCTTCCACGGAAATAAAAAAACGCGTTATAGAAGCTATGGAAACTACAGATATTAATTTCCTGGCTGCTTCTCCCCCCCATAATTTATCCGGGGGACAAAAGCAGCGGGTAGCCATAGCAGGTGTACTGGCTATGGGTTCGGAATGTCTACTTCTTGATGAACCTACTTCTTTGCTTGATCCCCGCGGAAAAGAAGATACAATGAACTTGATCAAAAACCTCCATAAAAATGCGGGTATAACAATTATGCACATCACCCAATCTATGGAAGAAGCTGCTCTGGCTGACCGAATTATTGTTATGAACTCAGGAAAGGTTATTTATACAGGCAAACCTGATGAAGTTTTAAGCAAGGTGGAAAAAATGAAAGAATGGCACCTGGAAGCTCCGGCCATGGCCGTGCTGGCGGAAAAAATTCGCGAAGCCGGTGTTAACTTGCCCTCCGGTATAATTCATATGGACGAGTTGGTGGAAAGCTTATGTTCTTAAAAGTAGAACAGCTAAACTATAAGCACATGAAGGGTACCCCATTTGAGGTGCATGCCCTCCGAGATGTCAATTTTCAAGTGGAAAAAGGAGAATTTATAGGATTAATTGGTTCTTCGGGAGCAGGAAAAACCACTTTGGTCCAGCTCTTAACGGGGTTAATTGTTCCCAGCAGCGGAAAGATATTTATCGAAGGAACTTCTGTGGAAAAGGATGCTGCTGCCTGGAGCAGTTTAAGAAAAAAAATGGGTATAGTTTTTCAACATCCCGAACAGCAGCTTTTTGCGGAGACAGTATTCCAGGATGTTGCTTTCGGTCCGCGTAATTTAGGTGAAAGTGAGGATAATATTAACCAAAAGGTACAAGATTCACTGGCACAGGTGGGTTTAGATTACCATCAAATAAAAGATTTATCACCATTTAACCTTAGCGGTGGGGAAATGCGGCGGGTAGCCCTGGCAGGAATAATTGCCATGCAGCCGGAAGCTCTTATTTTAGATGAACCCACAGCGGGGCTTGATCCCCGGGGGTGTGAAGATTTTTTAGGCTATATCGAGGATTTTCACAGAAAAAAAGGGATGACCATAATCATGGTTTCTCACCGCATGGAAGAAATCGCGCGTTATGCTCAGAGACTGCTGGTTTTACACCGCGGAGAATTAGTTTTAGAAGGTGACAAGCGGACAGTTTTTAGCCATCGCCAAAGGTTAAAAGAAATTGGCTTGGAACTGCCCCAGATTTCTTTGTTAATGGAAAAATTAAGAGCCAGGGGCAAAGAAGTGCGCCCGGATATTTTTACTATTGATGAAGCCTGTAAAGAAATTACAAATTATTTGCGTAAAGGGTACAATTAATCATGGGCAGCCGCAGTATTACTATTGGCCAATATATTCCCGGAAATACTTTTATGCACCAATTAGATCCCCGGGCAAAATTATTAGCCTTGTTTATGTTTATTGCTGCCATTTTTATTGTAAAGGCGTGGGAAGCCTTTATTCCTTTCGTGCTCCTGGTTATTGCCCTTTATCTTGCAGCGCATGTTCCTTTCCGTTATTTTTTGCGGGGCATAAGGCCTATTATCTATATTATTGTGCTTACCTCTGTCTTGCATATTTTTTTTACCGGTGGCGGGGAAGTTTTGTTTCGTTACGGCGTAATAACTGTGGAAGCAGCTGGTGTGGAACTCGGCCTTTTTACTATTATCCGTTTAATGCTGTTGGTGTTTTTTACCATGCTGGTAACTTTAACTACTACTCCTCTTTCTTTAACAGAAGGGCTGGAAAGATTTCTTTGGCCTTTAAAATATTTAAAAGTGCCTGTAGCAGAAATAGCCATGATTTTAAATATCGCATTGAGGTTTATTCCCACTCTTATGGAGGAAAGCGAGCGGATAGTAAAAGCTCAAATGGCCCGGGGGGCTGATTTTGGTCAGGGCAATATATTGAGGAGGATTAAGTTCTTGGTGCCTGTAATAGTCCCCCTGTTTGTAAGCGCTTTTAGGCGTGCCGATGAGTTGGCTGTAGCCATGGAATCTCGTTGTTACCGGGCAGGAGCAAAAAGGACCCGTATGAATGAATTAAAGTTTGGGAAACAAGACTATGGAACAGTAGCCATTTCTGTACTCGTAGTAACCGGAGCTGTTTTAAGCAGATTTATACCCGGTGGATGATCACTCTGGGGGATAAAGGTTTTATGCTTTCTTTTAGAGGAGGTGGGGAATGCAGAACGTTAGAATCCGGCTTGCATATGAGGGGACGGCATACGGGGGATTCCAACTTCAAAAAAATGCGATTACCGTTCAAGAAAAACTTGAAAATGCTCTTTACAGTATTTATGGTAAAAAAATTAGAGTAATGGGAGCGGGGCGAACAGATTCCGGCGTCCATGCGCGGGGCCAGGCAGCAAATTTTTTTGCCGAGCCCCTTGTCCCGGTGGAAAAGATACCCTGGGCATTAAATACTGCATTACCGGAAGACATTGTGGTTTGGGAAGCGTCTTTGGTGCCGGCTAGCTTTCGAGCGGGGCGGGATGCCGTCAGTAAAATCTATTTGTATACAATAGATAATGCTCGTTTTATTCAGGTCTTGCGGCGCAGGTACAGCTGGCATTGCCCTGATGAATTGAATATAGAGTTAATGCGAGAAGGATGCCGGCTCATGGAGGGGGTGCATGACTTTAGAGCTTTTAGGGCCTTAGGCAGTGATGTTAAAAATACAGTACGTAACATTTTTCAGGCAGAAATCATAAGAATTCCTGCAGAAGAAATAATTTGTTTTAAAGTAGAAGGAGATGGCTTTTTATACAAGATGATGCGTTTTATGGCTGGAGCCCTCGTGGAGGTAGGTAAAGGTGATTTATCACTGCAAGAGTTAAAGGCAGCCCTTCAGGGGGCGGAAATTCACCCGGGCCCGGCTCTGCCGGCAAAAGGCCTTTGCCTGGAAAAAGTAAATTATTAAGCTTAGACACCCGGAAAAATGTGAAATTACATTTTAGGAAGTAGGAAGGAAAAAAAAATTGTTCCCTGTTTCTTATTTTGAAGAGCCTGGAAGAGCCTGTATGGGAAAGAAATATTGCTTGTTTACTCAAAAAAATGTATCCATAAATGTAAAAAATTTTTTGCTAGCATACGCTTTTTATTAAATATAATCTGCTGATCCTTGACAGCAGATGGTTGGTATTATAAAATTATCTTCGTGATTAAAATAGATAAATCAGCGTATTAAATATTTTAGGAGGAACTCCAATGAACGCCAAAACTTATATGGCCAGGTCAAATGAAATAGATAAGAACTGGTATCTTGTAGATGTAGCCGGCAAACCTCTAGGTAGAGTGGCTTCTCAAATAGCGCATATTTTAAGAGGCAAACACAAGCCCGAGTTTACACCTCATGTTGATACGGGAGATTTTGTGGTAGTGATTAACGCGGAGAAAGTTGTCTTAACGGGCAAAAAAGCTGCTCAAAAAAAGTATTATTGGCATACCGGATATGCCGGTGGCATTAAGCAAAGAAGCTTTGTGGAAATGATAGAAAAAAAACCCGAACAAGTTATCTATTTGGCAGTGAAGCGTATGCTGCCTCAAAACAGTCTGGGGCGGGCAATGCTTAAGAAACTAAAAGTATACCGGGGCAGTGATCACCCCCATGAAGCTCAAAAACCCGTAGAGTGGAACCTTATGGAGCATCGGGGAAAGGAGGAATAAATATTGTCTCAGGTACAGTATTATGGAACAGGCCGCAGAAAAGTTGCCGTAGCGCGTGTTCGCCTGTTGCCTGGCGATGGCCAAATATTGGTAAACAACAAGCCGTTGGGGGAATATTTCGGCACGGAGTCGATGAAGATTAAAGTTCGCCAGCCATTAAAGGCATTAGGCGTGGAAGATAAATTTAATGTCAAGGCCAAAGTTGAAGGCGGAGGCATAGCAGGACAGGCGGGAGCTGTTAGTCATGGAATTGCCAGGGCACTGCTTCAAAGTAATCCGGAATATCGCACCCTTTTAAAAAAGAAGGGCCTTATCACCCGGGATCCTCGGATGAAAGAAAGAAAGAAATACGGTTTAAAAAAAGCTCGCCGCGCTCCTCAGTTTTCCAAGAGATAAAATTTGCTGTGTAATTAATTGTTTTACCAGAATTAACGGGCACTCACAACTGGAACAATCCAGGATTGAGTGCTTTTTTTTGGGGGAGAAAAAAAATGGGGCCCGGGAATGAATTAATATATAAACAGGGAACAGAGTCTATGTTGGCGAAGTAGGAAATCATAAATAATGGGGATGTTCGCAGGAGATAAATATGAATAAGATATGTGTTGGTAGCCCGGAAAAATTGGAAGAAAAACTCAAAAAAGATCTCTACGGGTTAAAAGAACAAGATTTTTTACAACCGATTAAGTTGGTAGTCCCTTCTAACCTGGTGGGCATTTACCTGCGGCGCGCACTGGTTTGTCGCGGACTAAGCCATGCAAATATTGAATTTTGCACCTTTGCTGACCTGCTTCAGGAAATAACCGATTTTTTTGCTGCTCGCTCCCAAAAAAAATCTTTGCCATTCTATGGCGAAGAAAGAGTTATAAGTATGATCACGGAAAATATAACTCCTAATTCATATTTTGCGCCTGTTTCCACTTACAAAGGGTTTCAAAAGGCTTTAAAGCAAACCTTTCAAGAGTTAAGAGCGGGAGGTGCCGAAGATTATTTACAGAGCCTTGAAGGATGGAAAGGTGAAGAATTGCGCCGTTTATTCCATAATTATCAGCATTTGCTGAAGGACTATGCAGTTTCCTGGGCAACTTCAGGGCAGAATGACTGCATTAATATCGATGATGAAGAATATTCATTGCCGGTAATTTTTATCTTCGGGATCTATAAATTAAATAACTTGCAGAAAGAACTTTTAAAGAAACTGGTTTCTTCTACCACCGTGTTTATTTATATCCCCGACTATCTTCCAAATGGGGATAATAGAACCAAAATATTGCACTGGTTGGAAGAATTGGATTTACCGCGGGAAGAAGTAGGGAAATCCCACGGCGAAAGCTTGCTAAAATCTTTGCAGAGTAATATAGGCCATGTTTTTTTTCCAGTGCCTTTTGCTAAAAACACAAAAAAAGTCAAAAAGAATATGCTTAAACAAACACATTTCTCTATTAACAATGATAATAATGAAGATAATTCTCTGGAAGTATGGTCCGCTCCTAATGAAGTGAAAGAAGTTCAAGAAATAGGGCGAAAAATAACAGACTTTGCCCAAGCAGGTTATCAACTGCGAGAAATGGCAGTATTGGTGAATGGTACTCATTATAATTCTCTACTGGGTGAAATTTTTAATTCTTTGGGGTTACCTTACTACCTTCCTGCCGAAATTTCCCTTGATTCTACTCGTACGGGCAGAGGGTTGCTTATGTGCCTGCAGCTTTGCTACAGTTCATGGACGCGGAGGGAAGTAACTGATCTACTGCATTTTGCTCCATTTGACTACGGCAGGATTATGCCCGGAGAAAAAGAGCCTGTGGTATCTCTCTGGGACTATCTTACTTTAAAGGCCGGGATAACTTCCGGAAGAGAAGAATGGAAATACAAGCTTGAGCGCCTATCAAAAAGGCTGGAAATAGAAGCCCGTACTGCCGAAACTAGTAAAGAGAAAAAAACTCAAACTGCCGACATGCAAGAGCAATTAGAACAACTTAAACAACTGCAATCATTCCTTTCCCTCTTGTTTTCTGATCTGGATCAAATAGAGATAAAAGATTCTTGGAGCGGAGCTATAGGTTTTTTGGAAGATTTTTTATGTCGTTTTTTTGTGGATGGGGAAGAACGCAAAGAAATTATCAACATATTACGCCCTTTGCAAAGCCTGGATGATTTAGAAAAAGAGGTAGATTTAATTTCTGTTCGCGAGCAAGTGCGAGAGGTATTACAGGAAAATTTTTTATCCCGCAAAAAGTACCAAAAAGACGGTATAACAATCATTCCTCTGCAATCTGCTCAGAGCCTTCGTTTTCAGGTAGTTTTTATCCCTGGGCTTTTGGAAAACAAATACCCCGCCCCTTTTCGCCAGGATCCCCTTCTTCTTGACGAAGAAAGAAAAATAATGGGGAATAAAATATTCTTAAAGAGAGATGATCTCGAACTACAGGCTTTTTCTTTTGCAGATGCCGTTAATTGTGCCGCAGAAAAACTGATTTTGTCTTATCCTCGTGGAGACAGTCGCAGCAATAAAGAACGCAGCCCCTCTCCTTACCTTTTGAAAGTTGGAGAAGCTTTAACCGGAGAAATTCACGGGCCGGCAGAAATTCACAAAATTCCGGGTTTCCAATTTATCTCTTCTTCCTTCATTCCTTCTGAGGAGAAAGTGTTGAGCACCCGCGAGTATGACTTTTTGCTTTTGAACCGAGAATGTAGGGAGGTATTAAATGATTATTTTTCTCAAAAGTATCCCTGGTTTCAGGCTGCGCGTGAGGCTTTTCAAAATAGGGGGTTGCCTGAATTTACGTCAGCCGAGGGATTATTTAGGGGGGAGGAAGCCCGATCCATATTGGCGGAAGACTACAGTCCCTGGAAGGGCACTGTATCCATTTCCTATCTTGATGATTATATTTCTTGCCCCCATTATTTTTTATGCAAGCGATTGTTGGGAGTTGTTCCCATGGAAGAACCGGAAGAGATGCGGCGTATCGATCATCAGAGTAAGGGTTTGTTGATGCACCGCATACTGGAGGTTTTTTTTCGCCGGGGCGCTTACTTATTTCCTCTAGTTCCGTCAAAGATATCTGAAGCCCGTCACATAATGGAAGAAGTATTGGTCTCTTGTTTTAAAGAAGCGGAAGCAGAAGGCCTAACTGGTTACCCTCTTTATTGGGAAGTGGATCGGGCAAATATCAGATCGGATATGCTGGGTTTTCTGGATTACGAAGCCGAATGCCCTCCTGAGGGAAATCCTCGCTATTTTGAACTTTCTTTTGGAGGCCGTGCACCGGAAAAACTGCGCCGTGATATCTTCGGGGAGAAAATTGAGACTGAATCCAGCAATAAGGCGGTGGTATCACTGCCGGTGGAAAATGAACATGACATATACCTGAAGGGCAGAATAGACCGCATAGATCTCCTGCCGGAAGAAGCGGTACGAGTTATAGATTACAAAACCGGTAAAGTAAGAGTTAAAGAAAAAACATTAAAAGAAGGTATTTCCCTGCAGTTGGCCGGTTATATAATAGCAGCAAAGGAACTCCTTCAGTTAAAAGATATACAAGAAATTGATGCCCTTTACTATTATGTTACCCGTCAAGAGGAGTATAAAAAAGTTGAGGCTACCGGGAGAGACCTGGCGGCCAAGATACCTTTTTTGCAGAAAGTTTTGGAGGTTATCTGTCGAGGTATTTTGGAGGGAAAATTTTTCCCCTATCCCGCAGACAATGGAGATAGGTGTTCTTGGTGTGAATACCGGGTCATATGTGGAAAAGATGTGGAGGAAGTATTTAGATATAAGGCATCAGATCCCCTTATTGCAGATTTTTTGGAAGTTGAAGGGTTTGTCACGAGAGGTTAACTAGTTTTCTATGCACTATATAAGCCTTAATAACAGTATCTCTTTTCAGAGAGGGGTATGGGCAAATGAACAATGATTGCCGCTCTTATAATTATGGAAATCCCGTTGATGAGGCTGAGAGGCAAGCTGTCCGGCATGACTTAAACTCTACTTTCTGGGTAGAAGCCGGTGCGGGAACGGGCAAAACCCGCCTTTTAATTGAACGACTTTTCAATTTGGTAACCTGTGAAGGTGTCCGCCTGGACGAAATAGTGGCTATAACTTTCACAGAAAAGGCAGCCGGTGAAATAAAAACCCGTTTAAGAGAAAAACTTGAAGAGAACTGCCTGAAAAGCAATTCTGAAATGCTTTTGCAACGGATAAATTATGCCCTGGAAGAAATTGAGTCAGCACCCATCATGACTATCCATTCTTTTGCAGCCAGATTATTACGGGAGAGACCGGTAGAGGCTGGAATTGATCCTCATTTTGAAATTCTTGATCAGGAAGATGCTGATGTTTTGCGGGAAAAAATTTGGGAAAAATGGTTCTTAAGAGAACTGGGACTCAAAAGTGAGCCTTTAAGCCGTGCTGTGAAATATGGTTTTAGTGAAAAGCACTTCCGTGATTTGGCCCGGTTGATGCAAGATCATCAGGACTTATTAACAGAAAGCACTTGTGCTTATCCACCTGATTTTCCCGTCCAATCTTTTTTAGAAGAATTAAAGGATTATTATGAAGAGCTTGCTTCCCTTGCCTCCACTTGTAAAACTGCTGAAGATTTGGGCTATCTTCAGTTTGCCCGCTTGAAGCGATGGATGAATACTGTTTTGCCCTTATCGGAAGAAGAACTTATATATTCCATTTTGCACCATATGCCCATGGTCAAAGCTAAAGGGAACAAAAACAACTGGAAGCCCTCGGAAAACTGCTCCCGGCAAAAAAATATCTGTGAAACTATCTTCACTATGCAGAAAGAAATACTTGAAGTTCTTAAGGGAAGGATCCTTAAAGACACGATTTTATATTTGCATAATCTTATCAAGGAGGTCGCTGCGGAAAAAGATAGAAGCGGGGTGTTGGAGTTCAATGATCTTCTGCTTAAAGCCCGTAATTTGTTGAAAGATAATGCGGAAATAAGGAACTATTTCCAAAAACGTTTCCGCTTTCTGCTGGTGGACGAATTTCAGGATACCGATCCTCTGCAGGCGGAAATTATTTTTTTCCTGGCGGAGAAAACTCCCCGTGCTTCCCGGTGGAATGAAGTAGAGATAACCCCCGGTAAACTTTTTATTGTAGGCGATCCCAAACAGTCCATTTACCGGTTTCGGCGCGCCGATATCGAAGTATATGAAGAAGCAAAGGAATGTGTAGAAAAACAGGGGAAGTTTCTCCGGATAGTGCAAAACTTTCGGACCGTTCCTTCCATCATAGAATGGGTTAATTTTGTTTTTTCCCGCCTAATAGTGCCTCAGGCTGGCAGTCGCTACCAACCCCGTTATGAAGAACTTCATTCTTATCGGCGGGAGGAGGAGTTCCCTGCAGTGAAGTTGCTTTCTTTTCCCCCGGAAGTGGAAAAGATGAGCAAAGATGAGAAGCGCAGTCAAGAAGCCTGTGCAGTGGCTTCTTTTATTAAAGAAGCAGTAGGGAGTTGGGAAGTTTGGGATGAGGAGAGGGGCATCAAACGATTACTTGATTATGGAGATATTGGTATTTTATATCCTAATACCACCGGTCTGGAATTTTATCAGCAGGCTTTACAGGAAAAAAAACTGCCTTATCATCAAGAAGGGGGCAGGTTATTTTATCAGCGTCGTGAAGTCCAAAGCTTTATCAACCTCTTAAGAGCAATCGATAACCCTTATGACAGCGTGGCGCTGGTAGCTGCTCTTCAAGAGTATTTTGGGGTTTCCCCGGAAGATCTCTTTTTGCTTGAAGAAAGCGGAGGTAGCATTAATTACCTTCACCATGATTTTATCCCTGCAAATTTTAAAGCGTTCAAACAAATATTTACGCTTTTAGCCCGCTTACATGGAGAAAAGGAAAGGCTTCCCCTGCCGGAATATTTGGGCAAAATACTGCGGGAAACCGGCATCCAAAACTTTTTAATGATTCAGCACCGCGGTGAACAGGCGATTTATAATTTAGAAAAAATCGTAGAAATCTCACGTTCCCTGGAACATAAGGATGTATTTTCACTGCGTCAGTTTATCCGCTGGCTTATGGAAAGAGATGCCAGAAGAAGTGAAGAGTCGGAGTCGATTTTTTCAGAAAAAGAAATGGAGGCGATTCAACTTTCTACAATTCACCGGGCCAAAGGGCTTGAATTTAACCTGGTTCTGCTGGTTAACTTAATGGCAGGTGGTAGTGGGGGCAAAGAAAGATTTTTGGCGGATCGCCTTGGTGGTCGTTTTGAGTTAAAAGGGGGGCCCAAGGGGTTTGCTACTTACGGCTTTGATGAACTAGCAGAAATTGAAAAAGCACGTTTGGAGGCTGAGAAAAAGCGATTGTTTTATGTAGGGGCGACTCGCGCCCGTGATTACCTGATCATCCCCCGTATAGAAAAGGAAAAGCCTGAGGGGTTTCTACAGTACCTGCAAGAAATCGAAGGGGAAGACAATATTTCCCGGGAAATATCGGCAATCATAGATGAAAGTACGGAAACGGAAGAAATAAAAGAAGACGGGAAAAGTATAATAACATCTGCAGACATAGGAGCGCATGCTGCCGGAGAAAGCCGGGGAAGAGCAAGTATCTCAGCTAAAGAAGCGGGGAGCGAGGATAAAAGGGATCAGGCTTTCTCTTCGGCAGAATTAATTGCCCGGCGCGCGCGCCAGGAAGATAAAATTCGCTTAGCTATAGAAAAAAGTGCCCGCCCATTGCCTACTATTAATGCCGGGGAATTGGCGGATAAAGTATTTGCGGACATGATAAAAGAAAATGCTCCGGAAAAATCTTTGAAGCCGGCAGGGGGCGGCACCGGTTTGGGTTCGGCATTTCATCACATTATGGAAAAGATCAACATATGCGAACCGGCTTCGACAGGTTGGGAATACCACTTGCAGGACGCTGCTTCCTACTGGGGACTCACTTTTGAGGAAAAAGAAGAGCTGAGCTGTCTGGTAAAAAATACCGTTAACAGTTCTTTAATCCAACGAGCCTGCAAAAGCAAGTTTTATCGGGAAGTCCCCTTTACCGTGGAAGTGGATGGTTGGATTTTGGAAGGTCTGGTTGATATTTTGTATGAGGGACCTGATGGCATTGTCATAGTTGATTACAAGACTGACGATGTTACCGGTAGTGAGTTGGAAAAACGTTTTAAAGCATACCGTTTGCAGGGTTTATTCTACGCTTTGGCTTTACATACGGCTACCGGGAAGAATATCCGGGAAATAAATATATATTTTGTAAAAGCAAACATAATAAAAAAAATTGAAAACCCATCTCTGGCAGAGATAAGAAAGCTTCTCTTTCAGTTTATTCCCGGTTAAATGGATAATACAATAATTAAAAATTTAGTTAGTTTATAACTATTTATAAAAGAACCCACTGCCGTTCATGCCAGATATGTGGTTGAGAGCATGGAAGAAATATTTATGTTATATTGAATAAAAGATTATGAGTAAGGGGGAGAGCATGAAAACCAGCATGAAAAATACTCAAAATTAGTTGCATATTAGTTGTCAAATATATTTTAGTCTATTATAATATAATTAAAGCAGGAAAAAATAAAAATAGGGATGTTGAAAAAATGAGTATTTCAGAGTATTTAAATAAAAAGCTTAGTAAAGGGACTGTTCACATAACATTAATAGATCCCATGAGACAAGTTCCTGAAATTGCTGTCCGCCTTGCTTACACTGCACAAGAAGTGGGAAGCGATGTAATTTTTGTGGCCGGCAGCAAAGGTGTATCTCAAAAAGGCTTGGTGGAAACTACGGCAGCTGTAAAAGAAAAAGTAAACATCCCGGTTGTTTATTTTCCTGCAGGAGCGGATGCTCTCAGCCTTGATTTTGATGCGATATTATATCTCAGCATGATTAATTCTCAGGATTCGCACTTTATCACCGGTGCCTATGCCAACTCTTCTCTGGTTATGAAAAGATTAAATATAGAAGTTATTCCGGTAGGGTACGTGGTCATTGAACCGGGCATGAAAGTGGGAGAAATCGGCGATGCCGATTTGGTCCCCCGTGATAATTACTGGAAGGCATTGGATTATGCTTTGGCTGCTCAATATTTGGGCATGAAATATATCTACCTGGAAGCCGGTAACGGAGCTGCTCAGCCAGTACCGGCAAATATGATCAGGGTGGTAAAAAAGGAACTTAATATTCCCCTTATTGTAGGCGGAGGTATCCGAACGGCCATTGATGCCCGCAGGGTTCGCCAGGCAGGTGCGGACATAGTAGTAACCGGTACTATCATAGAAAATGCCGGTTACCGGGAGCGGCTGCGTTCCATTTTAAGCGCGTTGAAAGAATAAAGAGAAGAAATTTATCTTGTTAAATAGATCACCAAAATACACCCTTCCGGGTGTATTTTGGTGAAATCCTCGTTCAATCCCGCATAATACCGGATTTTCCCCATAACAAATTTGCAGGGGTTGCTTATTTTTTTCCTAACTACATATTATAAATCCCATTATGTTCTTTTAATGAAAAGGATAAAGGATTAATCCCAGCACAGCCCCGGCAGCAATAATATGAAAGGGGCTTATTTTTTGTTGGAAGCAAAGAATGAAAAGGGCTCCAAAAATTAAAGCGGAAGGAACATCAACCAGTGAATCTTTGCCGATGAAAAATGCGGCTATAACAACAAGGGCTATAAATGCCGGCCGAAAACCTTTAAGAAGTGAGTCCCCGTGAGGATTTTCTTTCAGTCTCAATAAAATTATACTGCCGAAAAGAATTAATATCAGAGAAGGGGTTATGACTCCCAGGGTAGCTACCAGCGAACCGGGAATACCGCCAATATTGTAACCTATGAAAGTGGCGGAGTTAACGGATATGGTGCCCGGGGTCATTTCAGCCACGGCTATGATGTCAACAAATTCAGAGGTGGTAAGCCATCCTCTCCTTATTATTTCGGCTTCTATTAAGGGCAGCATAGTGTAGCCACCCCCAAAACTGAACAAGCCTATTTTCAAAAAAACCCAGTAAAGCTGCAGCAGTACTTCCACTATTTCTTTCCTCCCATGAGTTGATAATATACCCATCCTGTGAGACCGCTTGCTACGATGAGGATAATAGGGTGAATAGTTAACCATAAGCCGGCGATGAGGAGGATAGCCAGAATTATAAAAGTAAACTTAGTGCGGATTATATCTTTACCTAAGTTAAAAGCTGCTGCTGCCACCAGTGCCGTTACAGCAGGCCTAATCCCGTAAAATGCCGCCTGTAAAAAGTAGTGCTCCTTTACCAGTGGAAAAAGGTAAGCGGCAATGGCTACAATGATCAAGATTGATGGGGTTATAATGCCTATAGCGGCCATTATTCCCCCTGATACTCCTCTTACCCTTTTAGCGACCAGCAGGGCACAATTTAAGGCTACAGGCCCCGGCAGCCCTTGAATAAGTGCCATGGTATTATAAAAATCTTCTTTTTCCAGCCAATGGTTACATTCCACCAGTTCTCGTTTAATAATGGGCAGCATAACATAGCCGCCGCCAATGGTGAAGGTCCCTATTTTCAAAAATACCAGGAGAATTTTAAGTAAAGGAACCTTGTTTTGGGGGTTTTCAGTATTATTTTTCATTATATAGCCAGCCTTTAGCAGAATAAAAAGATTCTAATGCTTCATAATAATCATAAATATTAATCTGCTGCAAAGCAGATCAAACATTGACCTTCCCTGGATTCATTCATTTTATCAATTGCTGACGCGACCATGGATGTATTAAAAACTTTGATGCTGCGCTTGCACTTATTGTATCGAAAGAAAGCATGACTAACAAGGAAAACCCGCTAAACTTAAAGTTTTATATAGTGTTTTTTTAAAATTTTTAAAAGTTCTCTATAGGTTAGTGTGCTCATATTCGGAAAGAGTTATTTTATTTATAAATATACTAAGCAGAAATATCGGGAGTTTAATATTTTATTTATAAGCAAATAATAAAATTGCAAGTTTAGATTATCATGTAGGAAATAGCAAGGGCGAAGAAGAATAAATATTAATGCATATGATTAAGAAATAGCATTTAACTTTTTTTTTAAAAAAAAATCTTCTTATCCTTTGACCAACCGGGAAGTATTGCCGGATGAAATGGCGGAATTACTTTCTCTTAATAAAGAACTGCAAAAATATGCCCATAGGTTAATAGTAATTATTAGCAACAGGCTATAAAATACACATTTGTTCTAAATTATTTGCTTAGAATTACCGCAGCATAGTGTAAAATTATTGTAGGGATTTAGCAGGTAAATTGCTAAAATTTTGCAGTAATGTTAACATAAAAAAAAGTGTGTTCAACAATTTTAAGAAAAAATTTATAAAGGGAGGGGTAATAATGGGGATAGTATTTGCGGGAATTGCGCCTCACCCGCCGCTGCTCGTTCCTCAAGTTGGCGGGGGGCAAATTAAAAAAGTAGAAAAAACGGTGCAGGCATTAAAGGATTTAAGCCGCCGGGTAGTTGATTCAGGAGCCGAATCGTTGATAATTATAACCCCGCATGGCCCTGTTATGTACGATGCTGTGGCTGTGACGGATGGCGATTCAATTGTCGGCGACTTCAGTCAATTTGGAGCCGGGGAAGTGCGGCAAAAATTAGAGATTGATGGTAAGCTAAGTGTTTACTTGTTGGAAGAAGCTAATAATGCCGGCGTGCCTGTAAAGTTTGTCCCTGCCAGTAATAATTATTCCCCGCGGCAGGGAACAGGGTTGGATCACGGAGCGGCTGTTCCTCTCTATTACCTCGAAGAACAAGGGTTTAGGGCCGGCGGCTTGCATATAACCTATGGTTTGCTTTCTTTCTCCCAGCTTTACAAGTTTGGGCAAGTTATGCGCCGGGCAGTGGAGCGTCGGGGTTCAAAGGCGGCTATTATTGCCAGCGGCGACCTTTCTCACTGTCTTAATCCCGGAGCACCCGCAGGTTACAATCCTCGCGGGGAAGAATTCGATCAAAAATTGATAGATTTGATTGCCGGTTATCGGGTAGAAGACATTATGCAGATGGATCCTAAGCTAATTGAAGAAGCCGGAGAATGCGGGTTGCGTTCTTTCATTATAACCTTTGGAGCACTGGAAGGATCCCACGTTACTCCGGAAATATTATCCTACGAAGGGCCTTTTGGCGTGGGCTATCTGGTGGCTGCTTTTAATATTTATTCCCATGCTCATACTCACCCACATCCCGGGGAAAACCTGGAGGAAATCATTCCCCGCTTGGCCCGGGATAGCATAGAAAATTATCTGGATAAAGGGACAATTCACTCACCTCCCGAACATCTTCCTTCTGAACTCACTGCTGAAAAAGGCGGGACATTTGTTACGCTGAAAAAAAGAGGGGAATTACGCGGTTGCATTGGTACCGTTGAGCCTGTCCACTCTAATTTGGCAGAAGAGATAATAAAAAACGCCTTCAGCGCTGCTTTTCGCGATCCCCGTTTTTCACCCTTGCAACCGGAGGAATTGAGTGAGATAGATATTTCCGTTGATGTGCTCTCAAACATGGAACTGGTGGAGGAGACTTCCGAACTTGATCCGCGTAAATACGGCATACTGGTGCGTAGTGATGGACAAAGCGGGCTGCTGCTCCCTGATTTGGAGGGAGTGAATAGCGTGGAAGAACAATTAAATATAGCCCTTCAAAAGGCAGGTATTTCTTCGAATCAGCCCTACCAAATTTATCGTTTTACAGTAACCAGGTATGCTGAGAAGCGCTCCGGGGGAGGTGAATAAGCTATTGCAAAAAGCGCGCTTGTTTAGCAGAGAGAACGGCATTATTCGCTGCGGGATTTGTCCTCACCATTGTAATCTGGAAGAAGGAGAGAAGGGAATTTGTGGCGGCCGTCGTGTTCAAAATGGCGAGCTTTTTGCACTCAACTATGGTCGCTGTGTGGCTGTGGCGGTTGATCCCATTGAAAAAAAGCCGTTTTACCATTTTTATCCCGGTGGGGAAATATTATCTTTGGGAACCTGGGGCTGTAATTTTCAATGTGAGTTTTGCCAGAATTGGTCTTTGGCGCGGGGGGATGCCAATTCGGAAAGCGAAAGAGCCTTTCAACTAGAACCTGCAGAAGTTCTGGGGCTTTTGCAAAAGAAATATCCTTCATCTGTGGGAGTGGCCTTTACATATAACGAACCCACCGTTTGGTACGAGTACGTGTATGATACGGCGCGGTTGATCAAGGAAAACGGCTACCGCAATGTTTTGGTTACTAACGGGTTTATTTCTCCAGATGCTTTAAAAGAAATTACCCCTTACATAGATGCCCTCAATATTGATGTAAAAAGTTTCCGGGATGATTTTTACCGGCGTTATTGCAAGGGAAATCTAAATGCGGTAAAACAAACGGTGGAATATTGTGCCGCCCACTTTCATCTGGAGGTAACATGCCTGATTATTCCCACCCTGAATGATTCTGAGGCAGAAATAAAATCTCTGGTAGATTGGCTGGCAGCTCTTAATCCGGATATTCCACTGCATTTTTCCCGTTATTTTCCCCAGTATAAATTTTCCCTGTCACCCACTCCGATAGAAACCCTGGAAAGAGCTTATGAACTGGCGCGGGAAAAAATGCGCTATGTGTACATCGGCAACCTGCCCGGTGCCGATGAATATGTGAACACTTACTGCCCGGCTTGCGGAAACCTGCTTATTCGGCGCAGTGGTTTTAAAACTTCATCGGTAGGGCTGGAAGGTAAATTTTGCACTCAATGCGGTAATTTAATTTACCTCGGTGATTAAGCAAAAAAACGTAACCACTCCGGCAACCTGCTATGAAAAGGGGAAGGAAGGTGGAAAAAGTATGTCAATATTATGAATTTTTAAAGTCAATTTAGGAAGGTAAACATCTTCATGGCAGCGAATATTTATTTAATACTATTGAGGAAACTATTTTTTCATGTAGGAATCCATGAAGACAAATTAACCTGTAAAGCTCATCCTTCAATTTAAATTAGTTTGGCGCTTTCAAATGTTTCATGCATTTTGGAATTAATATTATGTAAAGAAGGTCGAGGGATCATCGTGTGGAGGCAATTAACCAAATAATTGAGGGAATATCACAAATTAATCTTAGCTGGCGAGATTTCCTGGATATTGCCATTATTACTTTTATCTTTTATCGCCTCATATTACTTATCAGAGATACCCGGGCCGAGCAGTTGGTTAAGGGACTGGTTATAATTTTAGTGGCCGTGGTGGTAAGTGAATACCTGAGATTGGAGGCCATGAACTGGATGCTCCGCCAGTTGCTCACTATGGGGCTTATTGCTATTCCTATTGTATTTCAGCCTGAACTGCGCAGGGCTTTAGAACGTTTGGGACGCGGCAAAATATTTCAGCGTTCTCTATGGAGCCCTAAAGAATTCGATTATTTTTTGAATGAAATTATCAAAGCCATCCCCGTGCTGGTAAAAAAGCGATTTGGGGCTTTAATTGTCATTGAAATGGAAACGGGCCTGGGAGATGTGGTGGAATCGGGCATAAAAGTGGATGGAACTATTTCGGCTGAGCTCCTCATCAATATATTTTTCCCGCGCAGCCCTTTGCATGATGGAGCTGTCATAGTGCGAGGCAGTCAGGTAGTGGCAGCGGGGTGTTATTTGCCTCTCACCGAAAAACCGAACCTGAGTAAAGAATTGAGCACCAGGCATCGGGCCGCCATCGGCATAACTGAAGTAACTGATGCCATCTCCATTGTAGTTTCCGAAGAAACCGGTATCGTATCTCTTGCCTATGCCGGGCGGCTTACACGTTATCTGGATGAAAAATCACTGCGCAGCTTGCTGGAAGAACTGTGTGCTCCCCGGGCAGAAGAAAATAACCAGGCTAATTGGCCCTGGAGGTCTAATTAAATGTTTGCAAGATTTTTAAGAAGTAACAAATTTGCTTTCATACTGGCTTTATTCCTTGCCGTAGTCCTATGGTTGGCGGTTGTTGGCGGTGATCTGTTCCAGATATCGCCGCGCCGCGGTGTTTTTGAGGATGTGTTGTTGGTTTATATTAACCTGGATGAAAACTTGGAAGCCTCGCTGGAACATGATACAATTTCCGTCACCCTGGAAGGGTTACCAGAAAAGCTGCAGGAAACGGAATCAGATGACTTGGTAGCTTTTGTGGATCTGGAGGGAAAAACCCCCGGTAATTATGAAATGGAAATCAAGTTTAATCCGCCGGAAAGATTATCCGTCATTTCATACACCCCTGAGGAAATTGAAGTTTCTATCAGGGAGTAATAAATAATACCAATGTATCTTTCCCCTTTTCATAACAAAATAAGTTAACCCCGGTATTAATTTACTTACTATAAAAATTACTACAGAAAAACGAACCCGAAAAACGAATTTACTTTCGAAGAGTCGTTATATTGATTGCGGAAAGCCATATTAATTAGTATAATCTATTGCAAAGATAAGGGTTTGGCAAAATAGTATATGCTTCTAAACCGGTTCGAATAAATAATTATTATGGGCATAAGTTCACGAAATAAAAAATTTTGAGGTGAAAAAATGAAAATACTAGTAACAGGTGGAGCGGGGTTTATTGGCTCAAATTTTCTTAATCTCTTTGTTCCCCGATATAAGAATTATCACTTTATTAATTTAGATAAGCTTACTTATGCCGCTAATCCCTTAAATCTAACGGAACTGGAGTCATTGCCCAATTATACCTTTGTACATGGTGACATTACTGATTATGCATGGTTGGAAAATGTTTTTGATAATTATTCACCGGAGCTTGTAGTGCATTTTGCGGCGGAATCTCATGTAGATAGAAGTATAATTGGCCCGGAGGCATTTGTGCACGTTAATGTAAACGGCACCTTTAATCTGCTGGAAGTTTGTCGGAAAAAATGGGAAAAAATGGGGGGCAAACTTTTTTTACATATAAGTACCGATGAAGTATATGGCTCCCTTGGTCAAACGGGCTATTTTACGGAAAATATGCCGTATTTTCCCAGCAGCCCGTACTCTGCTTCTAAAGCTTCGGCAGACCATTTTGTAAGGGCTTATTACGTGACTTATGGACTTCCCGCTATTGTTAGCAATTGTTCGAATAACTATGGCCCCTATCAATTTCCCGAAAAATTAATACCCCTGATCATACTTAATGCATTGTCCGGCAAACAACTGCCGGTATATGGCAAAGGCGATAATGTCCGCGATTGGCTGTATGTAGATGATCACTGCCGGGCCCTTTGGGAACTGACCCAAAAGGGCAAATTGGGGGAAACATACAATATTGGGGGCAATAATGAATGGAAAAATATCGAGATTGTGGAAGAAATTTGCCGCCTTTTGGCTGAAGAAACCGGAAAAGATAAGGACGAATACCTGAATTTGATTGCCTTTGTGGAGGACAGGCCCGGTCATGATAAAAGATATGCCATTGATGCTTCTAAAATAAAAAATGAAACAGAATGGGAGCCCCTGGAAGATTTCAGTACGGGCCTGCGAAAAACTATCAGGTGGTACTTAGAAAATCAAGAGTGGGTGGAAAAAGTAAAAACAGGGGAATATTTGCAATGGATGGAATTAAATTATAATCACCGTAGTCGTTTAAACTGATTTAGGAGAAGGGAGAACTGCTATGAAGGGCATAGTGCTGGCGGGAGGCGCAGGAACCCGCCTTTATCCTTGTACTACATTTATCTGTAAACAACTGCTACCGGTTTATGACAAACCCATGATTTACTACCCCCTCTCTACATTAATGTTGGCCGGGATTAAGGATATACTATTTATTTCAACTCCGGAGGATACCCCCAAAATAGAAAGTACACTGGGTGATGGTAGTAAGCTGGGAATGAATTTTAGTTATCAGATCCAGGAAAGTCCCGAAGGGATTGCCCAGGCATTTATTATTGGCGAAAATTTTATTGGCACTGATAGAGTATGCCTTATCCTGGGGGATAACCTCTTTTATGGGCACGGTTTTCCCGATGCTCTCCGCAGGGCAAAATCTTTTCGGGAAGGCGGTGCTATTTTCGGTTATTGGGTAAAGGAACCGCAGCAATACGGCGTTGTTGACTTTGATCATAAAGGAAAGGTAGTTGATATTAAAGAAAAACCTTTAAATCCAAGCTCTAATTATGCCGTGCCCGGAATTTATTTTTATGATCATGAAGTAGTCGAGATAGCCAGGAATTTAAAACCTTCTGCCCGCGGAGAACTGGAAATCACTGATGTAAACAGGGCATACCTGGCAAAAAACAGGCTTAATGTGGAATTATTGGGAAGGGGAATTGCCTGGTTGGATACAGGCACCCCTGATAGCTTGCTGGAAGCGGCAAGTTTTGTAGCTGCTATTGAAAGGAGGCAGGGTTTAAAAATAGCCTGCCTGGAAGAAGTAGCTTACCGCATGGGATTTCTTGACGCAAACCAGTTAAAAAAAGTAATTGAAGAGCTTCCCGGGGGAGATTACCGGCAATATTTGGAGTATATAATTCCATACGGGGGATGATATTTTGAGTGATCTGAAAGGTTGGCAGCGGGGAATAATTGAAGGGGTATTCACCAAAGTTTTAAAAAAACATTTGGATAGAAGGGGCTTCCTTTGCGAAACATTTCGGGCTGATGAGTTACCGNAAGGGATACAACCGGNGATGAGTTATGTTTCTTGCACCGAACCCGGTATTATCAGGGGGCCGCATGAGCATCATACACAAACCGACATCTTTGCTTTTCCTGGTCCCGGCAATTTTTGTTTAAGGTTATGGGATAACCGGCAGAATAGTAAAACCTACGGTGAATATATGGAGATTTTTGCCGGTAAAGACAATCCCCTCGTTTTGGTAATACCGCCGGGGGTTGTTCATGCTTATAAAAATATATCAAGATCAGAAAGGGGTACGGTCATTAACTACCCCGATCGCCTGTATAAGGGCTGGGAAAAAAAGGAACCTGTTGATGAGATCAGACATGAAGATGACCCCCATACCCCTTTCAAAATGGAGGATTAAATTTGCAAAGAATATTATTACTGGGCAAAAACGGCCAAATAGCCTGGGAATTACGCAGGGCTTTAGCTGTTCAGGCTGAGGTAATTACTCTCGGCAGTCAGGATTTAAATTTAGAAAACAGCATGGCTATACGTGAAGCCGTAAGAAACATTAATCCCCGGGTAATTGTGAATGCGGCTGCTTTTACGGCAGTGGATCAAGCCGAAGATGAACCGGAAAAAGCAAGGCTGATAAATGCCGTTGCGCCCGGCATAATTGCCGAAGAGGCAAAGCGAAGCCGGGCTTTACTTGTTCATTACTCTACAGATTATGTATTTGATGGCAGCAAGGAATCTCCTTATACGGAAGATGATCGGGCTGAACCTATAAATGTGTATGGTAAAACCAAGCTGGAGGGGGAAAATAATATCAGGGATGTGGACGCTTCCCACTTAATTTTTCGTACCTGTTGGGTTTACGGTATGCGCGGTCGGAATTTTCTGTTGGCCATGTTGAAATTAGCCCGGGAAAAAGATGAGCTCAGGGTGGTGGATGATCAGTATGGCTCGCCTACCTGGAGCCGGATGATCGCTCAAGCTACAGCCCTCATTTTATTTTGTTCCTCCCATTTAGAATTAGAAGGAAATATTGCCGGCACTTATCATTTAAGTGCCCGGGGGCAGACTACCTGGTACGAATTTGCCCGAACTATTTTTGAACTCTATTTCACTTCGGAAAATGATTATGCCAATGTTATTCCCATTCCATCCGATGAGTTTATTACCCGGGCTAAAAGACCAGCTAACAGCGTTCTTTCCGCTGATAAATTAGAAAAGGAATTTGGAATTTCCCTGCCATGGTGGTATTCTTCCCTGGCACAGGTGATGGAAAGATAAATACCTAAGTTTTTATTAAAACTCAAAGATAATTTATTTCAACATAAAAAACTGATCTAACTTTGGAGCGGAAAAACCACTGCAAAATATACTCTGCAATTACTAAAAAGGAGGAGCCCGGCTAGAGCTTTGAATAATAAAAAAAAATTTCGGCGCAACAGTGAAGACGAGCATACACCTGAAGCAGATAAGCTGGCAAGCTACCTGCAGCGAATTGATCTGGAATTTCACAAGCTTCTGCAAACCCGCAGGTGGAAAATAGGCGGTCGGGTGGTGCAGTTTTATTATTTATTTTCCGGCAGGGAGAACATCCCGGCAGCAAGGGAAAAAAAGATAGAAAAAAAACTTAAAAAGTGCCGTAAGCTAATATATTCCGGATCATACGCTCCCAAAGCAGAAAATCTTGCCGATTGGATAGAAGAACTGGAACGCAATTACAATATTATTATAAATACCCGCAGGTGGAAGATAGGAAACAGCATTGTTTCTTTTTTAAATGCTATTTTATTTAGGAAAGAGCAGGAAAATGTTACCGCCCGCCTGGCGGGTATATTTGCTGAATATCACCGTTGGAAGAAAATAACCGGGGATGAAAAAACACCCGGTTTGGGACAGTTAGCAAAAATTGTGGAAGGTTATGAGAAAAGGAAAAAGGAGGTTGATGCAAAAGGTGACGGCGTTGATGCCGGGAATTTTATGGAGCAAGAAAAGAAAGAAAAGGAAGAAGAAACAAGCTTCCAGCCTAATTGGCAGCGCCTGATTAATTATTTCCAGGATCTGCGATATATGATACAGCCCATGAAAATATTGTGGTTATTACAAAAACCCGGAGGAGGCGGAGGAGCGCATAGCGTTGTGCAGGAAGCCTCGGCGATGAATTTGTTGCCGGGAGTAGAAGCGGCGGTAGCAGTAGATAATAAAGAAAAAGAAAAGTGTCTCAAAGATTATGAGGATATACCTGCCGGCACCTTTTACTTTTACGATAGTGAATGCGAATTAATCAATTATGGCAGTTCATTTGATGTGGTAGTTGCCACCTATTATAAAACTTTTTCCATTTTGGAGAGAATTTATGGGGTGCCCGGCAGTGCGGTTTTGGCGGCTTACTATGTTCAGGATTATGAACCCTGGTTTATCAAAAAAAATAAGCCTGAATTAAAGTGGGAAGCTACATCTACATATAATGCTTTGCCTTCGGCATTGTTGTTTGCCAAAACTGACTGGTTATGCCAAATTGTGAATGAATTTCACGGCGTAAATGTATGTAAAGTTTTTCCCAGCCTGGATACCAATATCTATCATTACAAATACCGGCAAAAAATCGATCAGGGTGAAAAACTGCGTATCTCTGCTATGGTGAGGCCCCAAACTCCCCGCCGGGCACCGGCAGAAACCATGCGTTTGCTAAAAGAAATAAAACAAGAATTTTCGGATAAAGTAGACATAAATATTTTTGGATGCAATCCCCATGATAAAAAATATCTGCGCTTGGACAGGGATTTTAAATTCGGACACCTGGGCAAATTAAAGCGGCGTGAGGTAGCAGCCCTTTTTTCCGTAACGGATATTTTTGTTGATTTATCAAGTTACCAGGCTTTCGGGCGCACAGCTTTCGAAGCCATGGCGTGCGGATGTGCCGTAATAGTTCCCCGTAAAGGTGGCACAGGTGAATACGCCTTGCATATGTATAATTCCCTTTTGGTTGATACCAACAACCCGGAGGAAACAAAAACGGCGTTAAAACAGCTGGTGGAGGATGATAAACTTCGTTATTACCTGGCAAGCAATGCTCAAAAGATTACCAAAGAATATAATATCTGCAAAGCTGCCTGGTCGGAAGTAGAACTGTTTTGGCAAGAAACCGCCCGCAGAAAAGTTAACATTGTCTATTTTGCCTATAATGGAAATGCGAATGCTCATAAACAAGTAAAAGAGAACCTGGAAAACTTAATTTCCCATACCCGGGGACCTTATCGCCTTATTATTATCAGGGATGAAAACTTTGAACAAGAAGATTTGCGTTCTGTTATTAAGTATGCGGAGCTAAAAGGAATCAGAGTGGAACAAAACCGGGCTGCAGGGGGATGTGCTCATATCCTTAATGAACTTTCCCTCGAAAACGATGGCGATTTGTTGGTCTTAGAGAGCAGAATAAAAGTGACCGCATATTGGCTGGAAAAAATATTTGCTGCGGCCTCCAGCAGAGAAAAGGTAGCTGCAGTAAGCCCGGTTTCCGTTAGCGATGAAGATATTTATGAATTAAATTTTGGGGAAACGGCTAATTTTGCCGGGGGTGAAAATATGCCCGGAAATTTAACGGGAGAAAGATTAGCCCGACTGATGGAACAGGAATCTCCGCGTCAACGCCCTTTTAATCAATATGGGGAAGGGAAATGTGTTTATATTTGCCGGGAAGCCCTGGAATCTGTTGGCGGGTTTAAGGATATGGATTTTTCTTTCCCTGCCCCCCTTATAAAAGATTTTTGCCAACGGGCCATCCATAAAGGATATGCTCATCTCATTGATGATGCCACCCTGGTAGTTGATGAGGAGGGGGTGGATATTGCTGATGGGGAAGGAGGCGGGGAACGGCTTCGCTTTCAAAACCTTTTCCGTAATGGTGGCCATGCCTATTTTACCGTTGAAGATCTGGGAAATAACACTTTACAGTCTCTGCGAGAGAATATGATGAAAAGGATCGAGGACTATAAAAAAAGCCACCCTTTAAAGGGAGCCGTAAAAGAGAAAAAAAAGGTAATAATCCATGTAGTTTGCCCGGAACATGAAGAGGGAAAGTCTGGCAACCTAGAATTGCTTGACAGGATGGGTGATTACTTTGAAAATTATTTATTGTTTACCGGTTGGGGTGAATGGCAACTTTACCATGGGGGGCGTAAACATTTAACCCTAATCAAAGAATTTACTTTTGAAAAAACCTGGGAAGTTGATGCTTCTCTTGCCCGGGAAAGGCTGGAAGCTATAAGAGAAATCTGTGAGCAGATAAAGCCTGACCTGGCGCATATTAAGCATTTCCCGGGCAACCATCCGGAAATAGTAAGGGTATTTAAAAGCAGGGGAATAACGGTGGTTAAGTCTTTTCTTGATTATTACTCCCTTTGCCCGGCAGTGAATATTTTGGATGCTCATGCTAAATGCCCTGAAAACTTATGTGACAGCACCGGCCAAAGCTGCTGTGTTTTCTCCTTTTTCTCAAAAAGGGTTTCCTCTAATAAAAATAGTTTTAACTCAATGTGGAAAGATCAAGTTTCGGCAAACTTATACCTGTGTGACGCTTTTATGGTAGATTCTATTACTAATAGAGATTTATTGCTTAGACATTACCCTTATCTGGCTAAGGATAAATTTTATATTATAAGAAAGGGAAATGGTGAAGTGGCTTCTAATATTAATTTTAAGGATGAAGATAATTCCCAAAAAGAATATAGTATGGCGGAGGATCTTTTGGATGTGTTCCACTGGCTAATATTTACTACCGGGCCTTTGACCTGATATCATTTAAAACAAAACCCCATGGTGATTTCAAATAGATTAAGGAAATAAAATTTGTAAAAAAGCTCTGCATTCAGTAAAATAAAGCTGACGGGGGAGAAGGCTTATTTTGGAAAATAAGGGAGTGACCGGCATGGCAATTGATACATGCCGGTTAAAAACAGAGGTTGGGGTGAAAGAATTCTTTGGAACAGACAATCAAAACGGCGGAAGAAGCAATAAATAAAAAAGATTGGCCGGCAGCGGTAAAATGTTTGCGAGATGTTTTAGACGATCCTGCGGCGACGGCGCCGGCACCGGTTTATGTTAAGCTTTCCCAGGCACTGCGCCATATTTCTGCTTATGAACATGCAGAAAAAGTAATTAAGGAGGGGAAGGAAAAGTACCCGGGCGATACCGGTATTTTTACCGAGCATGCATTAATAAGCTTGATGAAAGAAGGAATGCCGGCAGTTATAGATGAATGGAAGACTTTTCTTAAAGAACATGGTGAGCAACTGCAAGAAGATTCCGCTGAATTTTTTAAGGACTGGAAGGTGGTAGCAAAAAAATACAAAAAAAGTGAATTTGCGGCGGCTTATAAACGGATGGTCAAGGTTTATCGCAGATATGATCCTGCTGCGGCAAAAAAAATCGTGCAAAAAGGACTGGAAAACCTTCCCCATGAATTGATTTTATTAAAAGAAAGCGTGAAAATTAATGCCCTGCTGGAAGATTGGGACGGGCTTTGTCTTTCCTGGCAGGAATTGTGGGAAAAACACAACGACGACAAGCAAATTCGGAGGTTTATCTATAAGAAAGATGCCCGCCCTGAAGATTTAGAGGTACAGAAGAAATTATTCCTGTTTTTAATTAATTCGTCCGGCATAAGTGTTCATCACAAATTAAATAGTATTACCGCTTTTGCCTATAAATCCATTGAGTCTGTTAGCGCCCGTGATGTAAGCTATGCCAAACAATTAATAGAAAATAATCTCTACCTGGTGGAAAAACTGGAGTATGATGACAATATCAGACGTCATAAAACTCATGTTTATTATTCCATGTATCTGGCATATTGCCATACCCTGGTCTATAATAGGGAATTTGAAGAACTAAAAAAGGTTTGCCGGGGTTTGTTTGATGAGTTAGGCGCCCTGGACATTTCAAATCAAACGAAAGGTTTTTATCAAACTTATGCATGTTTGGCCTGCTTGTTGGGCATATACTATTATTTATCATTTTGTGATAACGATATTGAAGAAATGAAAAAAATAATAGAGGTTTCCGTGGAGATAACTAAAAAAGTATCTTTTCAAATGGATTACCATCTTGTAAAATTTGTAGAATATGCCTATGCGGTGGGGACAATTTCCGAGATGTGCCCTCTGCAAATATATCTGGAAGAAGGCGTTTATAAGCTTGGCTATAGTGGCAATGATAAAGATTATTTTATGAATAGGTTTTTGCCCCGCTGCGTTCACGCCAAGAGAAAAGAAGAAATAATGGAAAGCTTTTTAAGTTATTTAGAGCAAAAGCGGGAACATTTGCAGTAATCGTAAAGAGCTTTGGGCCTGGTTAACATAAATAACAGTAATCTTTTGCAGCTTTTTTTAAAGATGAGGATAGCTTTGCAGGCAGCAGCCAGAGGCAGTTCTTGAAGTTGCAAAATACCCTATTTATTATTTTAAGGTGGTAACTGATAATGAAAATATCAGCTTCTATTTTTGCGGTAGAAAAGGATTTTATAGCATATGCCAACCAGTTAAAATATTCAGGAGTGCATTCTCTCCATTTGGACTACTTGGAGGGGCTTGATGCTCCTATCAAACTGCAAGATTTACCGGATTTTGGCCTGGAAGTTGAATTGCCCCTGGATGTTCATTTAATTCAGTCATCATTGGCTGAAGGGGATATATTTTATTTAAACAAAGCGCTGGTGAAATACTTAACGGTGCAGTATGAAAATTTAGTTAATAAAAATGAGCTGGACATGCTCCATGAATTTAATGGCATTTGTGGAATCGGTATAACTTCCCACACTTCGCTGGAAGTAATTGAAGAATTAAAAGAAAAAATCCAATATGTGATGGTTATGTGTAGTGATCCCGGGGTTTCCGGGAGCAAATTTGATGAAAGCAACATCGAGAGAATTAAGTATATAAGGAAGCAGTATCCCAATTTGCCCATTCATGTGGACGGGGGCATTGAAAACATAAATGGCATAACCATGAAAGAACTCAAGGTAGATTTGGTAGTTAGCGGTTCCTATATTGCCCGGGCTAAAAATTTGTATGAAAATGTTTTTAGATTAAAATATGCCAATGACTGCAGTCTAAAAGTCTCGCAAATAATGATAGAAAAACCTTCTCTCCCTATTGTAAGTGAAGAAGAGTCGTTTATTAACATCATTAGCCAAATTAACAGGTATAAAATGGGCTTGGCGTTTGTGGTTAGCGGGGAAAATCGCTTTAAAGGTGTTATTTCCGATGGAGATATCAGAAGGGCCTTTATAGATTATAATAAGGAAACATTTGACAAAAAAGCCGGGGAAATAATGAATAATGATCCTTTTTATGTGAACAGTGAGATGACGGTTATAGAAATGATTAATAAAATTGCCGGTGCCCAAAAGGGAGTGCTGGTAATACCGGTGCTAAAAGACAGTGAAAACTTGGTGGGAGCCATTGACCTAAATAGCTAAAAAAAGAATAATTTTAAATGAGGTGCAAAAAATGGGGCTATTAAGTGAAAGAGATGATAATACTTTAGGGCATAGCATTGACTTGGACAATGGGATTAACATTAATTCTCATAATTGTGTAACGATTGCCGGTCCCTGTGCGGTAGAAAGCAGAGATCAAATCATGAGGTCCGCCGATTTTATGGCTGAGATGGGCATCAAAATCTTTCGCGCCGGAGCTTTTAAGCCAAGGACTGACCCCTATAAGTTTCAGGGTTCCGGTAGTAAGGGGTTGCAGTGGCTTGATGAAGTCAGATCTCAATATGGCTTAAAAATTATAAGTGAGGTCACCGATTATACAAACTTTAAAGAAGTTAGTGAAGTGGTGGATATTTTGCAAATAGGGGCGAAAGCAATGTACAACCATGCCCTCTTAAAAGAAAGCGGCAAAAGTGCCAAGCCGGTTTTATTGAAAAGATTTTTTGCCGCCACCGTGGATGAATTATTAAAAATGGCGGATTATATATTATTAAACGGAAACGAGAACCTCATGCTGTGTGAAAGAGGCATCAGAACTTTTGAAACTTCAACCAGGTTTACTTTAGATTTGTGTGGAGCGGTGGTGATTAAGGAAAGGTCGCGCCTTCCTTTATTTTTAGACCCGTCCCATGCCATGGGAAAAAGTTTCGGCGTGCCCCCGTTGGCAATGGCCTGCGCTGCCATGGGTTGTGAAGGGCTGATGATAGAAGTGCATCCCGAACCGGGGGAAGCCAGGTGTGATCAAGATCAAGCCCTATCGCATAGTGAGTTTAAAGAGCTATACCCTAAGCTTAAAAGAATTTGTAATGAAATTGGGAGAGAACTGGTATGAATAAAAAAATAATTGCTTTTGTGCCTGCGCGGGGGGGAAGTTCACGGATTCCTAAAAAAAATTTACAAAAGATAGGGGGCATACCCTTATTTTTAAGGGCATGCTATAACCTTGCCCGGGTAATTTCAAAAGAAAACATCGTTGTGGATTCCGACAGTGAAGAGATATTATCAATTGCAGCCGAAAATGGTTTTCAACAATTAAGCAGGCCCTCGCATCTGGCTACTAATGATACTGACGGAAATGCATTTTTTAGGTGGGAAACGTCAAATTATCCCGATGCGGATATTTATATACAGCACTTGCCGCCCATGCCATTTTTATCAAAAAGCACCATTGAAGAAGCACTTCATTTAATCTGCAGCAGGGGTTTTGACTCCATAGTTGCGGTGGGGAGAGAAAAATTTTACCTGTGGGATCCTGAAGAATCCCGGCCTAAATATAATTTAGACAGCATTCCGAATAGCTTTACCCTGGAAGAAACGGTTTATGAAAGCATGGGTTTTTATGTCATCCACAGGGACGCTCATTTCAAGACCGGGAGGAGAATCGGTGAAGATTATGCTTTTTTAAATTTGCCCAAGATTGAACAATTAGACATAGATTACCCCGAAGACCTTGAGCTTGCATGCGCCGTTGAATCCGGACTGGCCTTTGACAGCCCTTATAAAAGCATTAATCTCTTATTGGGGGCGAAAAAAGAAATATTAAAAAATTGCCGGGCTATTTTTTGCGATGTAGACGGTGTTTTAACAGATGGCAAGATGGTCTATTCCGAGGGAGGGGATGAGTTAAAAAATTTCCATACCAGGGATGGAATCGGCGCCCGGATGCTTAAAAAAGCCGGATATAAATTGGCCATGATCAGTTCGGGCATTAATGAACAGCTCATTCATAAGAGGGGAAGCTTTCTGGGGTTCCATGCCATAAGTTCGGGAATGGAACCTAAAAAAAACAGGATTACTGCTTTAACAAGTGAGTTGGGCATTGAGCCCGGGGAAATACTATATTTGGGCGACGATATAAACGACCTGGACTTTATGAATGAATGTGGTTTTGCAGTTTGCCCTCAAGATGCGCACTACAAAGTTAAGGCAGCGGCGGATTTGGTATTGGAGAAAAAAGGTGGGGAAGGCTGCTTAAGAGAAGTGGCAGATTACTTGTTGGAAGGGGTACTTAAATGATTAACCATCAAAAATTGTGTGCGGGATTATTTTCCGATGCCCTGGATAAATTGGGTTATAAGAATCAGGTAATCACCGGTTTTAAATTAAATAATTCCGGATTAAGTGCCCTGGGAAGGGCGAGGACTCTAAAGATCCAGACCCTGGAAACCGACGATGAGAACTTACAATTGGGTTTATCTTTTTTAGGTAATTTAAGGACGGGGGAAATTTTAGTGGTAAGTGGCAGCAGTAAATTTGCATATTTTGGCGAAATGATGACCCGGCTTTCTTTACGCCGGGGCATAAACGGTGTTTTTATAGACGGCTTAACCAGGGATACTAAATTTACATGCCATCGCTGCAGCCTGCCTATTTTAGCCAGGGGATATTCCCCCGTGGACATTAAAGGCAGGGGCAGGGTAAGTGAAGTTGATATAAGCGTTGAAGTTGAGGGAGTAGAAATTTCCCCCCATGATCTGATCTATTTTGATCAAGATGGGCTGGCAGTTGTCCCTAAAGAAATCGAAAAGGAACTCATAAAAGAAATAGAATGGGGCCTTAAAGAAGAAGAAAGAATAATCGGCCTCATTAATAAAGATGTTACCGTAGAAGACATTTTAAAATCGGTAAAAGAGTTTTAGTTAATTGGCGGTTGGAGGGAGTTTTAAAGTTAAAAAGATAGATATCATTAATTTAAAATTTAGGGGACAATTTTGAGCCGGCAAAATAGCTGCTGCAGCCATTAATCAAAAAAATTGGCACGATGCACAGGGGTAAAGATGGATTATAAGAGCGCTTCCGAAAAAAAAGGGGAACATAAACAAAAGACCGTAGCGATAATCGTTTGGGATATCTCTCACAACGCTTTGGGGCGGGGATACATGCTCGCGGATATCCTTTCCCGGGATTTTGAAGTTAAAATTGTGGGGTTTATTTTCGGCAAATACGGCTACTCTATCTGGGAACCTTTAAAAGATCTTAATATACCGGTGGTAAAGTATTCAGGCTGCCAGTTCCCTTATTTTACTTACTGCTTGGAGGCAATCGCTGAAGAAATAGAAGCGGACGCAGTTTTGGTAAGTAAACCCAGATTGCCTTCCTTGCAGTTGGGCTTACTGATGAAATACAGGTATAACAAGCCCCTGCTTTTGGACATTGATGATTATGAATTGGGTTTTTTTGCAAGCAGGGAAAAAGGCCCGGAAGAGGATGACATCTTCAGGCCTTATGGAGAAGCGTGGACCTGGTTCTGTGAAAGCCTTAGGGAGCATGTTGATCAGGTGTTGGTATCCAATGCGGCTTTACAGGAAAAATACGGCGGGATTATTATTCCCCACGCCCGTGATGAAGAGGTTTTTAACCCGGAATTGTACAGCAAAGAAAAAAGAAGGAAGGAGTTGGGAATACCGTCGGAAGATAAAATCATCCTTTTTATGGGGACACCGCGCAAACACAAAGGATTATTTGATCTTTTAGAAGCTGTGAAAAAGTGTGGTGATCCTTCCTATAAGCTTTGTGTCATGGGGGATTTTTCCAGCAAAAAGTTAAAAAGCAAGCTGCAGGATGCTGATGATGGCCGGCTTATATTGCTTCCCGATCAACCTTTTCAGGAAGTTGCTCAAAATATAGCCATAGCTGACCTCGTTTGCCTCTTGCAAAAGGAAGACAACCAGATTTCCCAGTACCAGTTGCCGGCCAAGGTAGTTGATGCAATAGCCATGGGCGTACCGGTGCTGGCTACCAGAACGCCGCCTCTGGAACCTTTAATTAAAAAAGGTGTAGTTTATCCTACGGATCTTGATTCTTTGGCAAAAGATATCTCCGAAATTTTGAATACCGGTGATTATTACCGGAAAGCTCAACTGGAAAAAAGGAATATATTTCTTGAAGAATATAGTTACGGCGCTCTTTATCCCCGGATGAAAGAAGCAGTGTTATCTTCGATGGAAAGCCCCGGAAAACTACCGGAAAATGCCCTCTTTTTTCAAGAATTGCAGAAGCATTACCTGGATGATGTGGATAAATTGCTGGCGCCGTCCAGAGAAAGAAACCTCGAGATGGAAAAAAAAGCTGCCGGGCTTGAGAAAAAATGGAAAAAGGAAAAAGCCAGGCGAAAAAGTTTGCCCAAGCAAAATGATTCTTCCCCCAAAAAGGGCAGGGGCAAGGAGGGGAACATACTCACTTTCTCCAGGATCAAAAAATTTCTTAAGCGGGTTTTGAGCAGATCCCCTCTAAAATTTTTTCGGCGCCCGGTGAATAAATTACGGAGCATGCTTTTCAATTCCTCCTCTGGGGGAAAAAGGGGGGAGAGTGAAAGTGAAAAGTCTTCTGCAAAAAAAACGCTTCCCACAAAAAAATCTGCGGAAAAGCTTTCTAAAAAGAAACCTCCCCGGAAAAAAAAGAAAGATGGCTGGGGGAAGGTTGAAAAACTCCAGTACCGCCTTTACAGCCTGGGATTTATAGAAAGAGCCACGGCGGATTTGCACCAGATAGTCTTTGAAAGTAACAGTCAACCGCGAAGGCGCTCTGCAGCTCGGGTGTTGGCATGTTGGTACGCCGGCCAGCTTACTGCGGAAGGTGCCCGGTATGCTCTGGAAATGTTGAAGGTGGCTCAAGAAGGAGAAACCAGCCGACGCCGGCAGCGTCAAGCAGCAGTTATGGAAGCTGAGTGTTACCGGCTTTTGGAAGATAAAGCTTCGGGAGAGAAAATTATAAAAAAATCTCTGCGAAAGGGAGAGGATGCAGCTTTGTGCCTGGCGGGGGCGAACCTGGAGACCTCCCGGCAGAAGCGCCTGGAATGGATCAATAAAGCCCTGGGCTCTTACGGCATTTCTCCCATTTCCTGTGAGGGCTCTGCCGATTCTTCTACTTTCTTTGAAAACTTAAAAGGGGAACCCTCGCCATTGTACGAAAGCCTTCCTTCCGGTGCGGTTCCCACTCTTACGGTGATAATGGCAGTTAGCGATGCAGAAAAGACGATTAAAACAGCCCTGGAATCGGTCCTTGCCCAAACCTGGCCTCAATTGGAAGTGCTGGTGGTGGATGATGCCAGCAGCGATGGCACTGCTTCCCTGATGGAAAAATATTGCCGCTCTGATGCCCGGGTCCGCCTGCTCAGGAACAGCAGTAAAAGCGGCCCTTATGTGTCCCGCAATTCGGCTCTGCGGGAAGCGAAAGGAGTGTTTGTCACCTGCCATGAGGCAGACGAGTGGGCGCATCCCCAAAAATTGGAGAAGCAGGTAATGCACCTGCTGCAAACTCCCCGTATTATCAGCAATACTTCCGAACAGGTTCGCACAACTTCCGATTTAACATTTTACCGCCGCGGCGGATATGGAGAATATTTTTACCCCAACCTGTCGTCGCTGATGTTTTGGCGGGAACCGGTGCTTACATCTTTGGGTTACTGGGACAGTGTGCGCTTTGGCGCTGATGATGAAATCATTCAGCGCATTAAAAAGTTTTTTGGTGAAAATGCCCACGTGCATTTACCCACAGGCCCGCTTTCCTTGCTCAATTATCATCCCGCTCCCCTGGTGGAAGAATTGAGTTCTGGCACGGGAGGTTTTTTTGCGGGCGCTCGCAAAGAATACAGGGAAAGCTACCGGTATTATCATCAAAAAGCTTCATCACTTTATTATGGTTTCCCCCGGGATTCCCGCCCTTTTCCGGTGCCGGAGCTTATGTGGGCACAGCGGGAGGCAGGCGGAAAAAGACGGCGCCATTTTGATGTGATTATAGGTTCAGAGTTTCGCCTTCCCGGAGGCACCTCTTCTTCCAATGCGGAAGAAATAAAGGCGCAGAAGCAAATGGAATTACGTACCGGCCTTATTCAGATGCCCCGCTATCTTAATACCAATTTGGAAGTCAATGCAAAAATCAGGGATCTGATTGACGGCGAAAAGGTGCAGATGATAGTTCACGGGGAAGAGGTTACCTGTGATTGCTTAATTATTAAATATCCTCCCGTGCTTCAGGAACGTCAAATATTTGTCCCTGACGTGAAAGCAGGGAAAGCTCACGTGATAGTTAACCAAACTCCCCGCAGGCATTATGCGCCCGGTGCGAGCAATGTTTACTATATTGAGCAATGCCAATCACGCCTGTATGAGTATTTTGGTTTAGAAGGCACCTGGCACCCCATTGGCCCCCTTGTGAGAAATGCATTGCATACACACCATTCCGCGGAACTGTCTGGCATTAGCCTGGCAGAAGAAGATTGGGTGGAAATCATTAATGTGGAAGATTGGCGCAGGGAAAACCTCCCGCCTCGCGGGGCAAGAGCCCGCATCGGTCGTCACTCGCAGGATGATTATTTTAAATGGCCTTCTACCCCCGAAGAAATTCTTTCTGCTTATCCCGCAGATGACGCTTATGAGATCCATGTGCTGGGTGGGGCGGAAAGCCCGAAAAATATCCTGGGATACCTCCCTTTTAATTGGCATGTGCTGGAGTTTAACGAGGTGTCCCCCCGGGATTTTCTGGCTGGATTGGACGTGTTTGTTTATTACACGCATCCGGACATGGTAGAATCTTTCGGCCGTGTTATCCTTGAGGCTATGGCGGTGGGTGTGCCGGTAATTCTTCCCCCGCCATTTAGCAAGTTGTTCGGCGATGCGGCTGTTTACACAGAACCTGCCGGTGTTCGCGCTGCTGTGGATTCTCTAATAGCCGATGATAATTACTATCATTCTCAGGCAAAAAAGGCCCAGAATTATGTGGAAACTCAGTTTGGTTACAGCAAGCACCTGTCCAGAATTAAGTTCTAATATGGAAGGTTTTTGCCCAAAATTTGTAAGGCCATCTTATTCCAAATATTAATATAAATTTAAATATTTTTTTAGCAGGAATATGAAACATTTTGTAGAATCCTGCATTTAGAAGCGCAGACGGATTTGGTTAATATTTCGCAAAGGTGTAACATTGCTATTAATAATATAATTATGTTCATGTTCAAAATTACATATAATTGCCAAAAAAAGGGTTGACTTTTTAGCATAACTTTTTTATTATTATTCATAATAGAATAATAATGAAAATAGTGATCTATTTGCCTTTGTTTTAGGAAGCTATCATTAGCTATTTAATTAAGAATGATGGTTAAACTTTTTGTGAAAGGAGGGAGCCCAGGGCGGGAAAGCATCAAAGCTCTTGCACAGAAAGAGGGTTAGTGATTAAAGTATCAAATTAATTTAAAGGAGGTTGCATGATAACATGAAATTTAAAAGTAAGCGTGTATTGGCAGTATTTCTTGTTGTAGCCATGACTGTTAGTTTGTTCGGCGGAGGATTGGCTGCCGGGGAAACCAACTTTAACAACGATGAAATTGATGAAGATATGATAACGCGGCTGGGGGGCGTGAACCGCTATGACACGTCCGATATTATAGCCCAATATGCCTTTGACCCGGATGATTACCCGGAAGGTGCCGATACTGTCATTATTACCGAGGGGTTGGCATTTGCAGACGGCTTGGCCGGCAGTGTATTGGCAGCGTATTTAGATGCCCCTATTTTGATGACAGCCACCGAGGAACTGCGCGAGGAGACTGAAAGCGCCATAGACTTTCTGGAGCCGGACGCAGCCATAATTTTGGGCGGCGAAGCTGCAATTTCCGGAGAGGTTGAGGATGCTCTGGAAGATCATGATTTAGAAGTGGACCGGATTGCCGGTGTGACCCGCCACGATACTGCCCAATTGATTGCCAGGTATATCGCTGCTGCGGAGGAAGAGGCAGCCGGTGGTGAGATTGAGGAGGCAGAC
>SL_8KL_010_SEDDRAFT_10000203_pt1 | contig 50502 bp, 44 predicted proteins | sample SodLakKL_010_SED_4_FD_11160 | JGI IMG/M metagenome (IMG submission 11160)
AGACTGACAGTTAAGCCAGGCAAAAAGGCAGAGAAAACCAGCCAGAGCCAGAGACCGCCAACCAGCTCAGCCTGAATTAAGCTGATAAAGAGCAAAAAAGGTGTTAGAAAATGAAACAGAACGCAACAACCACAGTCGAAATAGTTGACCTGGCCTACGGAGCCGAAGGTGTGGCCCGGCCCCCGGGAAAACCGGTGGTCTTTGTGGCCGGAGCCCTGCCGGGAGAAAGAGTCAGAATTCAAATAACCGACATCCGGGATAACTACAGTCGGGCCAGCCTTAAGGAGATTCTCCGGCCTTCACCGGAGAGAGTTACGCCACCCTGCCCGGTTTATCAGCGCTGCGGGGGCTGTCAGCTCCAGCATCTGATTTACACCGCTCAGCTTCGGGCCAAACGCGGCATGATATTAGATGCCCTGGAGCGGATCGCCAGAATATCTCAACTCCCGGATTTCAGCGTTCAGGGGATGGATTTCCCCTGGTATTACCGCAACAAGGGACAGTTCCCCCTGGGTCTGGTCAATGATGAAATTGAGGCCGGTTTCTACCGCTCCGGCAGCCATGAGCTCGTTATTTTTCCGGAATGCCGGATTCAGGACCAGCCGATTAACCGCCTGCTGGACCGGACAGTAAAGCTCCTCAAGCAGCAAAAGGTCAAGCCCTACCGGGAAGAGGAACACCGGGGAGATCTCCGCCATCTCCTCATCCGTTCGGCCCGCTGTACCGGACAGCAGCAGCTTACCTTTATTACCCGGAAAAAGAACCAAAGCCCCTGGAAGGAGCTGGCAGAACAGCTCATTCAGGAAAATATCGAGCTCAAGGGTGTCCATCAGAATATCAATCCCGGCCGCAGCAACGTAATCCTGGGAGAGAAAACCAGACTGCTGGCCGGTGAGCCCTATATCACTGAATACCTGGGACTTTTTAAATTCATTATCTACCCCGACTCCTTTTTTCAGGTAAACCAGCAGATGGCCGAAAAGCTCTACGATACCGTCAGGGAGATGGCCGGCAAAATCAAGAGCGAGGAGCTGGTCGACGCCTACTGTGGAACCGGCTCAATCGGGATCTATCTCTCAGAGCAGAGCTCCCGGCTGGTCGGTATCGACAGCAGCCAGTCCGCAATAGCAGCCGCCAGGTTCAATGCCCGGCTCAACGGACTTAAGGACAGGGTAGAATTTCACCAGGCCGACGCTGAGGAGGCTCTGACCGAGGTGCTCAACCCGGAAAGTCTCTTGATTTTAGACCCACCCCGCAGCGGCCTGGAATCTCAAGCCAGGAAGGATATCTTAAAGATAGGCCCGGCGGGAGTAATTTATGTTTCCTGCAACCCCGCAACCCTGGCCCGGGACCTCAAGGAGCTTAAGGATAAATACCGGATCCTCGAAATTTCTGGAGTTGACATGTTTCCCCAGACCTATCATATTGAGACAGCTGTTCTCCTGGAAAGGAAGGGAGGATAAATTTGTGCATAAGGTGTTAGCTTTGTTTTTCGCCCTGCTGGCGGCTGCTGGTTTGTATTTTAACAGTGAAGTAGGGGTTTTTGTGGGACTGGCCCTGCTACCCTGGCAGCTGGGCAGGATAAACTTTCCCTCCAGACCCTATCTGGCGGTGCTGGCAGCAGCGGCTCTGCTCGGTATTGTTTACTTCTTTCTGATTGGCTGGTATACTCTTATGCTGGCTTTTATTTTTGTGATGCTCTATAATTACTGGGGTTACCGCCGCTTTACCGGAATGGATGCTGATGGCAGAAATAAATAGACTGAGAAATAAAGGGATTATTTAATTGGAAATCCTGGGTAGCCAGCTTTTTTGAATCAGCTGATTCTAGTAAACTTGTAATAATTAATAAATCAAATAATTATCTATAAATTAATTAAAAAGTATGCCCGGTAGTAAAATTTCTTGACAAAATTACTGAAATATAATATAAATAAATTTAGGGTTAGTGATATTCAGGATTGAACATACTGCTGAAGAAATAAGAGGCAGAGCTTTTCTGCTTCTTCAGCTAATTTTTCAGCAGAAATCCAGGCAAATGATAAAATCGAATAGGAGGAGTGAGCAAGATGCCAACCTATCTCTATGAATGCGATGAATGTGGACGTTTTGAAAAGATGCAGAGCATCAAAGCTAAGCCACTGCAAAGATGCCCGGAATGCGGCTCTGAGGTCAGGAGAATAATAGGCTCTCCAGGAGTTATCTTCAAAGGTTCCGGATTTTACTGCACTGATACAAGAAATAAAGGGGCTACTCCCGGGTCTGCTGACAGCAAAAAGGCTACTGAGAGCAGCGGGGACAGCAGCAAAGAGGCCAGCGAAAAAGCCTCATAAAAATTGATATTTTATCTGTAATTGACCCGGATTCATGCTTTTTAGCAGGTCCGGGTTTATGATTTCTAAACTGGTCAACTTTTCTGATTTATCAAGGCAGAAGAGAAAGGAATATTCAAGGAAGACTTTTTTTGAAAAAACATCAGGAATGAACTGTTATGGGTCATAAAGAAAACTGGCAGTGATAAGCTTCAGCCAGCAGGGAGAGATTTGAGTGCAGCAGTATCTGACAGATAACCTTTATATTCTGGAAACAGAAAATTACGGAGAACAGCTTTTAGCAAAAAATATCAAGAAAATTTTTGCTGAATTTAAAGTGAGTGAAAAAATTTCAGCCGGTGACAGGGTGCTGATGAAGGTTAATCTGCTGATGGGCAAGGACCCTTCCCGGGCTGTCAGCACCCATCCAGCAGTGATCAGGGCTGTTGCCGGGGAAATAAAATCGCTGGGGGCCAGGCCTGTACTGGCTGACAGCCCCGGCGGCCCCTTCAACAGAACAGCACTGAAGCTGGCATACAGCAAGAGCGGTTATACCGCAGATGCAGAGCAGGGGCTTTATGAGCTGAATTACAATACTGAAAGTTTCTACGATAAACTGGAGGCTGGCCAGCGGGGCAAATCCTTTGAGCTCTGCAGTTATCTTAAAGATGCAGACTTTATTATTAATCTGCCCAAACTTAAGACTCACGGACTGACTCTCTATACCGGAGCGGTTAAAAATCTCTTTGGGGTGGTTCCGGGTACAGTAAAAGCCGAATATCATTTTAAAATGCCGAAGGTCAGGGATTTCTGTCAGCTTTTACTGGATATAGCCGAGCTGGCTGCCCCGGATCTTACCATAATGGATGCTGTAACCGGTATGGAGGGAGATGGGCCTTCCAGCGGCAGTCCCCGCGATTTCGAGCTTATGCTGGCTACCGGAGATATTTTTGAGCTAGATCTGCTGGTTTCCTGGCTTTTACGAGGGGATCTTTCTTATTTAAAAGATCCCCTGCCGGAAGCTATTATAAGTCGTTTCAATCATCCAGGAGGATTAAGTGCTTACGAGCAATACAGGAAAGAGAATTTTTTCAAAGAAGAAATCCCCGACTGGCTGACCGAGAGGTTCAAAGAAGTAAGTCTTCCGGATATCGACAGGACAGCAAATCTCCTGGATAAAAAGCTGCCGGATTTTTTAAACCGGTTTGTTACCAGGCTGCTGCGTCCCAGACCGATTTTCACTTTAAAATGCATTGGCTGCGGTATCTGTGAAGAAAACTGCCCGCCCCAGGTAATAACTATAGAACAGAGACAGGCCCGGGCTGAGCTGAAAGGATGTATTCGCTGTTTCTGCTGTCAGGAACTCTGTCCTCATGAAGCAGTTGAGATAGAAAAACCTCTGCTGGGCAGGTTATTTTTTTAAAATCAGGCAGGAATCTTGCAAATTAGCTGAGAATACTAATTATAACACCAAATTATCACAGCAAAGTACGAGAAAAGTGGATTGGTGGTTGATGGTGGAAAAGTTATTCTAAAATTTCCAGGAAGAGAGGCAGATAACCTAATGAAGCTGGGTATTGTATCAGACACCCATATCCCTGATATAATTGGAGAAATTCCTGGCTGGGTGATTTCCGGTCTGGTGGACTGTGATCTTATAATTCATGCCGGGGATATAACCGGCTCAGAGGTGCTGGCTGAGCTGAGAGAGATTGCTCCGGTGAAAGCTGTTCAGGGCAACTGTGATGGGTCAGATTTGACAGAGGAGCTTGAGCTCAGCTGGCAGTTTGAGATTGAAGGAATAAATATTGCTCTCACTCACGGCCATATCATCCAGGGAGATTTAATCACCGGTCTGACTTACAGTTTTACTGAAGCAGATCTGATTATTTTTGGCCATACCCATAATGCTTTTTATCAGGAGCTTGAGAATCAGGTACTTTTGAATCCAGGCTCACCTACAGTGAGAAAAAGGAAGAAATATTACAGCTTTGCCAGGGTTGAGCTTAAGGCAGGTCAAATTTCTGATATAGGATTTATCAAGCAGAACCAGACATAATAGTAAATTAACTGGATACGGAAAATTAGCTGGAGATCAGGATATCATTTTCTGAATTATCTGTTACAGGATTTGCTGTATTTTTTATTTCCAGAACTTCACAGGAAGCTTATTAGTCAGTAAAGGTTTTCTCAAAACCTGCTAGATAAATTATTTACTTCGAGGAGGGATAACATGTCTGTTTACGGAACAGCTCATAAACTTGCCAGAGCAATTAAAGAGTCTGAGGAATATCAGTCTTTTCAGGAGGCTCGCAAAAAAATCAAAGAAGATTCAACCAGGATTGAGCTTCTGCAGGATTTTCAGCAGCAGATAATTAAAGTTCGAAGAAGGGAAATGAGAGGAGAAGAAGTTTCTGAAGAGGAAAAGCAGCGGCTGAATGAACTGCAGAATCTGGTAGATATGAATCAACCGGTGAAAAAATTTCTTCAGGCTCAGTCCAGGTTCTCAACGATGATAAATGACATTGAGGAAATTTTATTCGGAGATCTTGAACTAAGGCTGCTGGATGAAGAAAAGAAAGAGGCTGATTCAGGCAGACCTGAAGCAGACGGGCCGGCAGGTGATGATCTTAAAGGAGATAAGGCTGAAAGCAGTTAAGTAAAAAATAAAAACAGGGATAGTCTGCTGCTAGATTGCGGCCATCCCTGTTTATAACCATATTAACATTTTTATCTGAGCAAAGTATTTATTTTTACTAATAAATTGCACTATTGATTTTCGAATAAGCTTTAATTTACATTAATTACTTCTTTTACTTCAGAAAGATTTTCTTTAAGAACCCGCTCAATCCCGGATTTTAAGGTCATGGTTGACATCGGGCAGCCGGCGCAGGCTCCGGTTAATCGAACTTTTACTGTTCCGTCATCTTCAACATCGACAAGTTCTACATCACCACCATCAGCCTGCAGGCCGGGGCGGATCTGATTCAGGACATCTTCGACTTTTTCTCTATCCATAAAGCTTCACCTCCTGAAACCTGTTTATAAATAAAAGTGTTATGCTCAATATATCTGGAGTTATTATAACATAATGGCCTAAAAAAACAAAGTAAAGTAATTACTTTTTAAAATCTTTCATTGATTTTTTTCCAGTAATATCATTACTTTTTTTAACCAAAAGGTTTGTGGGAGTTAGTGTTTTTGCTTCTTTATATTTTTGGAATAAACAGTTAAATTTTCAATTTCTTATTATTGTTTTTTCAATTATTAATCTTTAAGGTTCAAGTAAGCATTGCTTTGAATAGCTGCTGTTTAAAACAAGCTCAAAGAGCTGGTTGCCAGAGGGAAAGGGGATATTTATGGCTGATTTTGTCCACCTTCATAATCATACCGAATACAGTTTGCTGGATGGGGCTATCAGGCTGACAGAGCTGATAGAGCAGGCCAGGGAATTTGGCCAGCCGGCAGTGGCTCTGACCGATCATGGTTCCCTCTACGGTATGATCAGGTTCTACCGTCAGGCAAAAAGAGCCGGGATCAAACCGATCCTGGGCTGTGAGGTTTACCTTACCCCTGGCAGCAGGCTAGAGAAGAAGGATCAGACCAGGTATCATCTGATTCTGCTGGCAGAAAATAACCGGGGCTATCACAATCTGATTCAGCTGGTTTCCCGGGGGCATCTTGAGGGTTTCTACTATAAGCCTCGGGTGGATAAGGAGCTTCTGGCCCGACATGCCGAAGGGCTGATTGCCACCTCTGCCTGTCTGCAGGGGGAACTGGCTCTACTGCTGACCGAGGAGCGCCGGGATGAGGCGGAGGAGGCTCTTCAGGAGTACCTTGATATTTTTGGCAGAAACAACTTTTTTATCGAACTTCAGGATCACGGGCTGGAGGAGCAGAAGAGGATCAATCCGGCGTTGATTGAGATGGCTGATGAGTTTGAGGTGGGTCTGATTGCGAGCAATGACTGTCACTATCTCAAGCGGGAGGATGCCGAGCTGCATGACCTGCTGCTGGCCCTGCAGACCGGCACCACCATTCAGGATGAAGATAGAATGCAGTTTCGCGGTGATCAGTTTTACTTTAAATCGACTGCTGAGATGCAGGAGCTCTTTGGAGCTGTTCCGGAGGCTCTGGAAAACACGGTGAAAATCGCCGAGCGCTGCAAGGTTGAGCTGGAATTTGATCAATTTCATCTGCCGGAATATCCGGATATTGAGAGTGATGGGGGAGAGCATGGGAATGGTAAGGCGAAAGAAAAGGGCAGTGAAAATGAAGTAAAGAGGGGTGAAAGCAGGGGGAGAAGGAAGGATGAAGGATATAAGAGCTCTGGTCCCGAGGAGCTGCTGCGGTATTACTGTGACAGGGCGCTGGGGGAGAAGCTGCCGGGGGATGATGAGGCAAGGCGGAGGATGGAGGAGGAGCTTGATATAATTATCGAGATGGGCTATGCCTCCTACTTTTTAATCGTCCGGGATTTTGTGGTGGAAGCCGAGCGGCGGGGAATCAGGGTCGGGCCGGGCAGGGGATCGGCGGCGGGAAGTCTGGTTTCCTACCTTCTGGGCATAACCAAGATCAATCCCCTGGATTACGGGCTTCTTTTTGAAAGATTTCTCAATCCGGAGAGACTGAACCTGCCGGATATCGATATTGACTTTGATGACCGCCGGGATGAGATAATTGAATATGTCAGTGAGCGTTACGGACAGGAGAGAGTGGCGCAGATTGGCACCTTCGGTACCATGGCGGCCCGGGGGGCAGTCCGGGATGTAGGACGGGGTCTGGGAATGGACTATGACAAAGTTGACCGGGTGGCTAAAAAGATTCCAGCCCGGCCCGGGATTACCCTTGACGAGGCTCTAAATGAGAGCTCTGAGCTTGAGGCTCTGGCCGAGGAGGACAGGCAGGTTGGTGAGCTTCTGGAGAAGGCTTCCCGGCTGGAGGGGATGCCCCGGCATATTTCCACCCATGCTGCCGGAGTGATTATCGGGCCGAAGCCGCTGGTGGAGCTGGTTCCCCTGCAGCTTTCCGATGGCACCCGGATAACCCAGCTGCCGATGGAGGAGATTGAGGAGCTGGGGCTTTTAAAGATGGACTTTCTGGGTTTGAGGAATCTGACGGTGATTGAGGACAGTTTGAAGCGGATTGCAGAAAATCACGGGGAAGAGATTGAGATCGATAACCTTGAGCTGGATAACCAGGAGGTTTACCGGATGCTGGGCAGGGGGCAGACTGCCGGGGTTTTTCAGATGGAGTCTCAGCTTTTTCAGGATCTCAACCGGAGGCTTAAGCCGGATCGTTTCGGGGATCTGATTGCTCTGCTGGCTCTGGGAAGGCCCGGGCCGCTGGGCAGCAACATGGTTGAGGATTATATTGAGTGCCGCCACGGGGAGAAGGAGCCGGAGTATCTTCATCCTTTGCTGGAGCCGATCTTAAAGGACACCTTTGGCCTGATTCTTTATCAGGAGCAGGTGATGGAGATTGCCAGTGAGCTGGGGGGTTTCAGCCTGGGGGAGGCCGATATTCTTCGCCGGGGAATGGGCAAAAAGAAAGAGGAGCTGGTGGCCCGGGAAAGGGAGCGATTTGTGACAGGAGCCCGGGAGAAAGGGATTGCTGAGGAGACAGCCCATGAGATTTACGATCAGATGGCTTATTTTTCCGGCTATGGTTTTAACAAATCTCACAGCGCAGCCTATGCTATGATTGCCTATCAGACTGCCTTTTTGAAATCGCAGTATCCCGGTGAGTTTATGGCTGCTCTTTTGAGCAGTGTGATGAATAATCTTGACAAGGTGGCGGATTATATTTCTGCTGCCCGGGAAATGGGGCTTAAGGTGCTGCCGCCGGATATCAACGAGAGTGGTCATGATTTTGTCAATACCGGGAGGGGTGAGATCCGTTTTGGTTTGAAGGCGGTTAAAAACCTGGGGGGAGGAGCGATTGAGGCTATTATTGCCGGCCGGGAGCAGGGGCATTATCAGGATATCCTGGATTTTCTCGAGAGGGTGGATCTTTCGGCCTTTAACAGGACTTCGCTGGAATCGTTGATGCTGGCGGGGGCTTTTGACAGTCTGCCCCGGAAAAGATCCCAGCTGGTCAGCAGCTGCGATGAGCTCTATTCCAGATTTAACAGTTCCAGGGCAGCTCAGGTTCAGGGGCAGACTTCCTTTTTTGATCTGGTTGAGGATAAGGAGGAGTTTTACAGCGGAGAGTTTGATTTTCCTGAGATGGAGGAGTATACGCATCAGGAGAAGCTGGAACTGGAGAGGGAGTATCTGGGTGTATATGTATCCGGACATCCTCTGGCGCCCTATTATCAGCTTTTTGCTTATCTGGGCTGTCTTAAGGAAGCTGACAGCAAAAAAGCCCGGCTTTTGCGGGGGGGCTTTATTAAGAATATCAGGGAGCATATTACCAAAAACGGCAGGAGAATGGCTTTTATTGCTATCGAGGATATCAGTGCTGAGCTGGATGTGGTGGTTTTTCCTGATATTTATCGGAGATACAGCGGGAGGCTGACCGAGGGGGATGTGGTCCTGATTTCGGGCAGGNGGGATGAGGATAATCTGATTGCGGAGGAGCTGGTTGTGCTGGAGGCGATGCCGGTGGTGGTTGAGTTTGCGGGGATGGGTGATGCCGGTATGGAAGGTGCGGGGATTGAAGGTGCCGGTGAGATAAGTGTCGGGAAGAAGGGTGCAGGAATGAGAGATGCAGGAAAGAAGGATGCAGGGAAGAAAGATGCCGGGAAGAAGGGTGCAGGAAAGAGTGGTAAGGAGAAAAAGGGGGCGGAGCTAAAGAAGATTAAGGCTGTGGTTCAGGAGGCTCAGGGCGGTGGTGTTCCCCTGATACTGGCCGGGGAAACTGGAGAAGGCGGGAGGCAGATTCTCCTGCTGCCGAGAGAGCTCTGGCCGGCTGAGGAGAAGAGAGATTATTTTATTGAGGAGTTTGAGAGGAAGGGTTTTAGGGTTAGGGATTTTTCTTGAAATTCCGGGTGATACAATCACCGGGTGATAATGCTGGATTTATGCTGGAGAACAGCGCTGGAGAAGAAGATTGAGTAACAATGCTGTGAAAATACTGGATAATGTGGGGAATAAGAAAGCCGGGCAATATTATGGATAATAATACTGGATTATAATAATATAATGGATAATATTACTGGGGGTTGGCGGAGATGAAAACCAGAGAAGAAGCTGATTCAATAGGAAAAAAGATGGTTCCGGCCACAGCCTATTACGGGATTCAGTCTCTGCGGGCGGCGGAAAATTTTAAGATTACTAACCTGAAGATTCATCCCCGGCTGGTCAGGGCGCTGGCTCTGGTGAAGAAGGCGGCGGCTATCAGCAACCGGGATATTGGTCTGCTGGTGGAGAGGAAGGCCCGGGCTATTATTCAGGCCTGTGATGAGGTGGCCGGGGGCTCTCTCCAGGAGCAGTTTATTGTCGATGCTGTTCAGGGCGGGGCCGGGACTTCGATCAATATGAATATGAATGAGGTGCTGGCCAACCGGGCTATTGAAATACTGGGCGGGAGCAAGGGGGATTATCAGCTTGTTCACCCCAATAATCATGTTAATATGAGCCAGTCGACCAATGATGTGCTGCCGACTGCGATCAGGATTGCCACCATCAGAATGCTGGAGGAGGTGGTGGATGAGGTGGGCAGGCTGGAGGAGGCTCTCAGGGATAAGTCCCGGGAGTTTGATGATGTGATTAAGATGGGGCGGACGCAGCTGCAGGATGCGGTGCCTATCAGGCTGGGTCAGGAATTTTCGGCCTATGCTTCAGCGGTGAGCCGGGACAGGGAAAGGATTGCTGCTTCCATTGATGATCTGGCGGTTATTAATCTGGGGGCTACGGCGGTTGGTACCGGGCTTAATGCTGATCTGGAATATGTCAACAGCGTTACCGAGGTTTTAAAGAAGATCACCGGTTTGAATTTGCAGCAGTCGGAGAACATGGTTGATGCCACCCAGAATGTTGATGCCCTGGTGGGNGTNTCTTCGGTGCTGAAGACGGCGGCNGTTAANCTTTCAAAGATTGCCAGCGATCTGAGGCTGATGTCCTCGGGGCCAAGGGCGGGNTTTAATGAGATTGATCTNCCTGCNGTGCAGCCCGGGTCTTCTATTATGCCGGGCAAGGTTAATCCTGTGATTCCTGAAGTGGTAAACCAGGTTGCCTTTCAGNTAATCGGCAACGATCAGGTTATCAGCATGGCTGCTGAGGCCGGTCAGCTGGAGCTGAATGTCATGCAGCCGGTGCTGGTTTATAACCTCTTTCAATCAATTGAGATGCTGGAGAATGCTCTTGAGACCTTTATTGATAACTGTATTGTCGGCATTAAGGCCAACNGGGAGCGCTGCCGGGAGCTGGTGGATAGAAGTGTGGGGATTATTACTGCCATCAATCCCCATGTGGGCTATGAGACTGCTGCCCGGATTGTGAAAAGGGCGCTGGAGGAGGAGAGATCGGTTAAGGATATCATTCTGGAGGAGGGCATTTTAAGCGCCGAGGAGCTTAAGAAAATTTTGAACCCCTTTGAGATGACCGAGCCCGGGATTGCCGGGAAGGATCTGCTTGATATCTAGTGAGTTTTAGCCGGGAAGAGAGGTGTTTAAGTTAGCAGTTGTGTCAATTTAGTGAGGGTGAAAATTTTGGGGATTAAGTTTAGGTAATTCAATTTAATGAATATATTTTGAGGATTCGATTTTGAAAAGTCTTTTTGCAAGTTCAAATTAGCTGATTTGTTTTGATATAGGGATGCAACAGTAAAGGTTACAGCAGGGGTAAGGGTAAAGGAAGCAGCAAAGGAAAAAGCAAAGGAAAAAGCAAACAGCTTACATACTGCAAGCGGGGAGGAAAGAATCATGTGGCAGATTGTTTATGTGGTGCACAGCCAGGATGAGGCTGAAAGGATTAAAGAGGAGTTAACTGCCGAGGGGTATTTGATTAAAATTGAAGGCATGGGGGAAGGGGATTTTCAGATTAAAACTCCCCGGGGAGAGGCTGAAGAGGTCTATGAGATTTTGAATCGAAGGTTTAATGTATAATTTTTGGGAAAAAATGAGCTGGCAGAGCAAAACCCCCGGCCTGGAGACACGGGGGTTTTGCTGGATTGATGGTTCATTTTTCAATATTGCAGTGATCAGGTTAAAGGGATACAGCAATCGGCTGTCTATCGAAAATGTTTTTTTGCTCTTAAGCCGGTTGTTTGCTTTGAACAAGCTTTTTGCTTATTAAAGTCTTTTAGTCTTGAATAAGTCTTCAGTTTTAAATTATTTTAGCCGAAGAAAATCTCCGCTTTTTCCAGAAGATCCAGCGGTACGGTTTTTGTTTCAGCTACTGCATCGGCCAGATCGACTATTTCTATCTCCTGACCTTTGAGGGCTGCCATTTTACCAAAATCGCCTCTCTCAACACAGTCAATGGCGGCCAGGCCATATCTGCTGGAAAGAATTCTGTCATAGGCAGTAGGTGTTCCACCTCTGACTATATGACGGGGCTGGATATAGCGAGTCTGCCAGTCCATTCTCTCTTCGATCTCCTCTGCGAGATATTCGCCGATGCCTCCTAAAACGACATGGCCGAACTCATCGGTCTCTTCATCCTGGGCGATCATCTCATCCATCTCTGTGGTGGTGGCGCCTTCAGCCACCACGACCAGGGCGTAATCCTTGCCTCGCTGCCGGCGCTGTTCCAGGAAGCTGCAGATATCCTCAATGCTGTAGGTTTTTTCCGGCATCAGTATTACATCGGCATCCCCGGCCCAGCCGGCATAGAGGGCAGTCCAGCCGGAATAGCGGCCGAAGACCTCGTAGACAATCACCCGGTGATGGGAGCGGGCAGTTGTTTTAAGGCGATCGAGATGGTCGGTAGCGGCCTGAACTGCGCTCATAAAACCGAAGGTCATGTCGGTGCATTCCAGGTCGTTATCCATTGTTTTGGGCACTCCTACCACCTTGACTCCCTGCTGATAGAGTTTGTGGGCAGCTCCCAGGGTGTCATCTCCGCCGATGGCTATCAGGGCATCGATCTCCTCCTGCTCCATGGTCCTGGAGACATCCTCAGGGTCATTGCCGGCGCTGAAGGGATTGGTTCTGCTGCTGCCCAGCATGGTGCCGCCCTCAGGGAGAATATCAATCACATCATCCAGGGTTAATTCCTGCCAGTCATTTTCCAGGACGCCCTTCCAGCCATCCCGGAAACCAACAAACTCATGACCGTATTCCTTGATTCCCTTCCAGACAATGGATTTAATGACAGCATTCAAGCCACCACAATCTCCTCCACCGGTTAAGATTCCTACCTTCATAATATCACTCTCCTGAATTAATAATTTTTAGTTGAGTTTTTAAAATAAACTTTGTTAAAATAAGTACGAAGGATAAAAAAACTACCCTGCAGGAATAAATTTTACCACTTTAACCGACAAGATGCAAGTGGTTTTGCCCAGCTGTATGCAAAATCAACATTTTCAACACTAATTTTATATGGACATGGAATTAATTTTTAATTCAAAGCAAATATTTGCTCGTGGAAAACTGCCTTGACAAGCCAGAAAGTCCGGTGATATGATGTATTTACGATTTCAAGTATTCTGCTTGTGATTTGTCTGTGATTTACATATAATTATATTGCCTGACCGGAATAAACCTGAGGAGGCAAAAGCCATGGAAAGAATAGGAGTCCTGACAAGCGGAGGAGATGCCCCGGGGATGAATGCTGCTGTCCGGGCAGTTACCCGGCAGGCTTTGCATCTGGATCTAGAAATAATGGGGATAAGCAGAGGATATTCCGGTATGATTAAGGGAGAGATCTCTGAATTAAAGGATAAGGATGTTTCCGGAAAAATTAACCGAGGGGGTACCTTTCTCTTTACCGCCCGGAGTGAGTCTTTCAGAACAGCTGAGGGTCAGGAAGAGGCCATCTCCCAGCTTAAGAGATTTGGAATAGAGGCCCTGGTTGTAATTGGAGGAGATGGATCCCTGCAGGGCGCTATGGCTCTGGAAAGACAGGGCATACCAACAGTGGGGGTGCCAGCCTCGATTGATAATGATCTGGCAGGAACAGACTATTCGATTGGCTTTGATACCGCAGTTAATACTGTGGTTGATGCAGTTGACAAGATAAGAGATACTGCCACCTCTCATGAGAGAGTTTTTGTGATAGAAACCATGGGTCGCAATAACGGTCTTTTAACTCTGGAGTCAGGTTTGGCGGTGGGAGCTGAAGCGATTTTAATTCCTGAGATTAAATTTGATATAGATGAGGTCTGCAGTATAGTCCAGAGAGGATATGAAAGTGGAAAATCTCACAATCTTATCCTGGTAGCAGAAGGAATCAAGGACTGCTGTCTTGATCAGACAAAAAGACAGGAAAAGCAGTACAGTGCAGCTTTTCAAATCGGTGAAACCATTACAAAAAATACCGGATTTGAAGTCAGGATCATTGTGCTGGGCCATGTGCAGAGAGGAGGCTCACCTTCAGCCCTGGACAGGGTTACTGCCAGCAAACTGGGCTCAAAAGCAGTTCAGGTATTAAAATCAGGAGGCCGGGGAGTAATGGTGGGAATCAACCAGGATAATCTGGTAACCATAGATTATGATATTATACTTGAGCAGGAAAAGAAGATTGATGAATCACTTTATAATCTAGCAAAAATTTTGGGATGATTTTTTAATAACTTTTGTAAATCAGCAATAAAAAATCCCGGGCTTGAGAACGGCATCAGCCCTGGAAGCATTAGCAGTAGAAGCGGTAGAGACTGCCAGGGTTAAGGACCTGAGTAATGGTATTTTATAAAACAAGCAAAATCAGGCTGACAAGGTTAACTGATTGGCCTATAAATTTTTATCAGGAAGGGGATTAAATATGCGTAAAACTAAAATTGTTTGTACTCTGGGGCCGGCCAGCAACGATAAAGAAACTCTTCTGGAGATGGCTGAAAAGGGAATGGATGTAGCCCGCTTCAATTTTTCTCATGGTGATCATCAGGAGCATAAACATAGGATGGATTTAATTAAGGAGATTGAACAGGAATTAGGCCGCCCCCTGGGAATTATGCTGGACACTAAAGGTCCTGAGATCCGCACCGGAGAGCTGGCTGCAGATGAAGTGGAATTAAAGCAGGATGACAGGATAATTCTCACCACTGAAAAAGTGGAGGGAACAGCAGATAAAGTCACAGTCCAGTATGATAAGCTCCCTGAAGATGTCAAGCAGGGCAACATGATTCTTGTCGATGATGGCCTGATTGAGCTGGAGGTCGAAAAGGTTGAGGGTGCTGAAGTTTTTTGCAGGATTGTGAATGGAGGTACACTTGGTTCCCGCAAAGGAGTAAACCTGCCCGGGGTCAATGTCCAGCTGCCGGCTTTAACTGAAAAGGATCGGAAGGACATTCGTTTTGGGGTGGATCAGGGAATTCATTTTGTGGCAGCTTCCTTTGTCCGCAAGGCCAGTGATGTGATTGAAATTCGCAAACTGCTGGAGGAAGCTGGAGCAGAAGATACCAAGATTATTCCCAAGATTGAAAATGAAGAGGGCGTTGAAAACATTGATGATATTATTGAAGTCTCTGACGGCATCATGGTAGCCCGGGGAGATCTGGGGGTAGAGATACCGGCAGAAAGAGTTCCGGTAATCCAGAAACAGCTTATCAGAAAATGCAATGAAGCGGCATTCCGGTCATTACCGCCACCCAGATGCTGGATTCTATGATCAGAAATCCCCGACCGACCAGAGCCGAGGCCTCTGATGTAGCCAATGCTATCTTTGATGGAACTGATGCCATCATGCTTTCGGGAGAGTCAGCTGCCGGTAAATATCCGGTTCGCTCGGTGGAAACCATGGCCAGAATTGCCCGGGAAACCGAGGATTCTATTTCCTATACCAGGAAGATTGCCGGTATTAAAGAACCACACAGTAATACCGCCACCGAGGCTATCAGCTATGCCTCCTGTGAAACGGCTGTGAATCTTGAGGCCCAGGCAATAATTACTGCGACCGGTTCGGGGCTTACAGCCCGCAAGGTCGCCAAGTACCGTCCGCCAATCAAAATTGTAGCGGTTACCCCTAATGCCAGGGTACAGCATTTTCTGACACTGAGCTGGGGTGTTTATCCCCTGGTTTCGGCAGTTACAGAATCCACTGACGAAATGATTGAGAATGCCACTCAGGTTGCTCTGGAGAAGGGGCTGGTACAGGATGGAGATATGGTGATAATTACTGCCGGAGCCCCGGTGGGTATACCAGGAACCACCAATTTGATTAAAGTTGATGTTGTTGGCAAACCGGTAATTGAAGGCATGGGAGTCGGCAAGAAGATTGTGGTGGGTACTGTGGTCAGGGCAGAGACGGCCAGGGAAGCCAACGCCAAGGTAAATAAGGGAGATATACTGGTTACCAGAATGACCGATAAAGAATATATGCCGGCGATGAAAAAGGCCACTGCTGTTATTACAGCAGAAGGAGGGCTGACCTCACATCCGGCGGTGGTAGGTTTGAATTTAGGCAAGCCGGTTGTTGTGGGAGCTGGAAATAAAATTGAGGAGCTTAAGGATGGAGAGGAGATTACCCTAGATGGTGCCCGGGGGCTGGTGTATCGAGGTAAGGCTCACCTCCGGTAAGGGGAAAATCACAACAAGAGTGAGAGCACAATAAGAGCAAAACAAGAAAAAAGAGCGGGGCTTTTAAAACCCCGCTCTTTTATAATTCAGAAGCAGAAAAAATTCGCGGCTATCCGGGATGGTCCTGGTGAAACCCGTTCGGCACTGTTTCCATCAAAGAGAATAAATTAACCACTTAATCAGTTAATCATTTTCCTGCTACCAACCTGCTAAACAACTCAGGTGCTACTCATTCTACTTGCAAACAATTAATCGCTTAAATGCTCAAAATCTTCCAATCCTCGAAACAGATGATGGTTATTGCTCCCGGATAGTTTATTTTCTACTTCCAATTAAATTATAGCAGGAATATGTCGAAATGTCAAGAAACTTTTTTAATATTATTAATAATCCTCCAAATATCTGTCTAAATCTTTATCCAAACTTCTGTGAAGGATGAAATTTATAAAAACGAAATTTCCGGGCCAGCAAAATTTGGCTATTTAAAGCAGCAAAAATATGGTATAATGGTTAACAAGAAAAGGGAAGGAGAGGATGGATATGGGGGAGAATAAAACCAGAGACAATTTAAAACTTGAAGAAGAGCTTGAAGAAAAGAAAATAGACAAACAGGTTGAGGAGATAGAGAAGCGAGTAACTTCTATTAGAGTTTTACAGGGTCTCTGGAAAAAAGTTGCTCTGATATTGGCACTTGCTGTTTCATCTTTTCATTTTTATACCAGCGGTGCCGGATTGCTGGTAACCTTTCAGCAGCGTTCTCTGCACCTGGCTTTTTTGATGACCCTGGCTTTTATAATGTATCCCCTGAAAGTCAGCCAGCGGGAGAGCGTAAAGGTCTGGGATATTCTCCTGGCAGCAGCAGGAATTGTTACTACTATTTATATTTTTGTAAATCATTATGAGCTGGCTATGCGGGCCGGGATAGCCAATCAGCTGGATTTAATAATGGGAGGAATTTTAATCCTGCTGGTCCTGGAAGCAACCAGAAGGTCTATCGGAATTGCTCTACCAGTGATAGCGGTTACATTTTTGGTATATGCCTATTTCGGGCCCTATATGCCAGGTATTCTGGCTCACCGTGGTTTTTCTATTCGCAGAATAATTTCTCACCTTTATCTGACAACTGAAGGTATTTTTGGAGTTCCTTTAGGGGTTTCAGCCACCTTTGTTTTCATGTTTGTTCTCTTCGGAGCAGTCATGGAACAGAGCGGTATAGGAGATTATCTGATCAAGGTTGTTTTTTCTGCCCTGGGCCACCAGAAAGGTGGTCCGGCCAAGGCAGCTGTGGTAGTAAGCGGACTTATGGGCATGATTTCCGGGAGCTCGATAGCCAATACTGTAACCACCGGTTCCTTTACCATCCCGATAATGAAAAAGATGGGTTTTTCCGCTGATGTTGCCGGGGGAGTTGAGGTGGCGGCTTCCACCAACGGGCAGTTTCTGCCGCCGATAATGGGGGCGGCGGCCTTTATCATGATAGAATTTACCGGCCTGCCCTATGTGGAAATTATTCGGGCAGCCTTTATCCCGGCAGTTTTAAGTTACATTGCCATCTTTGGCATTGTTCACCTGCAGGCCGAAAAAACCGGTCTGCAGGGTATGCCCCGGGAGGAGCTGTCACCCTTTCTGCCGACCTTGATTAAAGGGTTTTATTTTATTATTCCTATTATTGGTCTTGTTTATATCCTGGTTGTTTTGAGGTTTTCAGCTTTAAGATCGGCCTATCTGGCAATGATCATGGCTTTGATAGTTAGCCTGCTGGCCAAACTATTTATTCTGGGCTGGTGTAAATTTAAGGGGTTTTCCCGGGGTGAGGTTAAAAGAAGGGATATTCCCATTGACCCTACCAAGGAGAGCCAGGAGGGTCTATTCACTCTGGGAGAAACCGGCCTGGCACTGGTAAAAGAGGTGCTTCAGGCCTTTGAAGCCGGAGCTAAGAACATGATCGGAATTGCCATGGCCTGTGCCTGTGCCGGTATTATTATCGGAGTTGTAACTCTGAGCGGGCTGGGTTTGAGAATGACCAGTTTAATTCTAACAGTATCGAGAGGTAACCTGTTTTTCACTCTGGTTTTAACCATGTTTGCTTCCTTAATTTTAGGATTGGGGCTGCCCACCACCGCCAAGTATATCATTGTTGCCACTCTGACCGCTCCAGCTCTGGCCAGGCTGGGAATTCCGGTTATAGCCGCCCATCTTTTTATTCTTTATTTCGGGGTGCTGGCCGATGATACCCCGCCGGTGGGTCTGGCAGCCTATGCTGCAGCTGCAGTGGCAAATTCTGATCCGGTGAAGACAGGTTTGCTTGGTTTTAAGTTTGATCTGGCGGCCTTTATTCTGCCTTTCATCTTTGTTTATTCCCCCATGATGCTGATGATAGATGTAAACTGGTATCATCTAATCTGGATAATTATAACAGCTGTTATCGGGATGTATGCCTGGTCCTGTGGTATTCAGAATTACTTTTTTACCAGGACTGCCTGGTGGGAAAGGATTGCTTTACTGGGGTTTGCAGTGCTGGCGACGGTTCCAAATGTCTGGATGGACCTGATCGGGCTTGGTGGAATACTGCTGATTTATATCTCACAGCGGAAAAAGGCCAGTCTCCCCTTAATTCCGGCTATAATTAGCAGGAGGGTAACATCGCATGAGTAAAAAAAGGTCAGCAAAATTTTTTCTGCTGCTGGCAGCACTTTTAATGCTGCTGGCTATCAGCTTTATTCCGGTGGTGACAATCAACAGCGGGGAAGAAACTATCTACCGGCCAGTTTGGCCGGGTGCTGCAATGAAATATCATTATATACACTCAGTAGAGCAGACGCCGGTAGAGGAGCATTTTGCAGTTAGAAGGGATGGATTTAAACTTAAAAAGACTGTATACAGTTCCTATGGAGCCGGACTGCCACTGGAAGGAGGGGATTTCAGCAGGGAGAATGGCAGATTTGTTATATCCAACCAGAATCAGCTCTTTCCCCGGCTTGACTACCGGGTGAGCAGCCTGCCGGATCAGTATCTTAAAATTGGCAGCAGCCAGTATAATTTTCTGGAGATGGCGGAACCGGGTCAGCAAATTATTGTTGAAACTTACTTGCTGCCAGGTTTACTAGGAAAATAAAAATTTTTACATGAACCCTGCTCAGGGCTTTTTCCGCTGACTGCCGTAGGGGGAGTAATTAATATAATCAGCAAAGCGGGGGCCGATAATCGGGGTTAAGATTATTAGAGAAGCTAACAGGCCAGGTTTCCCGGAGCCATCATCTAAGGCCAGCAGCAGAACAAATTGATGGAATATTCCATAGAGGAGAATCCCTAAAAAGAAACCAAGAACAAATAGGGGAATTCTCAAAAGATACCAGAGCGGTTCCGGCATCCGGAAGCGATATTTACGGAACCAGCGATTTAAATTATATATACCCCAAAAGGAGGTCATGCCAATATAAAAACCAAAGAGAGAAAAAAAGAAGATTCCGGCAGCCGGGAAATTTAAGTATAATCCCAGCACCACTGAGGCCAGCAATGCCAGCAGTCCTATCCCGGTGGCTGTTCGGCCTAAATGCAAAAGATGGTCGTCCTGATTGCGGTGAGAATACATTATTTGTCCTCCTAAAAAACATTTAATTTCAGTAATAATTATAACATACATCCTGCTGGCTGGCTAATTAAGAAAATTTTGCATTTTATTCAGCTGAGAAGAAGTATAGTGAATAATCAAATGCGGTTGATTAAGCAAAATTATGATAATAAATTACAAAATTTAAATCGAAATTTAAGCAATAGTGGTTGCATGAGAGGGTGATAAATGATATATTTATATTGATAAAAAATATTTTCTTCAGAGTAATTTTCATCAATTTAAAAGGGGGTAATATTATTGCGCACTAAAGTTATTAGTTTAATAGTTGTTTTCAGTTTTTTAGTTGTGGGTGCTCTAGCAGGATTTGCTCAGCCGGTTGAGGCTGATACCTTCAGGGTTGGAATAGTATATTCTGAAGGTGGGCTGGGCGACCTCTCCTTTAACGATCTGGCTCAGGCGGGTTTGATGAGAGCGGTGGATGAACTGGGTATTGAATATGGAGCTATTGAGCCTGACAGCCCGGCTGATTTTAATCCGGCTCTTCGCAGGTTTGCCGAAAGAGGTTTTGACATGGTAATAGCAGTAGGTTTCCTGCAGGCAGAGGAAGTAATTGAGATTGCTCCCGAATATCCCAATGTTCAGTTTGCTCATATTGACCAGGCTCACGAGGATCTGGACAATGTGACCGGTTTGATTTTTGCTGAACATGAGGGCAGTTTTCTGGTAGGAGCTCTGGCTGCCCTGGTTTCTGAAACCGGCACGGTGGGTTTTGTTGGTGGAATTGACAGCCCACTGATTAACCGCTTTGAAGGTGGATTTGTTCAGGGAGCAAGATATATTGATGAAGATATTCAGATTGAGAGCGCCTATGCTGATTCCTTTAATGACCCCTCCCGGGGTAGAGAAATTGCTTTAAGCCACATGGATAATGGTGCCGATGTGATTTATCATGCTGCCGGTGCCACCGGAACCGGAGTTTTTGAGGCTGTTGAAGAAGAGGATCAGCTGGCTATTGGGGTTGACACCAACCAGAATCATCTTTATCCCGGCCATATTATTGCCAGTATGCTGAAGGTAGTTGATGTGGCAGTCTTTACTGCCATTGAAGATGCCATGGCAGGTGAACTTCCCCTGGGTGAGAATGTCGTCTACGGACTGGCTGATGGAGGCACCGGAATTACCAGTCTGACCGATGTAGATGAAGAGCAACTGGCCTATGAGGAAGGTTTGATCGATGAAGATGAGCTGGAGAAGATAAGAGAGCTTAAAGATAGAGTAACAGCTCCTCATGCTGAGAGAATTGAGGAGATTAAGCAGATGATCATTGATGGAGAAATTGAAATTGATGACTGGTCTGAAACAGGACGTCAGCTTTAATAATCAGGGATAGATGCTTTTGATGGTATTTATTCTCAGATTAATCTGCTAAAATATTCAGGACCCCACCTGCAGCAGGTGGGGTCCTGCTTTAAAATCAGTAAAATGCCCTAATTTTTTATCTTATATTTTTAAGAGAGTTTTGGGAGGATTATTCCATGGCCGAAGAAAATAATTATCTGCTGGAAATGAGAGGTATCACTAAAATATTTCCAGGGGTGAAAGCAAACGACAATATAGATTTACTGGTTAAAAAGGGTGAGATTCATGCTCTGGTAGGTGAAAATGGAGCAGGCAAAACAACCCTGATGAAGATTCTCTATGGACTTTATGACAGCGATCAGGGTGAAATATATTTTGCTGGAAATAAGATCAGGATGACAGATCCTCAGCAGGCCATCAACCTGGGTATAGGTATGGTTCATCAGCATTTTAAGTTGATTGATACTCTGACTGTAACTGAAAATATTATTCTGGGGTCCGAACCCCGGCAGGGAGTGGCTATTAATTACAGGGAGGCCCGCCGGCAGGTTGAAGAAATCTCAAATAAATACAATCTCAAGGTTGACCCTGATGCCAAGATTCAGGACATTTCTGTGGGAATGCAGCAGCGGGTAGAGATTATTAAGATCCTCTACCGGGGTGCTGATTTATTGATATTTGATGAGCCTACCGCAGTGTTGACTCCCCAGGAGATAGATGAACTCTTTGAGATATTTAATTCCCTGCAGGAACAGGGCAAAACAATTATTTTTATTACCCACAAACTTCGTGAGGTTAAAGCTATCTCTGATCGAATTACAGTTCTCAGGGATGGTAAAAGTGTGGATTCAGTTAATACAGAAGAGGTAACAGAGAAAGATGTGGCCGAGTTAATGGTGGGTCGGGAAGTGCTCTTCCGGGTAGATAAAGGTGAAGCTAAACCGGGAGAATCTGTTTTTCAGGTAGAAAATCTTCAGGTTAAAGATAATCGGGGGATAATGACAGTTAATGGTATTTCCTTTGAAATTTCTAAGGGAGAAATTTTTGGTATTGCCGGGGTTGAAGGTAATGGCCAGACTGAACTGGTAGAAGCCCTGACCGGCCTGCGTCAGATTGCAGGCGGCCGGGTATATTATAAAGGTGAAGATATCACTGAACTTTCGGCCCGGGAGATTAAAGACCGTCATATAGGTCATATTCCTGAAGATAGACTCCGGCGGGGTCTGGTTACTCAGTTTTCTCTAAGCGAGAATTTTATTTTAGGTTTCCATCATCAGGAACCTTACTCTAAAAATATTTTTATGAATTATAAGGCTATAGACCAGCATGCTCAAAGTCTGATCCAGGACTTTGATGTCAGAACCAGCAGCCATCAAATTCTGGCCAGCAAGCTATCGGGAGGCAATCAGCAGAAGCTTATCATAGCCCGGGAGTTCAGACAAGATCCTGAGCTTTTAATTGCTGCCCAGCCTACCCGGGGTGTTGATGTGGGTTCAATTGAGTTTATTCACAGTCAGCTAATTAAGAAAAGGGACGAAGGAACCGCTATTTTGCTGGTATCAGCTGAATTGAGTGAGGTTATGTCTCTCAGTGATAGACTGGGTGTTATATATGAAGGAGAAATTGTTAAAACCTTTGCAGCTGATGAGGCTGATGAAAGAGAAATTGGCCGACTCATGACCGGCAGCGGCAAGGAGGTTAAGACAGGTGAGTGAACTGCAGACAACCAAGACTGATGCAGGTGGAAGATTGATCAATATTTTAATTGAACTGGGCTTTGCCCTGTTCTCAATAGTTATTGCTCTGCTGGTGGGGATAGCCTTTATACTGCTGGCCGGGGAATCACCGCTGGATGCCTATCATGCTCTCTATATTGGTTCTATCGGGAGCTGGAGAGAATTTCTTAATACTCTCTGGAGGGCAACCCCGCTGATTTTTACCGGCTTTGCCCTGGCCCTGCCCTTTAAAGCCGGACTTTTTAATATCGGTGGTGAAGGACAGCTTCTGGTAGGTGGCTTTGCTGCTGGCTTTGTTGGCTTTTACTTCACGGGAATTCCTGGTGGACTTCATGTGGCTCTGGCAATTATTGCTGCTATCGCAGCGGGAGCTCTCTGGGGCTTAATCCCCGGAATCTTGAAGGCCTATAAAGGAGCTCATGAAGTAATTACCACAATTATGCTCAATTATATAGCCATTCAGCTGACCATAAGATATGGTATAGAACGCTATCGGATCGGGGGTCGTCAGGCTCTACCAACGATCCAAGATTCAGCCAAGCTTTTAAGGTTCAATGACCTGGCTGAGCTCCCTGTTGTGGGAAGTCTGCCCTTTATAGAAGCCTTTGCCCTTCCCGGTTTGAGGCTGCATTTTAACTTTATTCTGGCCCTGTTAGCTGCTCTCTTTCTCTGGTATCTGCTCTGGAAAACCACCACAGGTTATGAGCTGAGAGCAGTGGGTTTCAATGCTTCAGCAGCTGAGTATGGAGGCATAAGTTCCAAGAAAACAATTATTCTTTCTATGGTGATAGCCGGGGCGCTGGCTGGACTGGCCGGGGCAGGAGAAGCGCTGGGCACCCACCATACTTTCATGTCGGGGATGGATGCCGGGCTGGGCTTTACCGGGATTGCAGTTGCTCTGCTGGGTCGGAATCATCCCTTCGGTATAGTGGCAGCAGGAATACTATTTGGAGCACTTTCTCAGGGAGGCCTGGAAATGCAGTTTGTTGGCATACCTTCCGAGATTGTAACCATTATCCAGGCCCTGGTCATCTTCTTTGTGGCCGGTCTGCAGATGTTGAAATGGTTTCTGCTGAAACAGAGAGAGAAGGGGGAGGCTGAATGATGGAAACTATAGCTCAGATGTTCACCCTGCCGCTGCTGTTGATCAGCTTCAGGTATGCAACCCCATTAATTCTGGCTGCTCTGGGCGGGGTATTTAATGAAAGATCAGGAGTTATTAATATTGCTCTGGAAGGTATGATGCTCTTTGGTGCCTTTGCCGCTGTTTACGGCTCGGGAGTAACCGGAAATCCCTGGATTGGAGTTCTTTATTCTATCGGGGCCGGGCTGGCCTTTGCCCTCATTCTAGCGATTGTTTGTGTGACCTTTAAAGCAGATCAAATTGTTGTTGCTACCGGCATCAATATTTTTGCCAGCGGTTTAACAATTTATTTTTTGCAGGTGCTCTATGGAGTGGCAGGAACTTCCCCCCGGGCTCCCCGACTGCCGTCGATCAGAATCCTGGGGATGAGATACAATCCGATAACTCTGATTGCGGTAGCTCTGGTTCCAATAGTCTGGTTTATTCTTTTTAAAACTCCCTGGGGTCTCAGGATAAGATCTATCGGCGAGCACCCCAGCGCTGCTGATACTTTAGGTATAAATGTAAATAGATATCGCTTTATCTGTGTGCTGATCAGCGGCGCCCTGGCCGGGCTGGCCGGTGCCCATCTTTCCATCGGGGAATTCAGTGCCTTTGTACGAGAAATGTCTCAGGGGCGGGGTTTTATTGCTCTGGCGGCCATGATCTTTGGCAAATGGCATCCGGTGGGAGCCTTTGGAGCAGCACTGCTCTTTGGTTACGCCGAGGCGATTTCAATCAGGGTGGATTTTGCCTTTATTCCTTCGGAATTAATCCGGGCCATTCCCTATGTGCTGACAATAATTGTGCTGGCAGGTTTTATCGGGAAAGCCATACCACCCAAGGCTATCGGTAAACCCTATTTTAAAGGTGAGGATTAATTTTTAGACTAAGAACTCGAGGGCATATTTATCTTGAAAATATGCTGTTGTATTTTCATCTATTGTTGTGTCCCAGAGGGGCATGGCGGTTTATCTTATATTAAGAGAGTTTTAGATCCGTAGGACCAGGGGGCTGGATTTTCCGGTTTCCTGGTTTTTTATTTGAAAATATAGCAATGATAGGATAAAATAACTTTAGAGTTTTGAAATTGCCGGTCCGTTTATGATAAATGAGTATTTAATAAAAGATCTTTTCAAAAACACAGTTGAAATTTGGATTTATTTGGAATACAGGAGGAGACTAATGATATCAATAACTGGAACTTTAGCTGCATTTTTTTTAGTAATATATCTGCTTTCCCGAAATAAATCGCTGGCCACCGCCATGCTGGCAGGCTCCCTGCTGGTTGGAATAACTGCTTCCGATAGCCTGACAGCAAATTTAGCAGCCTTCTTTCCAACGCTCTATCAGGCTCTGATTGATCCCATTACGATTCAACTTGTCTCACTGGTTGCTCTGGTTACTGTTTTTGCCTACATTATGAAAGAAATCTCTCTCCTGCAGGAACTGATTGAAATTACCCGCTATTTCATCAGCAATCTTTATCTGACGATTACAGCAATTCCCTCGGTAATAGGGATGCTGCCCATACCTGGAGGGGCAATATTTTCTGCACCTATAATTGCTCCTCTTGGGGAGAAGATGGAAATGTCTGGAGCCAGGATGACCTCAATAAACATCTATTATCGCCATCTCTGGTATTTTTGTTTCCCCTATATTCCAAGCCTAATCATCGCTGCCTCACTTTCCGGTCTGAATGTTTATACCATAGCCGCTATGCATCTGCCGATTGTGGCGATTATGATTGTGGTGGGCTGGTTATATTATACCCGAACTGAGAGTAAAGTCGTGGAAAATGCCTCCCGGTCAGCTTCCCGGAAAAGCAGACAGCAGGGGCAGGATAAAGAAATTAAGTATCAGGTCAGACCCTCCTGGAAAAAAATACTGGAAGTGATCATGCCCTTTATAATAGTACTCTTTCCGCCCATATTTTTACCAATTGAGTTCACTTTCTCCCTCCTGCTGGGTATTTTTTATGTCATTTTGATTAAGCGGGAAAGTTTCCAACTTAAGATGATCTCCCGGGGTTTTGATGGCAAACTGACTCTTGGTGTCCTGGGAATAATGATCTTTCGGACCTTTATTGAGAATTCCGAAGGTGTTTTTAATCTGACNGAGATTTTTATGGAGGCCGGTATACCGCTGCTGCTGCTGGCCCTGATAATACCCTTTTTAGCCGGGCTTTTAACCGGCAATCATGTGGGAGCGATTGGAATTGCCTACCCGATCTTACTGGTGCTCTTTACAGATTCCAACCTGTACAGCCTCTGGCACATGATAATTTTCAGCAGCAGTTACTTTGGATATGTTCTTTCCCCCTTCCACCTCTGCAATCTGATGACGATAGAGTACTTTGATACCACCCTGAAAAAATACTATCGAGATATGGTTATCCCCTTTACCGGGACAGCCGCAGGCATCATGGTTCTCTCAATCATCTATTATTATTTTCTAAATGGTTAAGGATGGAGGAATATAATGGATTTATTCAGCCTGGCCGCACCTTTTTATGACGGCCTGATGAAAGCAGTCGGTCATCACAAAATGATTAAAAAAGCTCTGGGACAGGTGAGAATTAAGCCCGATGATGTCATCTGCGATATCGGGGCTGGAACCGGCCAGCTTTCCCGGCTGCTGCCGGCCGATAACAAATTAATAATGGTTGATTCTTCAGCTGAAATGCTGAAAAAAGCCCGGAAGAAGGTCCCAAGTCAAACTGTTAAGATAGTGACCTCCCGGGCTCAAAATTTACCCCTGGAAGATAACAGCTGCGATCTTGTTTTCTGCATTGACGCCCTGCATCATTTTGAACGCACCGGCTCAGCCCTGGCTGAAATGAAAAGGATCCTCAGAAATAAAGGGGCAATTGTGATTCTGGAATTTGATCCTGTCGATCGCAAAACCAGGATCATGCAGTGGCTGGAGGAGCTGGCTGGAGAGCCGGGCTGTTTTTATTCGCCGGATAAGCTGGCTGCTTTTTTTGAAAAATTTGGCTGCAGCACTGCAGTTGTTGAACTCTCCAGCTGGCAGTATGTTTTACTGGCCAGTGATGATCTGAAAGAAAGGCGGGATGCTGGTGGATTTTAATTTTTCTCGAAGCATCGAGCTGACCTCTGGAGAAATTGATCTGCTGGCGGTTGGCGAGACTGTGGTGGATCTAATTTCTGTGAAAGAATCAGGAAGCTTTGCCGGCGCAGAAGATTTTCGCCGTTACTTTGGAGGCTCACCGGCCAACATAACTATGAACCTGGCCAGTCTGGGCAGGAAAACTGCCCTGATCAGCCGGGTGGGGAGCGATGGACTGGGAGAATATCTCCTCAGCAGATTGCAGGAAAGAGGAGTGGATATCAGCGGCATCAGCAGGGATGAGAAAAGCAACACCACAGTAATTCTGGTAACCCGAAGTCAGGAATCGCCGGAGTTTCTGGCATATCGAGGAGCAGATAGCAATCTAAGCCCGGAGCAGGTATCTGCTGAAAGGGTTTCAGAGGCCAGAATTATTCATATTTCAAGCTTTGCTCTAACAGTTCCCCGGGGCAGAAGGACAATTGAGAAGGTGATAGAATTAGCTCAGGGTCAGAATAAAATTATAGCGCTGGACCCAAATTATCGCCCCCAGCTCTGGCGGGGAGGAGAAATTGGTCAGAAGTATATCAAGCACCTGCTGGCTGAGATTGATATAGTCAAGCCTTCTCTGGATGATGCCAGATTTCTTTTCGGTGAGAGAAGCAGAGAAGCTTACATAAAGGAGTTTCATGAGGCCGGAGCCGGCCTGGTGATTTTGACTCTGGGTGCAGATGGTCTCCTGGCATCAACCGGCAAGAATCGTCAGCACCTTTCCTCCCTGGCCAGAGAAGTAGTCGATACCACCGGAGCTGGAGATGCTTTCTGGTCCGGTTTTTATTCCGGAACTTTGCAGCAGAAAAATTTATTAACTGCCTTAAAACTCGGCAGCGCTGCAGCAGCAGAGGTCTTAAAACAGCCCGGCGCTCTGGTCAATCTGCCTCAAACTGGTGAACTCCTTACCAAATATAACATTAATTAAGGGGGTTAAATTTATGCCTATCCCGGAGTTAATAACATTTTTCAATCCCCAGGGAAATTTTGATCCTGAGGACAGTTACTGGACTGAACATCCGGATTTTGGGGGTCAGCTGGTCTATGTCAAAGAAATTGCCATTGCCCTGGCAAAAGAATTTTCCCTGGATGTTGATATCATAACCAGAGAGATTAGGGATCCGGACTGGCCGGAATTTTCTGGCAGGATTGACAGCTATCCCGTCAGTGACAGGGTTCGAATCATCAGGATACCCTTTGGAGGCAGCAGATTTCTGGCGAAGGAACAGCTCTGGCCTCATCTCAAGGAATATGTAGAGGGGATTGAGGAATTTTACCAGGAGGAGGACCGCAGACCGGATTTTGTCACCACCCACTATGCTGATGGAGGCCTGGCTGGAGCTCTCTACCGGGAGAAAACCGGAATTCCCTTCAGCTTTACCGGCCATTCTCTGGGAGCTCAGAAAATGGATAAATTGAACGTTAATCCTGATAATCTGGATGCCATGCTGGAAAGATTTAAGTTTCACTGCCGGCTGGCAGCTGAAAGGGTCAGCATGGCCAACTCCTCGACAATATTTGTTTCCACCAGCCAGGAGAGGGATGAACAGTACAACCACAGAGCTTACCGGCAGGCAATTCTGGATGATTTTGAGACTAAATTTGCCCTGGCTCCCCCGGGGGTTAATACCGATATCTTTAATCCTGACAGAGGTCCAGCAGATAAAAAAATTCAGGAGAAAATAAGGGAGATGTTTACCAGGGACCTGACAGCAGAAAGACAGGATCTGCCTGCTATTATTGCAGCCAGCCGGCTGGACAGCAAAAAAAATCATAGAGGTCTGGTTAAGGCTTTTGCCTATAACCGCAAGCTGCAGGAAAAAGCCAATCTGGTGATTACCCTGCGGGGAATAGAGAATCCCTTTGAAGATTACAGCCAGGCCGGTCCCGAAGAGCAGGAGATACTGGATGAGATTATGGAGATTATTTCTGAACACAATCTAAAGGGAAAGGTGAGTCTCTTCTCGCTGGCCAGTCAGCAGGAGCTGGCTTCCTGCTATCGAATTCTGGCCGAGCGCAGGTCAGCCTTTGCCCTGACAGCTTTTTATGAGCCCTTCGGACTGGCGCCCATTGAAGCAATGGCTTCCGGACTGCCGGTAGCAGCTACCTGCAATGGAGGTCCGGCTGAGATTCTCAGGGAGCAGAATGAAAAATATGGAGTGCTGATAGATCCTGAGGACCCTGGAGATATCGCCCGGGGGCTGCTGGAAATTTTTTCTCAGAAGGGAAACTGGGAGAAATACCACCAGGCCGGTCTTAAGCGGGTTAGAACGAGCTATACCTGGGAGGCCACAGCCGGCAGGTATTGGGAAAGGATTGCTGATATTCTGGAAGATCCCTCCAGATTTGCCCCTACCGCCCCCCGGGGAATACCGGAGTATTTCCTTTCCGGTAGGAAAGAGGAAGAGCTGAGGGAGAGGCTGGAAGAACTATATCTCAAAGATTGAAGTAATAGCTATAAATTCTTTAACGGCAGTTAGGTTTTAGACAGTGAGCAGTTTACATTAATTATGGTCAGAATAAATGTTCAAAAGGAAGATAGTTTGTGCCTGGAGAACAGGGCTTAATATCTGAAAGCTTTTTNCTTAGAGAGATTTAACTGAGGTTATATGCTGGAGGGGATGAGTGAGAGCAGGAGATTAACTTAAGGTAAACTATCGTGCTCCTTCGGAGCACAACAATAGAAGAAAATATCACGACATATTTTCATGATAAACAGCCATGCCCCTCTGGGGCACAACAATAAATGAAAATTTTTTTGCAAATTTTCAAGGTAAATTATATAAGCAAGAAATAATTATAAACAGATAAGGAGAGATAGAAATTTATGCAGGAAATTGCTGAGAAAACCCTGGTTCTGTTAAAACCTGAAGCTGTGAGAAGAAAATTAATCGGCCGGATTCTTTCCCGCTTTGAAGATGCTAATTTAACTATCGAAAAGTTGAATCTGACCAGTTTTAAACGGGAGACTCTGGCAGAGCTCTACAAAGAGCATCGGGGCAAAGACTTTTATGATAATATAGTTTCTGGATTTGCCGGTAAAACGATGGTTGCGCTGGTGCTGGCTGGACCGGAGGGAACTATTCCCAAGGTAAGATCGCTGATCGGAGCTACCGATCCCCTTCAGGCAGCTCCAGGAAGCATCAGGGGAGATCTAGCCTGTCACATGCAGCCTGATAATCTGATTCACGCTTCTGATTCTTCGGAAGCAGCAGCAAGGGAACTGAGCCTATTTTTTCCAGATCTCCAGGATTGAGGGCTGCTTAATTTTGCAATCTTGAAGTGGAAAGAACTTCTGTCCTGACTTTAAAGAGCAAAAAAAGACCTGCCCGGCAAATGTTGCCGGGCAGGTTTATATATCTCTTTGCCAGTGAAGATTAAAAAATCCCTGTCAGGATTGCATCTGCTGTTGAAAAACTTCCTGGGTCTGGCGATAGATAATTAGAATTACCAGGCCGGAGAGAATAGCAGCAGGAATCAGATGGGTTATATTATAAACAGCTGAATAAACCCAGGGATTCTGGCCTTCAGGAGCCAGGTCAGCAAAGAAGATTACCCCGGCGACCAGGTGTGAGAAAAAACGGGCACCGGTGCCCAGCAGCAGAGCTGCAAGAAAGGCAGGCATTTTTATGGTATTATTGGCCCGAAAGATTGAGATAAAACCGGCCATACCCAGCAATCCGTAGGCTACAGGATAATCCAGCAAAAATTGAGCGGGGTGAACGACATAGGCTCCGGTGATAATCTGTACCAATCCGTGTACGACTCCAGCAATAAGTCCGGGAACACCGCCCCAGCGAAAGGCAATAAAGAGGATCGGCAGCATCTCCAGATTGATAGAGCCACCCTGGGGCATGCGGAAGAGAGTCAGATAACTTAAAACAGTAGAGAGAGCCACAGCGACAGCGATTTCAGCCATTAACTTGACATTTTTTTGCATAAAAATTAACTCCTCCCATTCAGAGGCAGGCCGCCGGGTGCTGGAGGAGCTGTAACAGATTTATTTCCCTGCGCCTGCATTATCAGGATCAGGTAATAAGGGTCGATGTTGCCATCCTCTCAGCCTCCGGTCGGGCTCCCCTTTAAAATTATTATCTTTAAGAAACTTCTTTCTATTTATACCTATTCTAGATATCTTCCTTTTTTCCTGCTTTCAGGCTGTTTATTTTTGCTTGACAATAGAGGGCCTATGTGCTAACATTATTATGGTTTTCATAATAAGGAAGAGAGGCTCTTCAGCTATTATTTTTATCGGTTGATTTAGCAGTTAAACTTGAGCCTAATTTAATAATAAAAATTGATGTAAATGGGCGGAAGTGGCGGAACTGGCAGACGCGCTAGATTTAGGATCTAGTGGGTTTATCCTGTGGGGGTTCGAATCCCCCCTTCCGCACCATTATTTTTTTATATATATTTTTGCGGATCCTTTTGCAGACCTTAAGGAGTTTATTACGGGGATTGAAGATTTTCTGACTGAGTTAATTTTGGAGCAATTTTTTATCAGGGAGGTAATAAAATGGAAGTAAAAAAGACTGAACTGGAAGGCAACAAAGTTAAACTTGAAGTTACCATAGAGAGTGAGGAAGTTAATGAAGCCCTGAATCAGGCTTATCGCAAGGTTGTCAAAGATATGGAGCTGCCGGGATTTCGTAAGGGAAGGATTCCCCGCAAGGTGCTGGAAGCCCGTTTTGGTAAAGAGGTCCTTCACAGCGATGCTCTCGATATTCTTATTCCCCGGAATTATTCCCGGGCGGTAGAAGAGAGCGGGATTGAGCCGATAGATCAGCCTGAAATTGAAGATTTTCATATTGCTGAAGATGAGCCGGCAACTTTTTCTGCTGAAGTGGAGGTTAAACCAGAGGTTGAACTGGGAGAATATACCGGCTTTGAGATTGAGAGAGAAGAGATTACAGTAGATGAAGAAGAGATTGAGGAGCAGCTTGAGAGGCTTCAGGAAGAGCACAGCCAGCTGGCCAGCGTGGATCGGGAAGATGTCCAATTCGGTGATCATGTGGTTATTGACTATGAGGGGTTTGTCCAGGGAGAGCCAATTTCCGGGGGCTCGGCTGAAGAGTTTGTTCTGGAAATTGGTTCCGGTGATTTTATTCCGGGCTTCGAAGAGGAGCTGATCGGACTTGAGATTCGAGAAGAGCCCTATGAGATAGATGTAACCTTTCCTGAGGATTATGATGAAGATCTGGCCGGCAAGGATGCTGTTTTTAAAGTTACTATCAAGGAGATTAAGGAAAAGGAAGTTCCCGAGTTAAATGATGAATTCATTGATGAGGTAACCGAATTTGAAACTTTAGAAGAATTTAAAGAGGATTTCCGGGAAAGGCTGCTGGAGCATAAAGAGCATCATCAGCGGCATGAACTGGAAGATGAGATTATAGAAAAGGCAGCTGAAAATGCTGAAATTGATGTGCCGGAAAAAATGGTTGAGAGTGAACTGGATAATATGCTGCAGCAGATGGCTCAAAACCTGCAGTCTCAGGGAATTGATCTGGATACCTATTTTGAATATCAGAACCTGACTGAAGAAGAATGGCGGGCTGATAATAGAGATATTGCTCTTAGACGGGCCAAACAGAATCTGGTGCTGGAAGCTATTGCCGCTAAAGAAGGCATTGAGGTCAGCGATGAGGAGATTGAAGAGAAGCTGGCAGAGATAGCTGAAGAGAGCGATCAGGATATTGAACAGATTAAAGGTTTTTTTCAGATGCAGGGTCAGCTGGAATCGATGAAACACGGCATGAAAATGGAAAAGACTATTGATTTCCTGCGGGAAAACAATTAAAATGTAATTAGAGAAGGCAAAATAATAGCTGCAATGTAAAATATATCCAACAATCAGTTCAGCCTGAAGGCTGACAGGAGGTGGAGTATATATGAATCTGGTTCCAATGGTCGTAGAACAGACCAATCGAGGAGAAAGATCCTATGATATCTATTCCCGGCTGCTTAAGGACAGAATTATATTTTTAGGCACCCATGTCACTGATGAAATCGCCAATCTGGTCATCGCTCAGATGCTTTTTTTAGAAGCGGAAGATCCTGATAAGGACATTTATCTATATATTAACAGCCCCGGCGGCTCGGTAACAGCAGCTCTGGCTATGTATGATACCATGCAGTATATCAAGCCTGATGTGGTTACTATCTGCATGGGGCAGGCTGCCAGTGCAGGAGCACTGCTGCTGGCTGCGGGAGCTGAAGGTAAACGCCACGGACTGCCCTATTCCCGGGTGATGATTCATCAGCCGGCCGGCGGTATTCAGGGCAAAGCCAGTGAAGCAGAAGTTCATATCAAAGAGCTTTTGCGGATCCGGGAAACTCTGAATGAAATTTTAAGCAAGCACACCGGACAGAGTGTTGATAAGATTGAAGAGGATGTAGAAAGAGACTATTTCATGACTGCTCAGGAAGCTCTGAAATATGGAATAATTGATGAAGTTATCACCCGCAATGAACTGGAGCAGGAAACACAGGATTAACCAAATGAGGTGATTGAATGTTTAAATTTGGAGATGAAAAAGGACAGCTTAAATGTTCCTTCTGCGGTAAATCTCAGGAGCAGGTCCGGAAACTGGTGGCCGGTCCGGGAGTATATATCTGTGATGAATGTATCGATCTCTGCAATGAAATTATTGAAGAGGAATTCAGTGAAGATCTGGATTTAAATCTCAGTTCCATTCCCCGCCCGGTTGAGATAAAAGAAATCCTTGATGACTATGTGGTTGGTCAGAATCGTGCTAAAAAGACACTTTCGGTAGCCGTTTACAACCACTATAAACGGATCAATTCTGATATGAAGATAGATGATGTGGAGCTGCAGAAAAGTAATATCATGATGATCGGACCGACCGGGTGCGGCAAAACACTGCTGGCTCAAACCCTGGCAAGAATTCTTGATGTTCCCTTTGCCATTACTGATGCCACTTCCCTGACGGAAGCAGGTTATGTGGGCGAAGATGTGGAGAATATTCTGTTAAAGCTGATTCAGGCTGCTGATTATGATGTGGAGAAAGCCGAACGGGGTATTATCTACGTTGATGAAATTGATAAGATTGCCCGCAAATCGGAAAATCCTTCAATTACCAGAGATGTCTCCGGTGAAGGTGTCCAGCAGGCTCTCCTGAAAATTATCGAAGGCACAGTGGCCAGCGTTCCGCCTCAGGGCGGCCGCAAGCATCCCCATCAGGAATTTATCCAGATCGATACCTCCAATATACTTTTTATTGCTGGAGGGGCCTTTGGCGGGCTGGAGAAGATGATTCAGAACAGGATTAGCAATAAGGCTTTAGGTTTTGGAGCAGATATAAAGACCAGCGAAGAGAGGGACAATATCGGTGATATCTTGAAACATGTTCTCCCCGAGGACCTCCTGCATTATGGTCTAATTCCTGAGTTCATTGGTCGGATGCCGATTCAGGTAACCCTGAATGAACTGGTGGAAGAGGATCTGGTGCGGATCTTAACCGAGCCCCGCAATGCCCTGGTCAGACAGTACCAGAAATTTTTCGCTATGGATGATGTGGAACTGGAATTTACTCCCGAATCTCTCAGGGCAATTTCCCGCAAAGCTCTTAAACACAGCAGCGGAGCCCGGGGCCTGAGGTCGGTGCTGGAGGATTCCATTCTCGATACAATGTATGAACTTCCCACAGATACTACCGTGACTAAATGCATAATTACCAAAGAGGTAATTGATGACGGCGCTCAGCCGGAATTAATCCGTAAGGAAGAAAATCGGGAAGAAACGGCTTAACCAGGATGATTCGGGAGATGGTACTGCCCAGAGGGTGGTGCTGTCTCCTTTTTATTTTTTCTGATCCTCAGTGGCTTTTAGACAGAAAGGAGCAGCCTGATGTTTTCTAAAGTTGAGTTTATCAAAAGCGCTCATCAGATTGAGGACCTGCCGGAGCATCAGTTTCCCGAAATCGCTTTTTCCGGGCGGTCCAATGTGGGAAAATCTTCCCTGATTAATATGGTGCTGGGCAGAAAAAAACTGGCCCGGATTAGCAAAACCCCGGGAAGAACCAGAAGTATAAATTTTTTCAATATTGAAGACCGTTTCTGTCTGGTCGATCTGCCCGGCTATGGCTTTGCCCGGGTTCCGGAGCAGGAAAAGGAGAGATGGGCCTACCTGATCGCTATCTCAATCAAAGGGGCAATCTCAGGGCGATTATTCAGATTGTCGATGCCCGGCATAATCCCTCCGATGAGGATAAGATGATGATAGAATGGTTGAAGGCCAGTCAGCTCAATTATCTGATAGCAGCTACTAAATCCGATAAACTCAAAAGAAATCAGCTAAAACCCCGGCTCCAGGAAATAGCTGAAGAGCTGAAGGTTTCTCCTGAAAATGTTCTTTTTACTTCGGCAAAGGACCGGACCGGACGAAAACCTCTGCTGACTTTCATTAAAGAAGCTATTGCCCGGAACCAATGAGGTGGACTGGAAATGGAAAAAAGCCGGTCTTCTGATAAGAAATTTAATAGAGAAAACATTAAAAATATCTACCAGGAAGCAGTTAATTATAATGATGCCTTTGCCCGGATTTATGATCAGGTAATGACCCGGGTGCCCTACGGTTTCTGGTTTGAGTTTCTCAAAATATTATTACACTATCACGGCCAGGAAATTCCGGACAAGGTGCTGGAGCTGGCCTGCGGTACCGGCAGCATGATGAAACATTTTCTCCAGCAGGGCTCTCAGGTGACCGGGATAGACAGGTCGAAGCCGATGCTGGCTGTAGCCCGTCAGAAACTTAAAGATTATCAATCCCGCTGCCAGTTGATTCAGGCTGATATCAGAGATTTTACTCTGGAGAATAATTTTAACCTGATCTATTCTATTTTTGACAGCATGAATTATCTGCTGACAGAGGAGGATCTCTTTAAAGCCTTTGAAAGTTCCAGAAACTGCCTGAATTCCGGGGGAGTTTTCATTTTTGATTATAATACCTGCAGCCGGCTGGAATCGATTGAATCTGGCTATCTGACCTTCAGCGGTAACAATTACCACTGCATCTGGCAGGATATTGCCCGGCCGGGGCAGTGCAGCTGGCAGGTAAAGCTGTCAATAACCTTCGAAGATCGTCCTGGAATTTTTCAGGAACTCCATCAAGAAAAGGCCTTTCCCCTGAATAGAGTCAGGCAGCTCTTAAAACAGGCCGGTTTTGCCAGGGTGTACTGCTATGGTCCTGCCAGGCTGAGAAAGGGCAAGGAAAGTCACAACCGGGTATATTTTCTGGCAGGCTCCCGGGAGCTTGAGCCGGTATCCTTATCCAAAAAAATTAGCTGCCAGCTTCGCTGGGGCTGGCAGGTTTTTAAACACCAATATTTTAATTTCCTGTAACGATATTCATAGAATTTTCTACCTGGATTATTTTTGGTTTTTCTGATAAACTGCTGGATAAAGAATACTATTTATCAACCTTATTTTTAGGGAGAATTATGCAAAGTTGATCGGCCGGTGAGAATGATTTGCTAATCAGTAGTAATTTTGTTCAGAGGAGGCAAGTATTTAATGAATAATAAGATAATGACTGTAATTACCATAGTAATACTGATAGCTGTGGTGCTGTTTGGGGTTATTTCCCAGCGCCAGGAGCAGAATGAGGAGCTTGAGCTGGAGGAATACGAAAACACAGCCATGATGCTTGATACAGTAAATACCATCCGGACCTATGGTCCAGGAGGAGAGGAAGCAGTTCAGCAGGCCTTCGGACGGCTGGAGGAGATTGAAGCTCTGCTGGATCTCTATGATGAAGAAAGTTCTTTAAACAGGATTAATCAAAATGCCGGCGGTGAGGCGGTGGAGGTTGAAGCCGAGCTGTTGGAGGTGCTGGAACTGGCGAAGGAATTTGCTGCAGAAAATCAGGGAGCCTTTGATCCCACCATCGGTGCTCTGACTCTGCTCTGGGGCTGGGGCAGTGAAGAGGGCCCCTCTATCCCGGCTCAGGAAGATATTGAGCAGGCTTTAGGGCTAGTTGATTATAACAGGCTGGAGATTTCCCCTGAAGAGCAGACTGCCCGGCTGGATGAAGAGGGCATGATTCTTGACCTGGGTGCAATTGCCAAGGGCTATGCCGGTGACGAGGCAGTTGAGGTTCTGCTGGAGAAGGGAATTGAGAGAGCCTTTGTCAATCTGGGAGGAAATATTGTTCTGCTGGGGACCAAACCTGATGAAACTCCCTGGAGAATCGGTATTCAAAACCCGCGTTCAGACCGGGGGAGCGCTATGGGCAGTGTGGATATCGGCGAAGAGGACCTGATTAACGGTCAGATTGCGGTAGCTACTTCGGGAGATTACGAAAGATACTTTGAGGATAATGATACCAGATATCACCATATTATTGATCCCGAAACAGGTTATCCTGCTGAGGGAGGAGCAGTCAGCACTACGGTAGTTTCCGAGAACCCCTCCCGGACCGATGCTCTCTCCACCGGTCTTTTTGTTCTGGGTCTGGAGCGTGGCCTGGAGCTGGCTGAATCTCTGGAAGGTGTGGAGGCTGTTTTTATTACCGAGGATAAAGAGGTCTATCTCACTTCCGGACTGGAAGTAGATGAGAACTTTCAGCTGATGGATGATGAATTTATTATAGTTAACTGAAGGGTGAGCTGACCCGGTTTGCGAAAATGAATTTTGATGTCTGATTGTGTCACAAAGAATATGATGTGAATCGGGGTCCGCTTTAACCGGCGGACCTTTTTTATACTGGAGGTATCAGAGAACAGCAGGTCTGCAATTATATGGAACTAGATGCAGGGATTCTGTCCGGCAGTACAGAAATAATTAATAGAGCTGAAAGCAGAACATGAAAAAACTGAAGTCAGGAATTGAACACTGCAGATAAATTTGTGAGATGAGCTTGAAACAAGAATTTTATATCTTTAATACCAGCATTTGCAAGGAAATATGCAGAAAAACAGGTGGAGGGATTTATGCTGTCAGGAATTGATGAATATTTATTTTTTATTTTTTTTGAACTTGCCGGAGGGAATCCACTGCTGGGCAGGATTATGGTGTTAATAACTAACTGGTCATCCAGAATATTTGCTGTAATATATCTGGCTGGCCTGGCAGTCCTGCTGGTAAGAAGGAGCAAAAAACTAATTCCTTATTTACTTGCTCCGGGAGCAGCTTTGATTGTGGTGGAGCTGATCAGGTATTTTTATTTAAGGCCCAGGCCCTTCGTAGCGCTGGAGATTGAGAGTCTGATTAATCATGACCCAACAGGCTCCTTTCCCAGCAGGCATGCCGTGGGCGCCTTTGTGATATCAGTAGTTATCTGGCAGATCAATAAAAAGACGGGCTGCATTCTATTCTTGCTGGCCGCTGTGACCGGATTATCACGGATCATGGTGGGAGTTCATTACCCACTTGATATTCTAGCAGGGGCCCTGCTGGCGATAGTTACAGGACTTCTGGCTTTTACTTTCCAGATTAAGTTGCCCCTGGGGGAAGATAAAAGAGGAGAAAGTTTGAAAAATTAGATTTACCGATTAATTGAGTTTTCTCCAGCTGGCTTATCTGCTGGAGCATAATATTCAGGAGGAAGTAATATATTACCGGTTTACTGCCTTAATAACTGGAGGTGGAAAAACCATGGCAAAGGTAAAATGGGGCATTATGAGCACCGCTTCAATTGTCAGGAAGAAATTTATCCCTGCGGTTGAAAGGGCTGAAAATGCCAGCCTGTTTGCTCTGGCCAGCCGAAGCAGTGAAAAAGCTGAGAGATTTATCCGGGAGCATTCCCTGGCAGGTTGTGAGAGAACATATGGCTCCTACGAAGAGCTGCTGCAGGATGATGAGATTGAGGCAGTCTATATACCACTCCCCAATAATCTGCATTATGAATGGAGTAAAAAAGCCCTGAAGGCCGGCAAACATGTTCTCTGCGAAAAACCTCTGGTAATGACAGCTGCCGAGGGAGAGGAGCTTTTTGCCCTGGCTGAGGAATGTGATCTTTTTCTGCTGGAGGGTTTCATGTATAGATTCAGGCCTCTAACTGAAAGAGTGATTGAGCTTTCCTGGATGGAATTGGGAGAACTTCAGCTGATCAGAGGAAGCTTTTGTTATCAGAGCGGCCGCCCGAAAGAGGATATTCGCTTTCGCAGTGAGGTCGGTGGGGGAGCTCTGCGGGATGTGGGCTGTTATCTGGTAGATTTTCTGGGAAATTTAATGACCACCAGACCCAAAATAGTATATAATGACACCCTTCCAGCAGACCGCGGCGATGTTGATGGACAGGGTTCATCCCTGCTGATTTATGAGCCCCGGGCTGATAGAGCCGGAGGCTGTCCCGGGAGAAAAATCCAGGTGAATCTTAATTACAGCATTACCATTCCCGGCAGCAAAGGAATTGAAATAGTTGGAACTGAAGGAAAATTGATTGCTCCGGAATTTTTTGAATGGAAAACCAGGGGAAGGCGGTATATTCATCTGGATAAGCAGAAGGAAGTTAATGAGATTACCCTGCCGGCAGTGGATCAGTTTAAAAATGAAGTGGAGTATTTTTCCCGGACTGTTTCCAGCTGGCCTGCTGGCAGAGAGGATGCTCTGAAAACCAACCGCATCACTGTTAATAATCTGGCTGTGATAGATGCACTGACTGAGAGTGGAGATAAGGGAGAGCCTGTAATTGTGAAATAGAGGAGCAGCCGTTGTTAAGGAATAAAATCTGGAGGCAGATCTCATGAAATTTTGGAATCCTGAAAAAATTCCCGTAATTTTATATGAGGTATTTACCAAGGTTGAAAAATTGAGGGAACTTAAAGGATTAAAGGATTTAAAAGTTCGAGCTGAAGGGCAGATAATTATTTTATTGATGCTTTTTATGATTTTTGAACTGTCAGGAGCAGCTCTGGATCTACCTGCCCGAACCCTAACGGTAGTGACGGATCAGATAGGGTCAGGTTCTGTTTATGCTCAGGCTGATAACCTTAATGGCTGAGGAAAGATATAATTCGGTAGAGCTTGAGATTTTTAGCTGGTGGACAGCTCCAGGAGAAAGGGAGGGACTGGATTATTTGATTAATTCCTTTCAGGAGGAGTACCCCGAGATAGAAGTGGTCAATGCTGCAGTGGAAGGGGGAGCAGGAGTTAATGCCAAGGATGTGCTGAAGATCAGGCTGTTGCGCAATATCCCGCCAGATACCTTTCAGGTCCATGCCGGAGCTGAACTCAAGGATACCTTTATTGCAGGGGATTATCTCAGGCCCATTACAGAGCTATGGCAGGAACAGGGCTGGCAGGAGGTATTTCCGGAAGAATTACAGGAAATGGTACGGGAGAGGGGAGAATATTATTCTCTGCCGGTGACAGTTCACCGCTCCAACAGGCTCTGGTACAACAAAGAGATGCTGGCGGAATATGGACTAAAACCACCCCAAAGTCCGGAAGAGCTAACTGCTGTAGTAAAAATACTGGCAGAAGAGGGCGAAACTCCTCTGGCCTTGAGCTCCCGTAATCTCTGGCCCATCACCCACCTGTTTGAGACGCTGCTGGCAGCTGAAGCCAGCCCGGATCAGTACAGGGCTCTGGTTCGAGGGGAGAGATCCTGGAAGAGCCCGGAGGTGGAGAGGACGCTGGAGATCATGCAGAAGCTGCTGGCTCATGTTAATGAGGATCATGCTTCCCTGACCTGGCACGAGGCCAGTGAAATGGTTTTACAGCAGGAGGCGGTCATGACGATAATGGGAACCTGGACCCGGGGTTATTTTGCTGCCCGCAGCGCTGTCCAGAATGAAGACTATGGTTCGGTTGTGCTGGCAGGAAATAACCCGAGTTTTCTGCTGGTGGTCGATACCTTTGCCATGCCGTCTGCCACAGAGAATCAGGATTTTACCCGGAAATGGCTGGAGTTCATCTCTCGCCGGGAAATTCAAGAGAAATTTACCGAAGTGCTGGGAGCCTCTCCACCCCGCAGTGATATCAGTCATGAAGATTTAAGTTCGGGAGTAAGGGAGGATTATCTGGATCTGCTGGATCAGGAAATACTTCCCAGTATTGTTCATGGTGCTGCAGCCCGGGAAGTTTTTGTCAATGCGCTGAATGAAGAGCTGAATGTCTTTCTCTATGAAAATGATATAACCGGAACCATGGAAGTGCTGAATCAGCTGGCAGAAATTTATCTTAAACCCTTAAGGGGGAGAAGATAATGAAACTTCCAAAAAATATCTCCAGCAGAACTCTGCTGCCGATAATACTGTTACTGGCAGTGGTGCTGGTCTTTAATTTTTTCATGTGGCAGAATTATCAAAAAATACAGGATAACCTGGCTCAGTTTGGAGACAGGAGCTATTTTGCTGGAGAGAGCAATCGGGAAGAGACCGCCCGGGAAGGAAGAGCAGAGGAGCCGGAAAGTTTAAGGATAACTGCAGCCGGCAGGTCAGGCAGCGGCCAGACCGATGATTTTCAGGAAGAGGGACTGAGACTGGCTCTGATTNCCTCCGGCAGTGAAGCGGAGAGAAAACTTCTCCGGGAAGGTGCCGAGCAGGCCGCAGGCAGCCTGGGGGTTGAGCTGAAATTTTATCATGCTGACCCGGGAGGACAGCTGAGCCCGACTGATTATCTGGAGCTGACGGCACTGGCTGACTTTGATGGGGCTATGGTGGAGGGCACATCTGCCCGGCTGGCCGATAGAATAAATGCTGTTGCTGATGAGCTGGCAGTGGTAACCGTTAATTCTGATTTTCCCGATTCCAGCAGGCTTTCCTATGTGGGGCTTGATCACCATCAGGCCGGCTATCAGATCGGCCGTTATCTGCTGGAAAATATAGACGGAGCCGGGGGCAGGGTTGTTCTGCTATCCAGCAGGGTGGAAGAAGAGCAGGCTCTTTCCAGCTCTGAGCAGCTGAAAATCTTTGGTTTTCAGGAAGCTCTGGCTGCTTCAGGTCAGAGGGAACTGCTGCTCCATAAAGAGGTCAGCCCTGATCTTTTAGAAATCAGCCGGGAGATCAGCGGCATCTTTTCAGAGCATGAAGTGGCTGCTATTTTCAGTTTAAGTGAAAATATTACTCTGCTGCTGGAGGAATCAGCTGTACTCAGCAGCAGAGATGAGGATATTTTTAAAATCGGTTACGGCAGCCGGGCTTCTCTCGCTGATGAGCTGGAGGAGATGAATTTTGATGCCTTGATTTACCGGGATTCCAGCCAGGTTGGTTCCCAGGCTGTCAGAGAAATGACCACAATTTTAACCCGGGGAAGTGTTAACCTGCACACCAGGGTGGAGATGGAATTGATTACCGAGCTGCAAAATTATCAGGGGGTGACAGCGGATGAACCGGGAGATTGAGGGAAGAGCCGGGTTTCAATTCTTTTCCCTGCGGCGAAAACTGCTGTTTTTCTTTGTAGCTTTTTTCTGCCTGATGCTGCTGACAGCGGGCTATATAGCTCTGGCACATCGGGGAACGGCAGATCTGCTTGATACTCTCCTGGGAGAAAATGAAACCCTGGAAGAGGCCGGGGATAAGCTGCATCTGCTGGAGCATTACACCACCAATTATCTCAATAGCGCCAGCCAGGAAAATTATGAGCTCTACCGGCAGTCCTATCAGAATCTTGAAGAGCTCAAAACTGCTGGAGAGGTTAACTCTGTAACAGAGTTCAAAGAGCTTATTGCTGGAATTTTAGCTGCCAGCGAGGGTTTGATTGAACAGAGGGATAACGAGCAGGATTATCAGGAAAAATATCAGGTATTTACCGGGCAGATCGATATTACCTCCCGCTATCTTAACAATGTGATAAATGATAATAACCGGCAGGCCAATCAGATTTATGCTCAAAGCTGGGACCTGATCAATCAGATGGAGCGCTACGGGCTTCTCATGGCTGCGGTTCTGGCTCTTTTCAGTATGGCTTTTCTTTACATTTTTACAGAAAATATTACCCGGCCGCTTTACAGGATAATTGCTCAATCCCGGGAGCTGGCCGAGGGGAATTTCTCTCTTTCGCCGATTCAGGTAGAGACCCGGGATGAGCTGAATTTTATCGCCCGGGCTTTTAATCTGATGACAGCCGAACTGGAGGCCCTTTTCACCGAGCTGCAGGAGAAGCTGGCGCTGGAAAGAGAGTTACAGCAGAAACAGGTGGAAAACCTTAAAATGAAAAATCTGGTCAAGGAAGCCGAGCTTAAAAAACTGCAATCTCAGATTAACCCTCACTTTCTTTTTAATACCCTGAATTCGATCTCTCAGCTGGCAGTGCTGGAAGATGCCGACAGGACCGGAGAAATGATTACCAAGGTAGCCCAGCATTTTCGGCGCAATCTCAAAAGGACCAAGGAGCTTATTACGGTTGCAGAGGAGCTGGAAAGCGTTCATCTTTACTGTGATATTTTAAAGACCAGATTTGGAGATACCATTGAGTTTGATTTTAACTATCAGAAGGAAGTGCTGCAGGAGAAGATCCCCCCTTTAACGATTCAGCCCCTGGTTGAGAATGCTTTTGTGCACGGCATTAAAAAGGGAGGAAATTCAACCGGCAGGATAACTGTTACCCTGAAGCAGCAGCAGGACTGGCTGTTAATTGAGGTTCAGGATGACGGCAGCGGTATGGAGGAGGAGCTGGTGGAAAGAATTTTTCAACGGGAAGAGATCGGCGGCCTCAGCAATATCAGAGAAAGACTCCGGCTTTTTTATCAGCGGGATGACCTGCTTAATATTAAGGGAGCTGCCGGGGAAGGAACCAGGGTAACCATAGATATTCCTTTAACCGCCAGAGCTGCCAGCCCAACTGCAGAGGAGGAATCTGGATGTGCCGAGTAATGGTGGTAGATGATGAACCTCTGGTTAGAGAAGCTATCTCACATATAATTTCCTCGGAGTTTGAAAGTGTTTATCTGGTAGGTAGCACAGGCAGCGGCAAGCAGGCTGTGAACTTGGCCAGAGAGGAGAGGCCGGATATAATTATAATGGATATTAGACTGGATGACCAGGATGGGCTGAAGGCCATTGAGAAAATCAAAGAATTCCTGCCCGGTTCTGTGATGGTGGTAATTTCAGCCTATGACAGCTTTGGCTATGCCCGTCAGGCTCTCCGCCTGGGAGTGGCTGATTATATGCTTAAGCCGCTCAATAAACAGGATATAATTGATATTATTGACAATGCCTGCTTAAGGGTGGAAACTGCTGAAAACCAGGAGCCTACTGCCTGGCAGAAGGAAGAGATGGGGGGTGAACTCAGATCGATACCGGCTAAATACAGCGATGAGATTCCCATGGACAAAGAAAGGGAGCTGCTGCAGTATATCAACCTGAAAAATTACAGCCGGGCCCGGGAAAAATTGACTGAGATCTGTGAGCTTATAAGGGCTGATTTTTCTCAGGAAGAAATTAAAGATTACTGCCGGGAGCTTTTAATAGTAATTATCCGTCAGGTTTTTTCTTCTACTTCCCTGGAAACTCTGGAATTTACCGGGAGGTTTAACCGGGAGGAAATGGCAGCAGCGTTGAAAAATGCCGAGGGGGGAGAAAAAGCCCAGCAGATCCTAGAGAATCAGTTTCACCGGCTGCTAAACTATCTGGAGAAACGGGATAAGGAGTCTGCTGATGCTGACGATGTTCTTCATCAGGCCCGACGATATATTGAAACTAATTTTGACAGTCACCTAAATCTGGCAGAGGTAGCTGGAAAAGTTGGTTTAAGCAGCAGTTATTTCAGCCGCAGCTTTAAAAAGAAGTTTGGCATCAGCTTTTCTGATTATCTAAACCAGCTGAGACTGGATAAGGCCCGGAGATTGCTGCGTAACAGCAGAAAAAATATATCAGAAATTGCCGCTGAAACAGGATATAATGACAGCAACTATTTCAGCAAGGTTTTTAAGAAGGAAACAGGTCTGGCACCAACTGAATACCGGCAGTCACATTCTTAAAAATATTGCCGCAAAATATTACCAAAACAGCTCATAAAATTACCTGCATTGCCCGCATCTCTCTCCAGGATAATCATAATTTTTAGAGAAATTAAATAAATAGAGCTTATATCGGGGATATTCTGGACTCCAGATAAGGCTCCATTATTACCATTATTTTATCAGAATCAAAAATCAAAAGGGAGGGATTTTGAGATGCGGAGAGTTGTTTTAGCTGTCATGCTGTCTCTGGCGCTGATAGTTGCAGGTGCCGCTCCAGCACTGGCTCAGGGCGGCCAGGTTGAAATCGTAAACTGGTGGACTGCCGGCGGTGAAGAGGATGCTCTGGTTGCTCTATTTGAAGTTTTCAGAGAGCAGCATCCTGAATTTGAGCCGATCAGTTCGGCCGTGGCTGGTGGTGCTGGAACCGATGCCAAGGCTGTCATGATTACCAGGCTAGTAGGTGGAAATCCCCCGGACTCATTTCAGGTTCATGGAGGAGCTGAACTTTTTTACAGCTATGTTGATCCAGGCTTTATGCAGCCGGTAACCGACCTGCTGGAAGAGTGGGGAGTTATGGATGACTTTAATCCCGAGATTCTTGATCTGGTAAGGGGCGATGATGGGGAAATCTACTCCGTTCCCCTTAACATTCACCGCAGTAATGTGCTCTGGACCAACCAGAGAATTCTTGATGAGCACGGTCTGGAAGCTCCCGAAACCATTGAAGAGATGTTTGAGGTCTTTGAAGCTCTCGAAGAAGCAGGTGTAACACCTCTGGCTCTGGGTGATCTGAATCGCTGGCCTACCCTGCATCTTTTTGAAAATCTGATGCTGGCCACGATGGGACCGGAAGATTATAACGGTCTCTGGGATGGCAGCGTCAGCTTTGATCACGAGGGTGTAATTGAAGCTCTGGAAATACTGGATCGCGCCCTTGATTATGTTAATCCCGACCATGCTGCTCTGGACTGGCAGGGAGCAGCTGAGCTGATAGTTGAAGATGAAGCCGCCTTTAATGTTATGGGTGACTGGGCAGAGGGCTACTTCAGAGCTGTTGACTGGGAGCCCCTGGAAGATTATGGCTGGACCACTGTGCCCGGTACCGAAGGCAACTTCATGGTTGTTACCGACACCTTTGGCCTGCCTGAAGGAATCAGCAATCCTGAAGGAGCTGAAGCCTGGCTGAAGACTGTGGCTTCTCGCGAGGGTCAGGATGCCTTTAATCCGATTAAAGGCTCGATACCTGCCAGAGTAGATCCCGATGTTGATAGATACAGCATCTATCTGCAGAGCTCCATTGACGATTTTGCAGTTGATACCCTTACTCCTTCAATTGCCCATGGTTCTGCTGCTCCAGAAGGCTTTGTTTCAGAATTAGAAGATATACTCAATGAATTTGTTGCTGATAGAGATATTGATCATACTGTGAACAGAATAATGACTATTGCAGGTGACTATCTGGAGTAAAGAATTTAAATTAATAGAAGTTTTTATAAGATATTGAGGGGGTATAATCAGCAAAAATAGGGCCGTTCCGCTCTGGTCAGCTTCGGGTTGGATTGAACAGGCGGCTAAAAGCCGCCCGGCCCTATTTTTGTCTTTTTCTTTTTGCTGGTTCTTGCTATAATTTTTTGAGAAAATCTGGTGATTTTGCAAGATGCTTTTTCTCTTTATCAGGAGGTGAAAAGCCTTTGAGATATCAGGTTAAAGAGAAACTGGTATCACTGGGCATACTGGCGCCATCAATTATGGCAATCGGGGTTTTTGTCTACGGCTTTATCGGGCGGACAATTCAGGTATCGCTGACAGACTGGAATGATATCGTTAGTTTTATGCAGGGTGAATTTGAATTTGTCGGTCTGGAGAATTATTTTCGCCTTTTTAATGACACCCGCTTTATTACCGGACTCTGGAATAATTTATTCTTTATGCTCTTTTTTATTCTGGGCGCCCTGGCGCTGGGGATTATGATGGCCGTTTTCATCAATGATAAACCCAGGGGTCATTTTATTTTTCAGAATATCTATCTTTTTCCCATGGCGGTGTCCTTTGTAGTTACCGGTACTGTCTGGCGCTGGATTTTTGCCCCGGGCTCTCCGAGATCTCCCCGGGGGATAAACATGCTGTTTTTTCAGCTGGGTCGACCTGAGCTGATGTGGGAATGGTTTACCAGCACCTTCAGCATTGGTCCCTTTAATATTGCACTGGTGACGATAATTATTGCTGCGGTCTGGCAGTTTTCCGGTTATACCATGGCCATGTGGCTTGCCGGTCTGCGGGGGATTCCCGAGCAGCTGATTGAAGCTGCCAGAATTGACGGCGCTTCCAAATGGCAGATTTTCACCCGAATTTTATTTCCCATGCAGAAAGCAATTACCCTGTCAGCAGTGATTCTCCTTGCTCATATATCTCTCAAGGCCTTTGATCTGGTTTATGTCATGACAGGGAGTGGCCCCCGTAATGTAACTGATATTCCAGCAGTTTACATGTATGAGACCACCTTCCGCGGCAACAATTATTCCCGGGGTGCCGGGATTTCAATTATCCTGCTGATGATGGTGGGAATTCTAATTATTCCCTATCTGGTCAATACCTTCAGGGAGGAATAGAGAATGCAGGACTATGGAAAATTTAAATATCTGGTTTATCTAATCCTCTTTGTACTGACATTATTTTTCCTGCTGCCGATGTATGTGCTTTTTGCTACCAGTTTTAAAAGTTTTGCCGAGGTCAGCAGGCAGGCCATGTGGCTTTTACCCTCAGAATACACCCTGGCAGCCTTTGGTGAAGCCTATGCCCGGCTTATACCTCACCTGCGCAACAGTCTGGTGCTGGTGATTCCTTCCACCCTGATATCGGCAATGCTGGGTTCGCTCAACGGATATGTGCTGTCGGAGTGGAAGTTCCGAGGCTCTGATACTATTTTTGCTCTGCTGCTCTTTGGTATGTTTATTCCCTATCAGAGTATCCTGGTGCCTCTGGTTAGATTTCTCCAGTCCATCGGTCTTTACGGTTCTTTGCAGGGATTGATATTTGTGCATATTGTTTATGGTATTCCAATTACAACTTTAATTTTTAGAAACTATTATGCTGATGTTCCAAGTTCCCTGACAGAGGCAGCCAAGGTTGATGGAGCCGGTATTTTCCGGGTCTACAGCAAGATTTTCTTCCCGATATCCATCCCGGCCTTTGTGGTGGTGATTATCTGGCAGTTCACCAATATCTGGAATGAATTTCTCTTTGCCGTGACAATTACCCAGACACCAGCCCAGCAGCCTATTACTGTAGCACTCAATAATCTGGCCGGCAGTCAGGTGGTGCAGTGGAATGTTCAGATGAGCGGTGCCATTCTGACCGCTTTACCTACGCTGCTGGTGTATATTATTTTTGGCCGCTACTTTATCAGGGGAATACTGGCCGGTTCGGTGAAGGGTTAATCACTATTGAAGAGTCTGGTTTACAGTATTTATCTTTAATTCGAAGTTAATGCGGGTCAGCAATGAGAGAGCCTGTACTGGTTTAGAAAGCTCTGGACCAATATATTTTTCGCGAGAAGAATTCTCGACAGAACAGCAGAAAAAATGTTATAATAAAATAAGTATCGGCTGAAGCTCCGTAATTTCAGTATTTTTTTATTCATTCTATTTATTGGCGGGGTTCAGGCCGGTGCTTTTTTATTATCGGCAGGATTACATAATACAGGATTAATTTTGTTTTTTAAAATAGACAGAGTATTAAAAGAATTACCAGATCTTTACTGTCAATCCTGAGATGTCCGAAATTGCTGATCAGGACAGGCAGAAGGTACTGGACATTCTGGAGAGCAAGGTTCTGCAGCTAGAGAATCGATCAGCAATAATTAAGCCAGATGAATTTTAGCAGGAAAAACATCATCCAAAAACATCGGCAAAGACCTTTAAATCGCTGGGGCAACTATTTAATTCGGGAGGGGTAAAAATTATGACTCAGCCAAAAATTGAAATTTACACGCTGGAATGGTGTCCCTACTGTCGGAAAACCAAGGCTTTCTTTAAAAGCAAGGACCTGAGCTATGAGGAATATGATATTGCTGATGAAAATAACAAGCAGGAAATGCAGGAAAGATCCGGGGGAGAGCAGACTGTCCCTCAGATATTTATTGATGGTGAAAATATTGGCGGTTATGATGATTTGATTAAAATGAAGAGTTCAGGTGAGCTGCAGGAGATCTGGGGAATGTCGGAGTCGGACTTTCATGAACAGTTGTGGGATGTGACTATCATCGGAGCCGGGCCGGCGGGACTGGCATCGGCGGTTTATGCTGCCAGAAAAGGTCTTAAAGTCCTGGTTTTGGCAGTGGCCATTGGCGGCCAGGTAATTGAAACCGATATGATTGATAACTATATCGGCATGCCTGATACTGACGGCCAGACCCTGATCAAGTCTTTCTGGGATCATATGGATAAATATGAGGTTAGAGCCGAACTGGGCGAAAGGGTGGTTGACATTGTCTGTGTTGATGAGAGTTGGACTGAAGCAGTAGAGCAGGAAAAAGAAAATGCAGGAGAAGAAACAAAGCAGAAAGAAAAAGACAATGCAGCTGATCATGATTTGGAGAAAAGAGAAGCTGATGTCAGTGAAAAAAATATATTTAAGCTGAAGCTGGCCGATGACAGAACTGTTAGAACTAAATCTGTGATTGTTGCCAGTGGAACCAAGAAAAGAGAACTGGGTGTCCCGGGGGAGAATCAATTCAAGAACAGAGGGGTCCACTACTGTGCTATCTGTGATGGCTTTCTTTATGCCGGTGAAGATGTGGCGGTGGTGGGGGGAGGAAACTCCGGGCTGGAGGCTGCCCTGGATCTGGCCAAACTGGACTGCCAGGTTAGTTTGATAGAGACCAATGATCATCTTAAGGGTGATAAGGTTCTTCAGGAACAGGTGCTGTCCCGGGACAGTATTAAGATATTTTGCTCCAGCAGAGTGAGAGAAATTTTAGGAGATGAGCAGGTTAGGGAAATCAAAATCAGAGATAAAGATACGGGAGAATTTAACACGATTTCGGTAGCGGCAGTTTTTGTGGAGATCGGGCTGACGCCCAATGCCGGCTTTATATATGATCTGGTTGCCACCAATTCCCGGGATGAAATAATTATTGACAGGAAAAATAAAACAGATGTCAAAGGCATCTGGGCTGCCGGCGATGTAACTGATATTGAAGCCAAGCAGATTATTATTGCCACAGCAGAAGGCGCCAGGGCGGCTCTGGAGGTTAATAAATATCTCAATGAAATTTAACGGCTGCTTTCTTTAGAATTAAACTTCAATTCTTTTTTATTTTTTGCAGGAGATTATCCAGTGTTATTGAATAATATTTATTAGCAGAAAGTTTTATCTCTATTTTTTAAGAGATAAATTACTTTAATCCAGAACTGCAATCCAGCAGGAATAAGCAGCATATTTTCTTTGGGTTTAATTATCAAGCAGATATCAAAGTAAATTGTTTACCGGCAAAACTTAATATTTCTTTTAATCAGGTGCCTTCAGCCGCAGACCGTCAAAAGAAAATCCGGTATTTGCAGCTGAGGGAGAATAGGGAATCAGGTGAAAAACCTGAGCGGGCCCGCCACTGTAACTGGCACATGTTTTCTGCATTTAATTTTTAATGCTGGGAATGGTGTTTAAGGCAGACCACTCGGTTATTTTAATAACCGGGGAAGGTGACTCTGCCAGAAATTTGCCAGAAGCCAGGAGACCTGCCTGATTAATTGACCTGCTATTCTCGCTGGCAAGGAAGGTAGGTGATTGGATG
>SL_8KL_010_SEDDRAFT_10000206_pt1 | contig 50420 bp, 47 predicted proteins | sample SodLakKL_010_SED_4_FD_11160 | JGI IMG/M metagenome (IMG submission 11160)
GTTCATGGTATTTAGGAGGATATATCAAAAATTAGATTTGAGATATACTTTCAAGTGGGTCAATTATACTTACTTGATATTTGTCCTCCTTTCTCTGTATTCTTTGTATTTCACCTTATTCCCTGACAGAACAGAAAGTCCCATATTCATTGAAGAGTGGAGTTACCTCTCTATTTTTATTCTCTCTAGCATAAGAAGGATATTACTTGCGATAATCTTCATATTCGTATTCATCGCGATAGTGAAAAGAGAGTACAGACAAGAATCCGATTCGACTCCAAAACCACAAACTGAAGAACCGTCTGAATTAGACCTCCAAAGGGTTGGATCATCCTCTGAATGAGACCGATATCTAGAGTTTTTACCAAGACTGATCTCCGATACAGAGAAAACGGGCACAGATAATGGCAATAGTTCTGGTAACACTATCATATAGACTTTCAGATGATTAGAAATACTGCTTCGAATTGAGCAAAAACTTATATGGAGTCTCAAGTCTTATCGAAAAAAGGAAAGAGGCTTTCAAGGATGTGTATGTACTGTGCGTTAAAAAACTTCACACTTACGGCAGTGGTCTATTTTATCAAAGTCAAAGGAAAGACAGTGCGAAAATTTTTTTCTCAAAGATCGAATCTATCTAATAAAGAAAAGCAACCTGAGAGTTGACCTTCTAGAAGAAATTTTGAGAATTAAATTCAAGATATTTTTTGAAAATTTTCCAATACTCAACTTTCCATCGCCCCTTCAGCCCCATCAACCTACTACCAACCCTGTTCCTTAAGATCACCTTCTATCCATAGATCTGTCAAATGCGTGGCGGATGATTCCTCATAACTTATATCTAACACAGGATCGAAGTCGGAACTTGAATTATAAAAAGTCAGAAACTCACCGTTAAATTTTCTCGAACGATTATGTCCCCATCCGGTTTTCAACACCTCAATTTTTAAAAAAATTTAAATATTATACTAAAGTAGAACTTGAATTGAGTGATATCAAATGAGAGCCATAGAAAGGTTGACTACAGCTTGGGACTTGATGAATGATAGTTGGAGTGTCATCAGGTCAGAAAAGAAGATGATGATTTTTCCTCTCTTGATGCTCCTATGTTTTGCCATCGTTTTGGTGAGTTTTGTTGCTCCTATGTACCTGTATTTTCTACCTGGAAAAAGTACTTACGTTATGTTGGGATTTTTCTTTATCGTTTATTTGGTCATCTACTTTGTAGGAACACTTTTCCATTCAGCTATGATCTCTTTCTCTGCAACAAAGTTTAGGGGAGATAAACCTAACTTAAAATCTAGTTTGATTCAAGCTATGAAGCATTGGCCTAAATTGTTGATATGGTCATTCATCTCTGCTGTTGTAGCTATCATCTTTCAAGCTATCAACATCTTGGCTAGAAAAAAGGGAGGAAGAGGCATAGCAAGATTGGTATCCAAGATAGGTGGTATAGTATGGAGTTACGCGACGTTTTTTGTCTTACCGCTGATACTTTTTGAAGGTAAAGGTCCGTTCGCCTCGATAAAAGGGAGCGCATCCCTTTTCAAAGACACCTGGGGTGAATCTGTTGCAGGGAACATCGGTATTAATATCATATTGAAACTCTTGTTCTTGATAGGAGCATTAATATTCGGATTTCTCTATATTTTGGAGGTGCCTCTTGAAGTACTTATCATCCCTGGAATAATTTATGCCCTTCTTGTATTTGCCTTTTACATATCTATGAAGGCCGTATTTGTAACAGCACTTTACCGGTACGCAAAAAATGATGATCTCCCAAATATCTTCAGTTCCGGAACAATCCCTTGAACTTTACAAGATACAAAACCTTGTTTTCTTTTTTTATTAATCGCTCTAATTCTCGAAAAGTTCTTTTTTTCACCGCTCTCATATCCTTCTTTACTCGATTTCTTTCTTAGTTTGGAAATCCGTATGATCTCCGAAACATGAAAAGGTCCTGGACCTGAGTAGAGATAAACGTCTCTAAGGTCAGTTCATCAGATTCAAAATGATCTACCGAATCTGTCTGGTGAGTCATCTGTATCTCTTTGGAGAGAAATTGCTCCTCTACCTAGATTGATCAATAATATTACGATCAATACAGTAGCAACCAAGAGAAGGCAAAACGCATCCATCTCATCTCCAGGAGTCAACCCTCTAAAAAATAATAACCATAAAACTCCGATTAAAACAACACCAGATATGATCAGGATCGATCGGATATGTTTATTAGCTCCTCCCATCTTCTCATAACGTTCATCCAGTTAGAATATTTAAAATTTCGCTTGAGTCCCATGAAGACAGCAAAATTCTCGTACAAAAAACTGCTGAACTGAGAGATCTGGAACCATATAGTGGCGATCCTATCGACCGCGTGTCCATTGATCCCTCTTGATCAGCGATCGAATGTTTTTGCTTGTATTTCAAATCAAGAATTAAGAAGTGTTTTGGAGATAGAAAAAGAACAAATACTTCTAGATGTAAAGCCACCTTACTAAGATACAACTATCGAATCTATCATATCTCCTACATTTTCAGCGTGATCTGCTATGGAGTCCATCTTATCTACGGCATCAAGGAGATGGATCGCTTTCAAAAGATCTTCATCGTCAGCTTCTCCCACCTAAAGGAAGGAGCCTCCTGCCTTTTTAGGTGAAGAAACTCAACTTTTGCATCAACATCTTCTATGAAACCCTTCCACTCTTTTTTCATACCTGTATTATTGAAGGTCAGAGCGCAAAGGTTGCAGGAATATGTGGAAGGGTTAACTATTTTTTGAAAATAGTCTTTTACTGAATTGATGATACCGCTGTCCGCATTATACACGAAAACGATCGTCTTTTCATCTTTAGATATAGTCTTATCAGAAGTTTGCATCAACATCACCGTTCCTATAGGTCTTAACGATGATATGATATTAGATCCGAATAAATATTTGCACCAAGTATGCAAAGTTACATCTAGGGCCGTTGAATAATGCACTAGCATCTCCCGGTAAAAACATCTAGTCCACCTAGGTTATCTTTTCCCTGAACTTTACGAAGGTAAGTACGAATATCACTATTCGAGCGACTTTGATATCGATCTCATCATCACTCAGTACGATAAAGTGCTAGTTGCTGGAGAAGTCAAATGGACAGATGATGTTCAGGAAAAAGACGTCGAAAAATTCATCGAGCGGACGGAACACTTATCATGAGACAAGATATCCTTCACCAATCAAGAGTAATAGAACTCTCCATCTCTCTTCTGCTCTCTGTCCTTTCTAGAACCGGGTTTGTTTATACGAGGCCTTCCAGTATCTGGATCACGCCTAAATGTTATACCTAGATCTTTCAAAAATTTGTTCATACCGTCCCGCAAACTTAGTGGTCTTCCCGCTTTTCCGTGCTCACCAGGGACTCCCTCAAAAACCTGGAGACGGTCGGCGATCATATCTATCAGATATATATCGTGATCGATGACTATAGCCGGGATCTCTTTATTTTCAGAGCGGCGTCGGATCGCCCGAACGGCTAAAAACCTCTGTTCCGAGTCCAGATGAGCTGAGGGTTCATCAAAAAGATACATGTCGGGTTCTACAGAAAGCGAGGCGGCGATGGCGACACGCTGTTTTTCACCTCCGGATAGATCATCCAGCTCCTGCTCTTTGATCTGTTCCAACTTGAGAGGATCCGCTATTTCACTCTCCCAATATGACGTTGCAAAATCCACCGCAATACTTTGAAGATGATCCATCACCGTCACAGTACCTTCTAACTCGATGTACTTGGGGTTTATAGGACACGTCAAGATCAAGACCTACATCACCACCGTCGGGTTCCGATCGCCCCGTTAGTAACCTTGCAAAAGTGGTCTTGCCGATGCCATTTGGACCGACCACACCTAAAACTTCGTCACTGTAGATCTCACCTTCGTCAACATCCAGTGAAAAACCTCCATCGCTGTAATTTTTGGTCATCTCCGGGTAAGAAATGACGGTTTTTTCTGAAGTGAAGTCTTGAGGAGAACGTTCTGAGAAGCTTATCGATCTTTGTCTGAACCTTATATTCTCGTTTTGTAGATAACCCTCGAGATATTCGTTTATACCTCTTTTTGTGGATTTCGGAGTGGTAACAACACCATAGACCCCGGGCTCACCGTAAACGATCTGTATCTCATCGGCTATCATATCCAAGATCGCCAGATCATGTTCGACCACTATAACAGATCTTCCCTCTTCGGAGAACTCCTTGATCAGCCTTGCAGCATCCACACGTTGACTTATATCGAGATATGGAGTGATCTCATCCAAGAAATAAAAATCTGCCTCGCGAGATAGGGCAGCCGTTATCGCGACACGTTGAAGTTCCCCTCCGGATAGAGTGTCCACAGGTCTGTCTTTGAGGTCTTTTATGGAAAATCTCTCGAGTGATCCATCTATCATCCCGCGGTCGTCGATACTGTCCAACAGCTCGCCCACACTACCATCGAACTTATCTGGTATCTTATCGACAGATTGCGGTTTCTTCGATACACTCACCTTCCCATCCTCCAAGTCTTCAAGATAGTCCTGCAGGACGGTACCTCGAAAGTTCTCTTTGAGTTCACTACGATCGGGCTCTTTTTCATGATCTCCTAGATTTGGATCGATATCACCTGATAATATCCGGACTGCTGTAGTCTTACCGATACCGTTGGGACCAAGAACACCTCTGACTTTTCCCGGTCTCGGTGCCGGAAGTCCGTACAATTTGAAGGCGTTCTTGCCGTATCTGTGGATGGGTTTTTCATCTAATTCCGAAGGTAGATTGATGATCTTTATAGCATCGAAGGGGCACTTGTGGACACAGATACCGCACTTTTCACCTAAACATATCTCTTCCGAGATCCGGACCTGCTCCGGTTTTCCGGCCAATTTCTCGGGTTCCTCAGCCTCCTCTCGAAGGGTGATACAAGGCTTCCCGGCACGATTGGGAGGACAGTAATTAGCGCATTCATAATTGCAGCGATGCGGCTTGCACCTGTCTAGATCAACCACGGCTAAGCTATCCTCTGCCAAATCAGACCTCCGTCATCTCGAGCATATATATGTTCGATATCATTAATAAATAGTTTGTAGAGGTGGATGTTATCTCGCTGCAGTTGAGCGACGACCTTCTTTCGATCCGTCGAAATCACCAGATCGGATCACCGTAAAATCAACTTCTAAAGCTCCTTCGAACTGAACAAATCTTTTTTCAGTATCCATATGATGATTATCTTATCAGATGACAGAAAAGAACAGATCGACGCGAAGGCCGAAACATAACAATTTTATATGTCCTGTTAAGTATTACTTAACGTTAAGTTCGGGTTAACGAAAGGTGAAAAAAGATGGATAAAAAGATGATATCAGTCGGTATAGCGACCCTGATGCTTGTCTCCATAGCTTTCACGGGCTGTGTTGATTTAGGAGATGACGATCATGATCTCGTCGTAGCGGTCACTATACCTCCACAGGAAGAGTGGGTGGAAGAGATCGGAGGAGATAACGTGGAGGTCGTTGTCATGGTACCTTCAGGAGAAGATCCACACACCTATGAACCCGATCCGGGAGTGATGGAGGACTTGAGCAGAGCCGATATATACTTCAAGCTCGGCTCTGGGATGGAATTCGAAGAACGATACATGGACAATATGAAAGAACAGAATCCCGACATGGAGATCGTAGATGCGAGCGAAGCGATAACCCTAAGACATTTCGGTGAAGAACACGATGAAGAGATAGGAACCTTTGAGATAATAGATAGGAGTACTGACGAAGTTACCGCGTATGTCCATGCTGACCATTGGCACGATAGTCTACCCGAAGTCCCGCTCAACGATTACATATCTTTAGGAGCTGATATAGAATATGGAGGAAACGAGATAGACTTGAGCGAAGAATACGAGTTAAAAGTAGATCTTGGCGAAGATGCCAACGAAAACATAGTCAGTTTCGAAGAACACGGGGATCATGTTCATATAATAGGCGAAGAGGAAGGAAGTACACAGATAGTATTCCAACTGTGGCATCACGATCATTTAGAATATGAGACACCTTCGATAAATGTGTTCGTAGGTGAAGATGAACAAAACAGTTTGCATGGGGATCCCTCTCTAACCGATCATGATCACGATCATGGTGCTGATCCTCATACCTGGCTTTCTCTCAACAAAGCTGAAAAGATGATAGAACACCTAGTCCCTGAGATGATAGATGCGAATCCTGAAAACGAAGAGAATTACACAAGGAATACGGAAGAATACATCAACGAACTTCAAGAACTGCATGGAGATATCAGTGAAAGTATGGAACCTTACCATGGAGAGAAATTCCTTATCTACCATCCTTCCATGGGCTACTTCGCCGACGACTACCACTTAGAACAGCTTGCCATAGAGATAGAAGGTGAAGATCCCGGACCGGGGCAGATCGCTGGAATAATAGATATAGCTGAAGAGGAAGATATCAATGTCATCTTCGTTTCACCACAGTTCGACGATGATGCAGCGAAAACTATAGCGGAAGAGATAGACGGCGAAGTCGAGTCACTAAATCCACTGGCTGAAGATTACTTAGATAATATCGAAGATATAGCTCAAACTCTTATAGACTCGTTTGATGAGAAAGATCATGAACATGATGATGAGATAGGAGAATTCGAGATGATCGATCGGGATACTGGAAATGTTACCGCTTACGTCCATGGTGACCACTGGCATGGAGAACTACCAGAAGTGCATGAAGGCGAACATATCTCTCTAGGTGCATACATAGAAGACGATCACGGCCATGAGATAGAGTTGGGAGACGAGTACCAGCTAGGAGTGAGTTTTGCGGAAGGAGCAGATGATATAGTGAGCTTCGATGAACACGGAGACCACGTTCACATAGAAGGTGATGAGGAAGGAAGCACAGAAGTGGTGTTCGAGTTGATCCATGACGATCACGTAGATTATGAAACTCCTCCGATAGATGTGGATGTTAGGTGAGGATAGACAAAGATGATATAAGTGTATATATAAGGGTCGATAAGGTGAACAAAGCACTAGAGATCGATGGTATTTCCCTCATCCTGGGCGAGACCGAAGTCCTGAAAGATGTAGACTTAAGACTTTCGAAAGGTGATTTCCTAGGTATAGTCGGACCCAACGGTGGAGGAAAGACAACGCTTCTGAAGATCATACTCGGTCTAGAAGAACCAGATAGCGGAAAAGTGAAAATATTCGGTAAAGAACCGAGAAGAGCTAGAGATAGGGTCAGCTATGTACCTCAACACACCGACTTCGATTCACAGTTCCCGATCAACGTATGGAATGTCGTTCTGATGGGGAGGGTCGGGAAACTGGGATGGAGACCTTTTTTCTCCAGTAAAGATAAAGAGATCGCTCAGAAAGCCCTCGAAAAGGTCGAGATGGAAGATTACAAGGAAAGGCAGATATCGGACCTCTCGGGAGGAGAACAGCAGCGCGTTCTTCTCGCCAGGGCACTGACCACTGAACCAGATATACTGCTCTTAGACGAACCGACCGCGAGTGTCGACGAAAGGATAAAAAAAAGCATCTACGAACTCTTGAGAGATCTGAATAAAAACAACGATACGACCATCGTTCTAGTCTCCCACGATATCGGTATCCTCTCCTCTTACGTCAAAAAGATCGGATGTTTGAACGGGGAACTGATCTATCACGGACATTCAGAACTCACGCACCAGATGATAGAGGAATCCTACGGTTGCGAGATGGACATCATATCACATCATCATGAGAAGGAGGTGTGAACCATCATAGGTGTTCTCATCGAAATTTTATATGGCTTCTTAAGGATGTTCCAGTATCCGTTCTGGAGAAGGGCCATCTACACCGGTCTACTCGCTTCCGTTCTTTTCGGCGTGATCGGTACTTACGTCGTTATAAAAAGGGTCGTTTTCATCAGCGACGGTATCGCCCACTCCTCCTTCGGCGGTATAGGTCTTTCATTCTTTGTGAGCGCATACTTATTTTTCTCACTAGATCCTCTTCTGGGCGCGGCCATCTTCGCTCTACTTTCGGCTGTAGGTATAGGCCTGATGAGCAAGGAAAAGGTACAGAGAGAAGACACCGCGATAGGGATAATATGGGTCATGGGTATGGCCATCGGAGCGCTCTTCTACCGGATGACCCCTGGATACAAACCGTCGATGGAGAGTTTCCTGTTCGGAAATATATACATGATAAGAAGGACAGATGTTTACTTACTCTTGGTACTGGTCATCGGAGTTCTCATAACTGTGATATTTTTGTATAATGAACTACAGGCTGTTAGCTTCGACGATGAATTTGCAAAAGTCTCTGGACTTAACACCGATGCGATATACATCCTTTTGCTGATACTGGTTGCTCTCTCCATCGTTTTCCTCCTTAGGTTCGTCGGTATCATCTTGGTCATCGCGATGCTCACTATACCCGCCTCGATATCCAGCGGTAGAAGCAGCGATATAAAAAAGATCATGTTCTTTTCCTGGATTTTATCCCTGATCTTCGTGATGTTAGGTCTCTTCATTTCCTACTTGTTCAACACACCCGCGGGCCCCAGTATAACGATCTTGGCAGGGGTAGTGTTCGGGATAGATATGGTAGAGAAAAAGATCTGATATATAAAAGGCCTCATAAGAGCCGTTTTTATCTGAAAAAACTTCTAATAACATTACTTAGATATCTCTTATCGAGGAGAGGAGATGCCTGAAGCAGGAATCGTAAGGGAGACGATAGATCATATAGAAAGATCTACCGGCTCTCAATTCGAAGATATACAGCATGAACACGGTGGGGAGTTCATAGCTTTATTGAAGTCGAAGGGATATGTCCTGAAAGACGATTATCTCGAATTGATAGATGATCTAAAGGATAGAGATGTAGAACTGAGCACAGTAAATATAGCAAACATACCGAAAAAAAGATAGATGTATCGAACAAGATTTTACATCTATCGAGCATACATGTGATTTTCACAAGGAAGTTTAAAGTGCTAAAAGACTATTAGTGATCAAAAAAGATGAAAGGCTTACTGTTCCTGATAGGTTGTCCAAGGAGCGGGAAAACGACCACCCACGATATCTTAGCTTCATCGGGAAAATTCGCTTGGATATCTAACCTTCAACGTTCTTATCCGCGGAAAGGGTCCCTGAGCATTCTGAATAGGAAGTATGACATCCCGCTCTTCGGTTTGAGAGCTTATGCAAAAAAGAAAAGGACGGACCTGACCGCTCCTGTACAGGGAAATGATTTTTGGAAACACCATATCCCGAGTTTTGAACTCGAAAGATTCGAAGATGCTGTCCCTCTAGAAAAGAGGAGGCCACCTGGACTCAAAACAGGAGATGAGATACCTCAAGAGCATGAGGAAAGGACGAAAAAAGCGGTAAGAGATATATGTAAGTGGCAGGGAAAAGATCACTTCTTGTCAGAATACGCATTATGGTCGAGGATGAACTTTTTTACTAGTATTTTTCCCAAAGCTAAGTTCGTACACGTTGTCAGAGACGGCAGAGCTGTAGCTCATGAATACAGAAAGATGATAGAAAAAGGTATCTATCCGGAAAAACGGGAGATGCGATGGTGGATGAGCGGCTGGCCCAGAGGATGGAGAGAAGAATACGAGGAAAATTTCGATTCACTATTGGCTTTCTGCGCTTTTCAGTGGAAGTTCATATTGAAGATGATATGGGATGATTCTAAATATATTTCTGAAGACCGGTATCTGGAGATCAGATACGAGGACATGGTCGAAGATCCCGAGTTTGTATTTTCAGATATACTCGAATTCTATGGGATGGATCTCGTTCCTCGAATAGAAAGATATATCGAAAGGATAACTCTCGAAAAACAGGACACGATAAAAGAGCTGGATGATAGAGATATAGGGGTTTTGGATGAAATACTCCGTGAAGGAAGATACGCTGAATACTTGGGCTAGAGGTCGTAAAAATTTATTACTCAAAACCCTACTTCTATGAAGTATGGTCGAGGATCCTCTCAAAGTGACGATAAAAGTTGGAGAGGTCAAAAAAGCAGAAGAGTTCTCTGAGGCCAGAAAACCGAATATGTGCAAACTATGGATAGATCTCGGCAGCGAAAAAGTACGTTCAGCGGCTCAGTTATTGTATCATCATTCAGCCGAAGAGCTCGAAGGAAAACAGGTGCTGTGCGCCACAGACATCGGTGAGGTAAAAATCGCCGGTTTCGACTCACAAGTGCTGACGGTTGGAGTTCCAGGAGAAGATGGAAATCCAGTCCTGGTCACGCCGGAGAAAGAAGTGCCCAACGGCGGTCTTCTATATTGAATTCTAACGATGCCCGGTTGAAATATTCAACTTCTGAGAAAAGAATTCACAGAATCTCCTTCCCTTGGTCTTGAGGAAGTATATCAAGGTGGATAGCGTCAAGATCCTTAATGCACAGTACATACACATGATAGATCCCCTATCGAGTTGTTTGAAAATGACTTTCACCCTCTATAAGTTTTGGTATCGTTTGTAATAGAAAAACCCCCTTTAATTTTCTAGCATCTCAAGGCTTTTATTAAGGTAAGACAATACACTAATACTATATAGTCAAAGGAGGATATCTTACCAGGGTGAAAAATATGTACTGCGTAATAGTATATTGGTCGAGATACGGTCATGGAGAAAAATTGGTAGAGCATCTGTCTAAAAAGTTGGAAGAGAACGATATTGAAACAAAAAGCTACAAACCCGGTGATCTAGATCCTAAAGATATGCCAGAAGCAGATATATACGTATTTTCTTCACCGACCGAAGCCTTCAGAATAAAAAGAGATATGAGAAAATTCATGAAGCAAATAAAAGACATGGAGAACAAAAATTATGGAGTGATTAACACTCACGGCATGAAAAGGAATTGGCTAAAAAACATGGAAAAGATATTGAACAAAAAAGGTATGGTGAAGATAGCCGAAGCGGATTTCAAGATAGGTAAGGAAGGGGCGGAAGAAGGGAGAGCATTACCCGAGGATTGGCAAGACAGGTTAGATGCCTTCGTGGAGGAGATGACTAAAAAGGTCTAGTTTTCGATCTCAATTCGTGTGATCGGCGGTGGTCGAAGATGATCTAGAGGCCCTCGGTTATAAATAAGAAAAAATAATACTTAATCCGGTCGAGAGCATCTCTCAAGTTAACGACACCGAAGACGAGAAGATCCAAAAAGAGAAAGGCCTAAGCAAAGTCGTAAAAGACCTGGGTATCGTCGGATTCTCAAAACTTTACGGGACCTTGATCGACCTGATCATGGTCTCCCTTTTGACTAAGAGCCTCGGTGCCTATGGATACGGATTATGGACCCAGGTGTCCGTCGCTCTGCCACTTTTTGCGATGATCTTGAAATTTGGCTCTACCTTCTCGATAGTCAGGTTGTTTCCAGGCAAAGATATCGAAGAGATGGGCGAGGACCTTTCTTCTTTACTCTTACTGGTCACACTGGCACTCCTGTCTTTCATCGCGGTTCTGATGATCTTTCCCACCCCACTCGCGGATACTATCTTTGACGGTCATGTGATGATCGTTCAGATGGTCGCACTCCTGGTAGTTTCGTATTGTTTGAGCGGTCTTTTTTCCGCAGTGTTCCGTGCCTTCCGAGAGATGAAGAAATTGGAAACTATCAATATCATCCAAAGCACCGCAAAGATCCTTGTCATAGGACTCGTCGTTTTTCTCGGCTATGGACTGATAGCGATCCTTTTAGCCGTCTTCATAGTATGGGGCTTTTTCACCTGCGTACTGTTCTATCTTGTGCTCAAAAAGATACCTTTGAAAAGACCTAAGATATCCTCTTTAAAAGAATACATCTCCTTAGGTTTACCGACCGTACCTGCCGGTATCTCACAGGTCGTGGTCATCATAAGCGATAGGTATGTTATAGGATTCTTCCTGGGAGCTACCGTCGTGGGTTATTACTCGCCGGCTTATATCTGGGGCGAGACCCTCCCGAAATTCGTCACAGGAGTACTTTCTATAGTCCTCTTACCTACTTTATCAGAATATTACGAAAAAGGCGACGTTTCCAAGGTAAGGGACCTGTTAGATCTCAGCACGAAGTACTTTTTGTCTTTCTCTGTTCCTTTGGTCGTGATCTTCACTATCGTAGGAAGGGACCTTTTAACGCTGTTGACGACAGCTGAGATCGCCGCTAACGGATACGAGATACTGGTATTGACCTCGATAGTCGGTATACTCATGGGGTTGGAGGCCATATTCGCACAGGGCGTTTACCTTAAAAAAAGAACGAAACTGATAGGGTTTTTTTGGATCGCCGCGGCGATCTTTAACGTCACCGGTAATATCATCTTAGTACCCCGGATCGGTATGATAGCTGCAGCTATGACCAGTATAGTATCATATCTTATAGTTGCGACTTTCACCTTATTTTTCACTAGGAAGAAACTATCTTTTTCAACCGATCACATGGTGATCGCGAAGATAATCCTCTCGTGCCTTCTCATGGGTCTTCTACTTTTCATCATCAGGGCCTTTATCTGGGACGACCTTACCTTTTCGATAGTCATCGGTCTGGGTACCTATATTCTTTTCCTTTATCTACTCGGAGTCATCGGTGATAAAGAGATCGAACTTGTGAACTACATATAGGCATGGATCATAGGTGATCCCTTTCGGGCAGGAAACGCTCTAAATGATGATACTAAATGATTATTTATAAAAAAATAATATGAACCTAAAAACAACATCCAAACATTTCAAAAACTCTATCAAAGATCAGATTCCGATCCGTTTAACGGGATATATTGACATCAATAAACCGACGAAAATATTAAATATCTGTAAAACTAACATGTGACACTATGTCAGACGAAAGAGAAAAATTGCATAGATATATAAACCTGATAAACCAACATAAATTCGACGAATGGGCAAGCGGTGAGAGGTCACTCGCGGATCTGGTAAGAGAACATCATTTTCTCGCCTCGATGTACAAGTCCAAGATCGAAAAAGCGATACACCAGCACAGTCCACACGAGTTCCTTGAGATCTTTGAAGAAGAGAGACCGGACATAGACTTCGGCGATGAAGATGAGATCGAAGAGAGGATCCGAGAGGAGATGAAGGAGATAGAGAACGCACTTTAGAAGATCTCAGACGTAGAAAGATTGATAAACCCTGGACGAGTATGTGTGGATCAACACACATGATAGATGATATAGATTTCCTGGTATCGGCGGTCATGTACGATCCGTCAGACACGAAGATAAAGAAGCTGCTGGTCCACGAGAAGAAAGACGATTACGGCGTCGGTTATCCGTTCGAGGAGACCAGAAAGAACGTGATCAAGAAGATGGAAAAGGGCAAGCGTTACTACACTTTGGTCCAGGAGTTAGATACCTCCTTTGAATACAACGTCGGCGAGGAGATAAAGAAGATAGAGATAGATTCGGAGGTCTATCTCAGGACCGACGAAGTCGAAGAAAAACAGGACGACCTCGGCGGTCTGCAGAGGCTTCGAGACCTCTCGGTATAGTGCTCATAAGGTAAAAAAACCTATTATCACCTTTTTTTAAATACTTCACGAGATGATCGGGAAATTTCCAAAACTTTATTAAACCACTCGTCCGTAGAGATGGATTCAGCGGACCTAACTAGAGCTAGATATGGATGATAAAGAGAGTAGAAAAAGAGAAAGACAAGGGAGAAGTCCTCTCCCAGATGGAACCTCTCATAGCGGAGTGGTTCGATAAAAAGTTCGATTCTTTGACGGAACCTCAGGGTTATGCGATACCCTTGATAAACGAGAGGGAGAATGTCCTCGTTTCGTCACCCACTGGTTCCGGTAAGACCCTCACCGCTTTTCTATCTATAATAAATGAACTCTATAAGCTCGATAAGAAGGAAGAGTTAGAAGATAAGATATACTGTGTATACGTGTCGCCGCTGAAAGCCCTCGCTAACGACATACACAAGAACCTCGAAACGCCGTTGGAAGAGATAGAACGGTTGGCGGAAGAGAAAGACATCAAAGTACCCGATATAAAGACCGCCATCAGGTCAGGCGACACGCCTCAGAAAGAACGCCGCAAGATGGTAGAAGACCCTCCGCACATATACATAACGACTCCCGAGAGCTTGGCTCTTTCACTCTCATCGCCTAAATTCAGAGAGAAGTTCAAAGACGTTCAGTATTTTATAAACGATGAGATACACGATATAGCCTCCTCGAAGAGAGGCGTCTACCTATCTTTGAACGTAGAAAGATTGGAAGAGCACGTTAGCGGAGATATGACCCGTATCGGTCTTTCCGCTACGCAGGCGCCTATAAAAGAGATCGCGAAGTATCTTGGCGGTTACCAGAACGGAGAACCACGTGACGTGAACATAGTAGAAGTGATGGGCGAAAAAAGACTAGACCTTTCGGTTATATCTCCCGTCGACGACATGACCCTTCTCCCTTACGAAGTGGTGAATTCGAGGATGTACGATAGGCTCAAAGAGATGATAGAAGAACACCGCACCACGCTGATATTCACCAATACCAGGAGCGGCGCCGAGAACGTCGCTTACAAGCTCAAGGACAGAGGTATCGAAAAAGTAGCCGCCCACCACGGGAGTCTCAGCAAAGATACCCGTATACAGGTAGAAGATGATCTGAAGAACGGGGATCTTAGAGCGGCTGTTTCCTCCACCTCTCTGGAGCTCGGTATAGATGTTGGATACATAGACCTGGTGGTACAGGTCAACTCCCCTAAGACAGTGGCCAAGGGGCTGCAGCGGGTCGGCAGAGCGGGCCATACTATCGGTGAGACCTCTAAAGGTAGGATGATCGTCTTCGACAAGGACGATCTACTCGAGTGTACCGTTCTTACCCGCAAGGCTTACCAGCACGACATCGACAGGGTTAGTATCCCGGAAAACAATCTCGACGTTCTGTCACAAGGGATCATCGGGATGAGCATAGAACATCGTTGGGACGTGGATCGTGCTTACAGAACGATAAAGAGAGCATACTGCTTCAAGGACCTGCCCAAAGAAGATTTTATGAACACTTTAGAATATCTCGGAGGCACTCAATTCGAGAACGTCTATCCGAAGATATGGTATAATGAAGACGAGCAGGTCTTCGGGAAGAAGGGCGGCTCCCAGATGCTTTATTACATGAACATAGGCACGATACCTTCCGATTCTAGTTATCAGGTATATTCAGAAAAAGGAGTTCCTCTCGGCAACCTCTCGGAGAAGTTCGTCGAAAGGCTCTCCAACGGCGACGTATTCGTCCTCGGGAGTCAGTCCTACGAGTTCTTACACACCAGAGGCACTAGGGTCTTCGTCAAAGACGCTTCTGGCAAGAAGCCCACAGTTCCCAGCTGGACGGGTGAGATGCTGCCCAGGAGCTATGACCTCTCCGTGGGGATAGGTGAGTTCAGGAGGAAGCTGTCCGAGAAGATGGGCGGCGACGACGTGATAAGATGGTTGAAGGAAGAGTATCACGTAGACGAGGGCTCGGCCCAGACCATATTGAGCTACTTCGAAGAACAGTTAGGCGTGATAGATGAACTTCCCACTGACGAGAGGATGGTACTCGAGGGCCACATCGGTCAGGACGGCAATTACAACATCATATTCCACGCTTCCTACGGTAGAAAGACCAACGATACGTTATCGAGGGCCTACGCTTACAAGATATCGGACACGTTCAACTGTAACGCCAACGTCTCGATCACCGATAATAACTTCATGATAACTACTAAGAAAAAGATACCGCTCAAAAAGATATCTGACCTTTTATCGGTCGATGAGATCGAAGGTATACTCAAGAAGAGCGTGAAGAACACAGAGCTATTCAAACAGCGCTTTAGACACTGCGCCACCAGAGCTCTGATGATACTCCGCAATTACAAGGGCAGAGAGATATCGGTCTCAAAACAGAAGATAAGGTCTAAGGAGATATTGGAAAGACTTCACCAGATGGACGGATTCCCGATCATAAAAGAGACCTACAACGAGATACTGCATCAAGTCCTTGATCTAGAGAACGCGAAAAAAGTTCTTGAAGATATAGATGAAGGAGATATCGAAGTCAGGTGTGTCGACTATTCAGAAACACCTTCACCCTTCGCTCACGAGGTACTCATGGCGGGTATATCCGACGTGGTCATGATGGACGATAGGAGCAGTCTCCTCAGGAAATTCCATCAGAAGGTCCTGGAACAGGTTATACCCAAAGAAGAGATAGAGAATTTCAAGTTCGATATGGATGTCGTTGAAGAACACTTTTTGGATAAAAAACCGTCTTTCGATTCTAAAGAGGGCATGCTCGAAGTTATAAAGGATATCCAACCCGTGCATGTTTTCAAAGAAAAGGGAAACAGTGTATTCTCCCGCACGGACAGACCTTTCGACGAGGTGAAGACCTGGGCAAAGCAGCTCCTTAACGAAGGACTGATAGAGTCGATATGGGTAGGCGACACGAAATATATATGCTCTGAAGATATCGACAGATATCTCAGGGCTTTGGACCAGGGAGAACAACCTCACGGCAGCTCACCGATCATCGAGCTCTTGAAAGATAGACCGATGACCTCTCACGAGCTCTACGAGTCTACGGATCTAAGGCTTAACGAAGTTAAGAACGTATTGAGAGACATGGAGAGGAAACGCTTGGTCAACAGGGTGGAGATGACTGAAGACGGGTACAGGTACGCTCTGCTCGAGAAGAAAGATAATGATCTTGGAGCCATCGAAGATATGATAACGGACTACCTCAGCTATGAAGCTCCAAGAGGTCTAGAGGAGATAGCTTACGCCTTGGACATATCTGAAGATATCGCGCTGAAAGCATTGAACAATCTGGTCGAACAGAACGAGGTCGTCTCTGGAAGACTGGTCATGGGCGAGGGAGACCAGTACATGCTGTACGAGGATTATCATGAACTCAGATTCCCTGGCGGCGAATTCATATCTGACGATAAGACGAAGCGCTACAAGGCTAAAAAGCAGTTCGACGAGGTCGGCTCTATAGAGGAATACTTCGATCTTTTCATGGAGGCTGGAACACCTTACGACATATTTCAGCGTGTCTCTGACTTCTCACTAGACAAGTGGAAAGAGATGAGGAGGAGCGGAGATATAGTAGAAGGCCGGTTCGTAAGAGGCCGTGTCAGATACGCCCTGAAGGAAGATATCTCCGCCTTCGTGGGCGCTTACAGGACTGATGACCTGACCGAGGAGGAAGAGAAGATATTAAGATACATCAGGACCGGTCAAGCCGACACGGTCAGAGGTCTGAAAAAGAAGAGCGAACTTGAAGACGAAGAGGTCAGAGAGATAATAAAGAAATTGGACAACAATCTCTACGTGGTGAGAGAATACACCGGTAGAGATGGCTGGTCTTCCACTAACAGGTATAAAGCTCTTGATGTCGAGCCCATGGAGGGAGAGAAAGCTAGAAAGAAGATCATCGAAAGATATCTCAGAGCTAACGGACCCGCATCATTTTCGAATATCAGATACTATACCGGCTTTCAGCGTGACGAGATAGAGAGTATAGTTTCTGAACTGCTGCATAAAAAGAAGATAAAAAAGCTCCTGGTCGGTAACTCTCAGCAGGAGATGTACATACACGAAGAGGAGATCGAGGATATACACAAGACCAAGGGAGGAGAATTCGATAAACTCCGTATATTATCCAAGAAAGATCCGTACGCTAGACCGATGTGGGCCGATATATATAGGCGGTATGGCGATGATTGGGTCTATCCTCTAATCAAGAGAGGTGAAGTGGTAGGCGGTATAGAAAAATGGGAGATGAGCGGCTGTATCGAGATCCGACACCTGGACCTGGATGACGAAACCATGCTCCCAGAGGCTCTGAATGCGCTCGAGGAGATGATGGATTATCACGCCTTGAAAGGCTACGACATAATAAGGATAAAGAACTTCCAGAACACACCTATCGAGGACGTGGACCAAGAGAGCCTCTCGCTGTTCAAGGAGAACGGTTACGTGATGATCCAGGATATGTTGGTCAAGGGTAACGTGGTCAAGGACGTTTTCGATGAAGAACAGTTGAGGTCCTACGTATTCAAGAGACAAAGACTGGCGGGCGACCCATATGATGATCCAGAGGAAACGATAGAAGCCATGAAAGGTGGCCGTTCTGATCTTGAACTCAGATCGCGTTGTGAAGGATTTTATTCTCTCGATTGGTTCTATAGGAGAGGTACAGTACTGGGGGGAAAGATGATACCTCCCTACAAGATGTACGCCCTGCCCGAACATGTAGGCGTCTACAGGAAAGCTAAAGATATCAAGTTCACACCTGCTATGGAGGATATTTACGATATCATAGATAGGAAGGCCCCTCTGCCGAAGAGGACGGTCTATCACCAATCTCCATACAGGAGGATGAAGACGAAAGAAGCTTTGGATGAGTTATACGAGGGTTTGATGGTTACCAAGGACTCTGATGACCGATACATCACCACCCCGGAGACCGATATAGGCGTGGAAGAGGCGAAGAAAGAAGTCATCAGATGGATGTTCGATAATTTCGGTGTTTTTACGGCCGAAAAACTTTCATCCTATCTCGGTCCCGATTATGCAATGAGGGACGTGAGGAAGATATTATCGGGACTCGTAGAAGAAGGTCTGTTGTCTAAGGGATTTTTGGAGAGAGGCAGCTCATCAGTACATTGGATACTCTCTGAGGGTCTAGACGTGATACCGGACCTGGATTTCGATGAGGAAGGAGTCATCTCTGTCAAAGATAGACTGAACCTGTATTTCAGACAAGAGATCAAAGAGAACTTCGATCTGGGTACGAGCAACGTCATATACGACGGTCCCGAATTCGTCGCGGCCTTCGACGCTAGTTTCAGGTCTAATATGCTGGAGGTTAAGGAATTCGAGGGGGATAAAGACTACAGGAAACTTATCAAGGAATGGGCCTACGATCATAACTTGAGTGTTAAGAGCAAAAAGAAGAAGGAGAAGCAGGTCTCAGATTACGAGATAAGAAAGTGGTATGAGAGCACCCGCGGTATCTGAACTGCGAATTCTCAGTCTTCTTCGAAGAGTTCCAGATATTCTGAATAACCTTTTTCTTCCAGATCCTTTTTGGGTATGAATTTCAGCGAGGCGGAATTCATGCAGTATCTTTTACCTGTAGGCGGTGGACCGTCGCTGAATAGATGTCCTAGGTGAGATCCGGCATGTTTGCTTTTCACTTCCGTCCTGGTATCCAGGCCGCTCTCTTTTTGGGTGACTATATTTTCAGGTTCCAATGGCTTACTGAAACTCGGCCAGCCGGTGCCGGATTTGAACTTGTCTTTTGAACTGAAGAGGACCTCTCCCGAAACCACATCGACGTATATGCCATCCTCTTCGTTGTCCCAGTACTCGTTACGGAAAGCCGGCTCGGTGCCTTTCTTCTGAGTTACTTCATACTCCTTTTTCGAGAGCATCTCTTTCAGTTCTTCGTCCGACGGCTTTTCGTATGGACCTTGTTTTTCGCTCTTTACTTTGTTCATATCTTTTTACCTCCTGCGGATTTCCATTTTTTGAATAACAGATCTCTCCCCTCTTCACTGAGACCGAGCCTCTTCAGATCTTCCTTAGACTCCAAAGTTCCGTTGCCTGAGATATAACCGTTGACCCTGGTTACAGCGGTGGAATCGATGAACTCTTTCAAATCGGGATATATATCTTTATAAGCCTTGTACAGTTGCTTGTGTTTGGACAGATGATATTTTTGGTGATATCCTTCAGCTAGGTAAAATCTTGAGATATCTCTTATATCTGTGATCAAGGTACCTGAAGTCTTTGACTGCTCTTTTTCTTTCGTTTTCTCAGCTATCTTTTTCTGTTCTTCGTCGTGATAGAAGATGATAGACATGTACTGGATGCTCTTCGCCTGCGTGGGATCGTGATCCCTCCAGAATATATCGAGCAATTCTTTGTAGCTTATCTTGTCGGGGTCGTAATCCATCTGGATCGTCTCCGTATGATCTCCCAGTCTATGATATGTCGGATCTTCCTTCGTCCCTCCGGCATACCCGACTCTCGTATTGATCACACCGGGTATTGCTCCGAAGAGACCGTCCGGTCCCCAGAAACACCCCATCGCAAAGGTCGCGGTTTTGGAAGAATCAGGTTTATCCCTATCTATAGACGGTCTGTTATCGTCTATGAGGTCTTCAACATCTTTATCCTTGGAAAATAGACCCGTGAGTGCTGCAAGACCGACTGTGATCTCATAATATTCAGTCATGTTCTCTCCCGAAACAGAATATCGTACTTATCACAATTAAACCTTTGCACATACGATCATCCTTTCAAAGTATGGATCAGCCTATGTTTCTTCCTATATCATATCATGTAGACGAGAGATAAGATCTTGCCTTTTTCCAAACATACATATATCTTCTCGACCGTATAGAGCATGTTAGATGATCTCTAAAGTTGATCGTAGGACCTGGGTAGTTTTTATAACCATCATACTCGTGCTCAGCGGTACAGTTATAGCTGGAAGAGGTCAAGAGGACGTCGAAGTTCAAAGAGATATAGACAGTTATCCTTTTGAAGATGAGTTTCCCTCTGTAGAGGAACTTCACGCTTGGTACGACGAGCTAGTGGAAGAAAACCCCGATATAACTCGAAAGATCCATCTAGGAGAGTCCTGGGAAGGAAGGGACATCTGGGCTGTCAAAGTATCTGACGATGTTGAAGAAAAACAGGATCAACCCAGCATATTCATACATGGTAACATCCATGCCAGGGAATGGTCGTCCAATCAAGTATCATCTTATTACTTGTGGAGGATCGTCAACGACTATGGAAGAAATGAAACTATAACTTGGCTGGTCAATAACAGGCAGATATACGTAGCGCCTATGGTCAATCCAGACGGTTATGTATACGATGGGAACGGCGAGTACGATGAAGATGGTGAGGGTCGATGGTGGCGCAAGAATAGGAACGATTCAACTCTAAGCGATTCTGTTGGAGTCGACTTGAACAGGAATTGGGATATTAACTGGGAAGAAGGAGACTACGATCCTAGTTCTGACTTATATCGTGGAGAAGATCCTTTTTCAGAATATGAGACCCAGCATCTTAGAGATTTCATATTGGAAAAGGAGATCGATTCTTACCAGGATATACATAGTTTTTGGGGCACCTTGCTGTTACCAGGATCTAACGACTATCCCACGTCCCACCAGGGATGGTATGAGGATATGGCGGGAGATATGACCTCTTTGACCTCTAAACTTGGAGACGAAGAAAAAAGTTATTCGTATGGCACACCAGATGAAGAACTACCTGGGTACGATGAAAAGCCCCACGGCACTACTGTGAATTGGGTATATGATGAAACAGGGGCTATCAGTCTCTGTTATGAGATATATACCGGGGATCCTTATGAAGGTCCATATTTTTACCCTCCTGAAGATGATATAATGGATATCAATCTCGATCTTTACGATTCACTGGTATATCAAGCTAGGATCGCTGATATGGACTTGGGCGATGGGTCCGATCATAGATATCCTCCTTCTCCGTACATAGTTTATGGGGATATCAATGACGTTGATGCTAATCAGGCTAACGACTCTGAAGTGAAGATCGAAAATCTTGATACGGGAGAAACCCTTGAAACTGACATAGATAGCAGAGGTTATTATGAACTGAATCTAGGTAATCTTGTAGAAGAGGGATATGAAGATGACGATACATTTTCACTACATACAGCTGGCGATTCATTCAATTTCACTGTTGATGAAAGCTGGGGTCGACGGCTCGATATAGAAGGGGAAGGATATCATCATTTGAGTGTGGATGTAGAGGGAGACGGCACGGTAGAAGTTGATGGGTTGGAAGTCGAAGACGGTTGGACACAGACTTATGATGAAGAGACCGACGTTGAGCTGGAAGCGATCCCAGGAGAGGGTTGGATATTCCAAGAGTGGACTGGAGACTACGAAGGAAACGATGAAGAGCGATCTACGATAAACCTAACCGTTGATGAGGACAGGGACATAACGGCTCACTTCAAAGAGGTTCCAGAAGAATATGATCTAAAGTTTGTAGTAGAGGATGAAGAAGGCGAACCGATAAAACGGGCTGAAATCGCAGTGAACGGAGAAAGCTTAGAGACAGACCAGCAAGGTGAAGCAGTTTTCGAAGATATGGAGCCTGATACCTACGGATACGTAGTAAATCACGAGGAGTACGAGACTGAAGAGGGCGAAATCGAGATAGTCGACCAAAATGAAACTGTAACAGTTACCATGGAAGTGGATGCAGAGGATATCCCAGGATTTACATCCATGATCTTGGTCCTTGGTATGATCATCGCTGTGGCGATATACCAGAAAAAGGAGCAGTAGACTCAGCAATACAAAAATCATTTATAATTTACAATCGTTTAAAAAAAACCGATCTAGCTTTATCTGCTGCTCTATCTGACCGATCGATTAAAGTGAAAAAATGAAAAAGGGAAAAATATTCCTCGTTATAGGCGTCGTGTTGCTCGTCGCTGGCTTGATCTTGGGAGTCTTAGGTGGACGGGGAATTATAGGTTCGATAGAAGACCCACGGGAGGTAGCGGTGATAGAATTAGAGTTTGAAACTCTCGAAGAAGAGGAGAAAATCGAGACGCTAGAAGAAGGATCATACGAGATATGGATCGAGGGTGAGGATATAGAGATAAACCTTCAGGTATTAAACGAGGACGGTGAAGATATACTTGAAGATAGCCGAAGCCAACACTCTATTTCCATAGGAGAAAAATCTTACGAAAAGGTCGGAGAATTAGATATTCCTGAGGATGGAGATTATACTTTCATAACAGGAGATGAATGTACTCTGTACGTGACCGAACCGATTTCTAGCGTATTTGAGATCTGTGGAAGTATAACTTTGATGATCATCGGTGGTATAATCCTGTTGATAGGGATAACTCTCGTTATATCAGGCATAAAAAAGAAAGAAAAATCTAGAAGGCATGAGAGCTTTTCTCTGAAGGAAGAACCTCCGCCACCTCAAAAGAGTACTACAAGAACGTGTCCAACCTGTGGAGAAGAACTTAGATATATCGATGATTATGAGAGTTGGTACTGCGACAATTGTCAACACTACAAATAAAAACATCTCTTCCGTTCTCTCTATTATTTTTAAGAGGAAGCAGGCATAATTAACAATTAGGATTTGTATAGAAACCGGCGTTAGGTTTCCTTCCCTTGCATCTTTAGAAGTTAAGGACTTTATTGAACCGTAATGATGATGGACCCAGCGGGATTTGAACCCGCGGCCTTCACCTTGCAAGGGTGACGATCTGCCAACTGATCTATGGGCCCGAGATGAGCTAAAGCGAAGTGGATGCATATGAACAAGAGGCACATAGATATTTGGAGATTTTCTCCAAAATCATCTATGGGCCCCGAACGAGCTTTTTGAGTGGTCGATAAGTCGAAATATTCGATCTGCACTTATGACAGATGCAATATGTATTTAGATATAAAAGGATGATATTAAAAAATTTCTATGAAGGAATTATCTAACTCTGCAGGACTATCTCTATGTGCACTTCATCGGGAACCTGGATCCTCATCAACTGCCTCAATGCACGTTCATCTGCATCGATATCGATAAGCCTTTTATGAACACGCATCTCCCAGCGCTCCCAGGTCTCGTTTCCTTCACCATCGGGCGACTTTCTGCATGGGACCGTCAATTCTTTAGTCGGTAGCGGGATAGGACCTTTCATCTCTACGCCGGTCCTATCAGATATCTGTCTTATCTGTCCGCAGATTTCCTCGATCCGCTCTGGATTTGTTCCGCTTAATGAGATTCTCGCTTTCTGTGCCATGTACCTATACCTCACAAAGAAATGATATAAAAGGGTTTTGTAGGAAAGAGTTTCTACATCTCTTTTTCTTCTATGTCGATCACTTGACCAGCTGCAACGGTCTGACCCATATCTCTGATAGCGAATCTACCGAGTTCGGAGAACTCTTCGACTCTTTCTATAGAGAGATTTCTTGTAGGTTTGACCTTGACTACAGCGGCTTCACCGTTCTTGAGGAAGTCCGGGTTCTCTTCCTTGACTTCACCCGTTTTTGCATCGAGTTTCTTCTGTAGTTCTATGAACGTACATGCGACCTGAGATGTGTGAGCGTGGAACACAGGCGTATAACCCTCGGTTACTACACTCGGATGGTCAAGCACGATGATCCTGGCTGTGAATGTTTCAGCTACCGTTGGAGGTTCGTCTGCAGGACCGCAAACATCCCCTCTTCTGATATCGTCTTTTCCTACACCTCTCACATTGAAACCTACGTTATCACCGGGTTCGGCTTTCGGGACTTCTTCGTGATGTTCTTCGATCGACTTCACTTCACCAGTCGCGTTAGCGGGCATGAAAGTTACCTTGTCGCCCGGGGTCATCACACCGGTTTCTACTCTTCCGACAGGAACAGTTCCTATCCCAGTGATAGAATAAACGTCCTGGATAGGAAGTCTTAGTGGTTTGTTTATCGGCTTTTCTGGTACATCGAAATTGTTTATTCCTTCCAAGAATCTTTTTCCGTCCCACCATTCGATCTGTTCTCCATCTCTTGTTATGTTGTCTCCTTTTAAAGCGCTTACCGGTATGATATCGAACTGACTGTCTTGATAGCCAACTGACTTGAGTAGTTTAGTTACCTCATCTTCAACTTCGTGGAATCTATCTTCGCTGTATTCTGGTTTCGTCGCGTCCATCTTGTTGACCGCTACGATCAGTTGATCTACACCTAATGTTTTAGCAAGGAATGTGTGCTCTCTGGTCTGCGCCATAACACCTTCAGGTGCTGCTACTACTAACACGGCGGCGTCTGCCTGTGAAGTCCCTGTGATCATGTTCTTTACGAAGTCCTGATGGCCTGGAGCGTCGATGATAGTGAAGAAGTACTTGTCCGTGTCGAACCGCTTGTGCATGACGTCTATAGTCAAGCCACGATCTCTTTCTTCCTCCAACTGATCCATAGCCCAAGCGTAGGCGAATGTTCCTTTTCCTTTCTCTTCTGCTTCCTTCTTGTACTCCTCGATAACGTGGTCCGGTATCTCTCCAGTTTCGAATAACGTTCGTCCTACTAATGTGGATTTACCGTGATCCACGTGACCTATGAATACGAGGTTCATATGTGGTTTATCCTCTGCCATATTTTGTACCTCCAATTATCTTTCTGCTTCTCTTTAATGGGTTGCTCTATTTATAATTTTATCCTCGAGAGAACCCTATCTCGAGCCTACATAGTGAGGGAAATACTTCAAATATTTATATTTGTTCATCATTCTTACTAACGTCGAGCATGGTGGTAGTGAAAATATGTCATTGAAGATAAGAGAGGCTAAAAGAGATGATCTTGATGAGATCGAAAACATGTGGTACAATTTGGCCTCAGATCATCAGGATATGATGCGAGGATACGAGCTTTCAGAAGATTGTCGTAAGAACTGGAGAGATTTCGTGGAAAAAGGTTTGGACAGGAAAAATATGTGCACCTTCATAGCCTTGGATCATGGAGAGATCGTCGGATTTTTGAATGTCGTGATCCGGGAAAGACTAGAGATATTCAAAGATAAATACATGGGGATGATCCTAGACGTTTTCGTAAAGGAAAGGAAAAGAGGTGAAGGTGTCGGTACTGCGCTGACAGAAAGAGCGGAGACCTGGATCAAAGAAAAGGGTGTTACCGTCGCCGTTCTGACCGTTTCGCCCGAGAACGATAGGGCTGTAGAATTTTGGGAACAGAGCGGATATGAAACTTATCTGCTTAAAAAGAGGAAAAAGCTGATCTGAAACTCATCATTCACTGAAATGATCATATCCTCCACCGAGTTCTCTTTTTTCGCCATCGCTGCCCAAGAGATGCATACCGTCCTTGACTATCTTTCCAACGATCATGAAATCTTCGACTCCTATCAATTCGATATCCTCTGGCGGTACAGTGAACACGAGTTCAAAGTCTTCACCACCGTGAAGAGCCCATTTCATCGGATCGATCCCCAATTTCTCACCAGTCTCCCTGGTTCGCTTGGAGATAGGGATCTTACTTTCTTCCACCTCGGCACCGACACCGCTTTCTTCACATATATGCCTGACTTCAGAAGCTAATCCATCGCTCACGTCTATCATCGCGTTGACATGAGGGGCTATCTTTCTCGCGGTATCCAATCTACAAGAGGGTTTAAGATAAAAATCAGTAAATCCTTTTTCCCCAGCTCTGAGTAGTTCTAGTCCCGCCCAGCTCTTACCCAGATCGCCCGAGACACAGATAAGATCACCTATCTCGGCATCACCTCTCATACTGAGCATATCTTTTTCTACTTCACCTATCAAGGCTACGTTTATCGTTAGATCGTTACCGTGGGTGGTATCTCCACCGATCACGTCCGATCCGAGTTCTTCAGAGGCGTCTGCCATACCATCTAATATGCTCTCGGCTAGGTCCAATTCAAAATCATCTGGGAATGCTATCGAGACCATACTCCATCTCGGATAACCTCCCATCGCCGCTATGTCGGAAACGTTGACTATTATCGATTTCCATCCTACCTGCCATCCGCTGTGCCAGTCAAGGTTGAAGTGGTCTCCTTCTACCAGCATGTCCGTAGTCAATAAAGTGTAGTGATCATCACATTCTATCACCGCGCAGTCATCCCCTATCCCTTTATAGACTCGTCCTTCGCTATCGAATTTAGACGCGATTTTATCGATCAGGCCGAATTCACCGATATCGGATAGTTTTTTCATATTATCTCCTTTTTGCATCATCTATCTTTTCCTCAAAATAACTTATCCTTTCAGAGAGATCGCCTTCTCGCGTGACGCTGGATATCGCACATATCATATCGAAATGAGCGGCGAGAGCTTCAAGGTCATCCTCACTTATACCTCCTATAGCTGTCTTAGGTACATCGATAGAGTCGGCTATCATCTTTGCTCTCTCGATACCGAGTTCCGGATCGACATCTTCTTTCGTATCAGTTCTATAGACAGGTCCCACCGCCACATAGTCCGCGATCGACTGGGATCTCTCAGCCTGTTGAAGTGAGTGGGTCGAAACACCTATGATAAGATCCCCGACCAGATCTCTTGCACACTCGGGAGGTAGATCGTCCTGACCGAGATGAACACCGTCTGCATCTACCGCCAATGCCATATCTACACGGTCGTTGACTATCACTAATGCCTTTCCCTCACATATATTCATCAGATTACGGAGTTCCTCATACTTTTCTCTATCACTTTTACTTTTATCCCTGTACTGTATTATCTTGACTCCTTTCTCGACGGCGATCTTGACCTGGTCTTCTACCGATATGTCGATCTCAGGATCGGTTATGTAGTAATAATTGGCCCGATCCAAAAGTTCATTTCTTTCCATGATGGATATAATCTCAAAATAGTTTATAGGATTTACTACTTTAACCTATGCGATAAGTGCTCAATCTAGTTCCCTTATAGCTTTGAAAAGTTCATCCTCGTACACCGGTTCTATCTCTTCACCTTCGTAAATAACTGACGGATCTCCTTCTTCTACAGTCCCGATGACCCTGCCTTCATCTAATTGAGCACCATCTGGAACGGTAGCTAACAGACATCCAGATGATATAAGCTTAAACGGATCTATACCCAGATTAGCGCATATCTCTTCCGTACAATCCTTCAGATCCGGTTTTGACCTGATATTGAATGTGTTTTTAGAAGCCGATGCCATCTCATAGAGGCCTTGAAAGATACCTCCTTCGGTCGGGTCATGCATGGAGTTGACTGTATCCTTTATCTCTAGGGCACTGCCGACTATGCTTATATCTCCTCTCAATGAACCACCTTCGGAGATGATCTTATCATCGAGTCCTCTCTCCAAGAGCTCTTCCCCATATTCGGATGCCAATATCCAGGTGCCTTCTATGGCTGCTTCATCTATCTGGACGATCTTATCCCCGGGTTCCGCCTCACAAGTATATACAGGGTCCTTGGTAGTGCCCAAAAGAGAGGTAGTCACAAGGGGTTGCTTTATACTGTCGACTGTCTCAGAATGACCACCTATTATATCTATATCCATCGCAGCAGAGGCTTCGTAAAGATCTAATATTATGTCTTTAACAGTTTCATCAGAGACATCACTAGGGAACTGTACTGTGAGCAGCGCCCATCTAGGCTGAGCACCAGAGACCGCTATATCGTTAGCGGCGATATTGATAGCGAGCCATCCTATGTTCTTAACGGCCCCTGAGATCGGATCTGAATGAGCTACCAAAAAAGTATCGCCTATGTCTATGACGGCGGCGTCTTCACCGTAGGCCGGTCCCATGACCACCTGTTCATCTTGGATCTTTTTATCGAAGACCAGCTCCTCCATGAAATCTCTGCTTAACTTCGCCATCTTATCACCTGGATCAGATAGATATAGGTATGCCTTCCATCTTTTTTTCGACCTTCTCGGCCATCCAGTTAGCACCGCTCCCGGAGAAAGAAAGTATCGCTTTTCTGTAATTTTCGGCTAAACCGTCTTTGTTACCTTTCTTTTCCTGCAATTTAGCCATGGAAAAGTATGCTAGTCCTAATCTATATGAAGCTCCTATCTTTTGATAGATCGAGATGGATCTGTTGTAGTGTTTTTCAGCTTCTTCGATATCGTCCATGATGGTGTAGGCATTTCCAAGAAGTGTATGTGCTAGTGCCTCTCTTTTTTCGTCGTCCATCTCTTCCATCAATTCTTTTGCCTTTTCGCCGGTATCGATTGCCTCTTCTACCATCCTTTTCTCCAGGTAACACTCAGCGAGTGAGATCAGCGCCGAGGCCTTAAGGTCTCTATATCCGAAGCGCTCAGATGCCTCGATAGCTTCTTTCAGATATTCCTCAGCACTGTTCAACTCTCTAAGGATCGTATAGAATGAACCTATCTCCTCGAGACCTCCGACCCTTTGATAGGTTTCCTTTATCTTTTTCCAGTGTTTTAATCCCTCCTCGAAATAAGATATAGAGCTGTCCCAATCTCCCTGGAGTTTTTTTATCTTTGCGATGACGAAGTATGCCGTGGTCAATAGCGAGTGTTCATCATCTTCTAATATATCGATAGCGTTGGAAAGGTAGTCCTCTGCAGGGGTATATTCACCTCTTTCGCTGAGCAGGGCTCCCATCCTGAAAAATACTCTTCCCATGCATCTGTTCTTTTTATCCTTGTCTTCGATAGCTTCTGCAGCGTTCAGAGCGCATTCATATTCGGATAACGCTTCCTTATATTTTTCTTTCCTCTCGAGTGTGGAAGCTAGTCCTAGATGTGCCTGGGTTATCAGTTCATCATCTTCGTTCGAATCGATAACCTGCAGATAGGAGTTCTCAGCTTTAGAGTATTCTTTCTTTTTCTCTTGAGCTCTTCCTTTTATATAATTTAGATGAGGTACTATATGTTCCTCATCGACCTCATCGATAAGATCTATAATAGAGTCAGAGTAACCCATGGCCAGTATCTCTTCCCATTCTTCTTTTAACTTCTCTTCGAAAGTATCGTACCTTCTAGATGAAACCAGGTGATTTATCTTTTCGATTATGTATTCTCCTTTCACGGTTGGTTTTTCCATGTAATAATCTGAAGCTACTCCGTGAAGCCTCAATCTTTGAGAGATCGAAAGGTATCCCATTATCTTATCTCTTATCAGATCATGGGTCCCGACTTTATTCTCTTTGGTAAGGTAGATCAGCGGTGTATCTATCAAGTTCTTCACCATGCCGGATGTCACCGGCTCTATCCTAGAAAGGGCCTCCTTCTCAACCGGTATCCTGAATATGGAGAGCATACCCAGTGCCCAAAATTCTTCATCGGTGATGTATTTATCGAGTACATCATCTATAGAATCTACTCTCCTACCCTGGTCGTAGAACTCCTCAAGTGATGAAATTAGTAAGTTTTTAGATGGAAGTCGTAGCTCAACGCCCCCTGATCCGATAGGGTCAAGATCTTCAGATGCGGTCGATATGATGAACCTGTGGAGTCCTTCTTTATCATCCAAAGACGCGATCTTTCTGAAAATCTGAGATACGGCTTCGTTTTTATGAGCATCATCAGCCATGAAAACTGTCCTCATATCTTTCAGATCTTTCATCAGATGGGTCAATCTCTCTTTTCTGTCTTCGACCTTCTCTGATTTGAGATATGATGAAAGCTTGTGATTACCGCAGTTCTCTAGGAACTCGGCCAAAGCTCTCCATAGATGTGTTTCTTCCTGCCATCCCCTTACGGCGAAATAAAATATGTTATTTTTCCCTTCTAACTCGTCTGCCATCTCGCTCAAAAGAGTGGTTCTTCCAGAGCCTCTATCACCGACTATCGTTATAAGTCGCTCTCCGTCCTCCCAAATGTTCAAGAGCTCAGAAAATTGAGGATGCTTTTCTTGTCCAACTACAGGAAGATGATTTAGATGAGATACGAAAGATTCATCTTTTGATATCTCTTCTGGCTCAAAATGACCGTCTTCTTCGATCTTTTGAATTATATCAAGTACGGAGTGATTGGTCTGAAAGTAGGCGTTTATCTCGCCCAGTTTTATGGGGCTTTTTTCCTGTTCCGATTTCACATCGACCTCGGTGTTCGCCATGCCTTCCCTGGTCTTTTTAGCCTTTTCAAAACCATTGTCTGTCAGGAAATAGGCTTTTCTTTTTTGTTTCTTGTCTTTTATCCTGCGTGTTTCTTCTCTCAACAGACCTTCTTTTACAAGATTCCTTACAGCATAGGACACGGTATTCTGTTTAAGGCCTAAACTGTTGGCTATGCCTTCCTGCGTTATCTCAACAGGTAGTGCGTAGCCCTCTTCGTTCCCGTAGTGATCGAGTAGATGGACGAGCACTTTTTCTTTCGCCGTAAAATTTGTACCCATATGCAACACTCTTTACAATCAATTACTATATGAAATTTTTGAGAGTTAGACCTGATTTAGGCGTGATCTAGCAAAGATAAGATTTATTTACTGCACATACTTAATCTGACTCCGTGAAAGAGAAAGCGGCACGTATCGCTAAAAAGCTCCTGTCCCGAGAAAATGTATTAGTAGTCTCTCATATAGACGCTGACGGCATCACTTCAGCTAGTATCGCTTACGAATCACTCAAAAGAGCGGATAAAGAAGTCGACGTGAGATTTGTCAAGCAGCTGGATGAGAGCGAGATAAAAGATCTGAAGGACAATGACTATGATCTCGTATGGTTCACAGATCTTGGCAGTGGCCAGTTGGAAGATATCGAAGATTTTTCCTGTGTGATCACCGATCACCACGAGCCACAGGGTGATGTAGACTCTCCCGAGATGAAAGATCGAGGCAACATCTTGAGTTATTGTGATTCTAACATACTCGAACTCAATCCCCATCGTTATGGATTGGACGGAGCTAAAGAGTTATCTGGTTCCGGTACCACTTATCTAGTGGCTAGAGAGATGGACCGAGGGAATAAAGATCTGAGTAAACTTGCGATCATCGGAGCTGTCGGCGACCTACAAGCTTCAGAAAAAAATAGACTTGTCGGAAAGAACAGGGAGATATTGGAAGAAGCGGTGAAAGAGGGTGTTGTGAAAAAACGTACCGACGCGTCACTGTACGGCGTGGAGAGCAGACCGCTACCCAAATTGCTCGAGTTCGCTTCAGATCCTATACTTCCTGGTCTAACTGGAGACGAGTCGGCTTGTACCAACTTTCTGGTCGAAAAGGACATACCTCTGAAAGAGAACGAAGAGTGGAGAAGGTGGTATGATCTCACCAAGGAAGAAAAAAGAAGGATACTGTCTGGATTGGCCGATAGGATGCTAGATAGAGGGTTCCCTATAGAACATGTAGAAAGTCTCATCGGAGAGGTCTACACTTTTCCGGAAGACAGTAGAGGAAGTATGCTTCACGAGGCGAAGGAATTTTCCACCTTGTTGAATTCATGTGGTCGATATGAAAAAGGTGATGTGGGCTTACAGGTCTGTCTGGGTGACAGAGATGAATATCTAGAGAAGGCCGAGTCACTTCTCAAAGGGCATCAAAAGGTACTGGTCGACAGTTTAGATTATGTCGAATCTATCGGTGTGGAGGAACTGGAGAACGTGCAGTTCTTCCACGGACAGGACGAGATACCAGATACGGTAGTAGGCACAGTAGCTGGCATGGTCTTGAATTCCGGTGATGTTGATAGGAGATTACCGATAATAGCTTTCGCCGAATCTGAAGAGAGGGAGGGAGTCAAGGTATCCTCAAGAGGGACTAAACGGTTGGTCGACAATGGACTAGATCTCTCTTCTGTCATGACCGAATGTTCTAAAAAAGTCGGAGGCGAAGGTGGTGGCCACGATATCGCAGCTGGTGCACTGATACCTTACGATAAGGAAGATGAGTTTCTAGAAGAAGTAGAGAAGATGATAGGTTCTCAGTTGAATTGATAGTTCATTTTTCTTTTTCAGCGACGGCAGCTACACTTTCTTCTTCGGGATCGTATTGGCTGGATGTTTTGATGCCTAAAACGAGTCCCGCAAAATCGCTCTCTACAGGTTCCCCGTCTAAGAGACCCAGGACATCATCTTTATCGATTACGTCACCAGGCCTCTTTTTTGGTTCAAAATATCCCTCATTTTCAGGCCTTACTCTCTCGTAGTGATGGTAAAAAGTGGTTTCTTCGTGCACTTTTACAGCATGATCATCTATGATGAAGGCGAGCAATGCATCTCTGACTCTCTCAAGCTCCTCTCTATACCTTTCCGCACCTCCGGCTTCGATTATCATCGACGGTATACCGAGTTCGGATGTCTCTATGAATAATTGCCCACCAGTACCACCGGTCTGGACAGCGTTGCTCAGACCGATCTGCTCGCACAATTTTTGGTTATGATCCCGTTCAAGGTCGGTCAACATATAAGGTACACACCAGCTGTTCTTCCCATAGGTGTGAAGATCGATAAGCCGATCGTAATCTTTTGCTTTTTCAAAAATACGGTGAGCTATGCGTTCTGACCTCGTGCCCTCGGGATCCCCAGGAAATATCCTGTTCAAGTCCTTTCCGTCTTCAGGGTTTTCTCTCTGCTTGTTCTCAACGGCTTCAAGATTGACTTCTGGTATCACATCGACCTCTGCCAGGTCTTTACTCTCGACCCAGCCTTTGATCTCTCTAGCGACGAGGACCGAGCCTATCTCTGAGCCGTGCACTCCCGCAGTGATCAGTGTTTTTTCCATATTCACCTATAGATAAGAAGGTTATATTATGGTTAGCCCCGATCATCGTATATCTTCATGGGATGCTGAAGATACGATCTAAGATTCAAGAAATTTTTTATATGGTTTAATTAATCTACAGTCGTGGATAAAGTATACACTATCGGATACGAAGGTAAGGAGATAGAGGATTTCATATCTCTCCTTGAAAAACATGATATAAAGCTGATACTCGACGTAAGATCTAGTCCCCACTCTCGCAGGGAAGATTTCGACAAGGGAAATTTGAAGAAAAGTCTTTTTCGTAAGGGGATCAAATACAAACACATACCTGAACTTGGTGGCCTTGATGTTGATGATTATGAGAAGCATATGGAAGAAAAAGGATGGCTCCAAGCTTATGAGGGCCTGAAAAAATCGATAGGAAATAAGAGGAGTGCTTTGATGTGTCTAGAGAACGATCCTATGAAGTGCCACCGGAGGTATATAAGCGAAAAGCTGGAAAAAGATGGCTTAGAGGTCATACACATAGGCGGTGGAGCTTCATGGAAATCAAAACAGCTAGATGATTTTTGAACTTTGAATTTTCACAAGACTTATTAATTACCAAACTTCTAATTTGAATAATATGGACCATAGCTTAGGAGATTATAGTAACGAGATAGATTTCATCCGAGATCAAGTTAGCAGTTACTTTCCTATCTATAAAACTGAAGTAGATTTTGATGTCGTTTCTATATATATAAAAGCTCCTAAAGATTCTGATCTGGAGGAAAGATTCGACGCCCTCAGAAAAGAGTTCGTTCCTCAAAATTATATACCTCATCTCGTCGAAAAACACGGCGAATACATGATAAAAGTAAAAAAACAGGAAGAAAAAACATTCAGGAGCATCAAGGTCAATATAGCCATGCTCTTTATAACAATCGGGACCACCCTGATCGCTGGTGCCTGGTGGTGGTCTAATTATGATCCCGCTGGATACGGTATGCTGTCACTGCACAACTTGACCAACGGGGCTCTTTATTTCACTCTCCCACTCCTGCTCATATTGGGAACTCATGAGATGGGACATTATTTCATGGCCCGATATCATAATATCAAGGCCTCTTTACCTTTCTTTCTTCCGATGGCCCCTCCTTTAGGTACTATCGGAGCTTTCATCAGTATCAGGGAACCGATCCCGGACAAGAAGTCCCTTCTTGACGTTGGTATCGCCGGACCGGTAGCCGGTTTTTTAGTCGCTATCCCGGTAACACTGATAGGCCTATATCTAGGAGATGTGATGACCCCTACCGCGACGGTTCCTGCAGAAGGGATAAGACAGATCTGGAATTATCCAGTGATAATCAGGGGTATGACAAGATTGATACCTTGGACAGGCGGTGATGTGATACATCCAACATTGTTCGCAGGATGGGTCGGTTTTCTCGTAACTGGATTAAATCTTTTGCCGGCTTCTCAACTCGACGGTGGCCATGTTGTTCGCTCGCTGTTCGGGGCGAAAGCGAAATACGTGAGTTACGCCGCTTTCGCATTTTTGATAATAGTTGGAATATGGCAGTACATCGGATGGGTCGTATTCGCATTCCTCATACTTTTCCTTGGGAGGTGTCAAGCATCCTCCTCCACTGAATGATCTGACCGAATTAGATAAAAAGAGATTTATTGTAGGCGGTATCGCCATATTGATATTGTTCATCAGTTTTCATCCGATACCCGTTGAGCAGGAATCTTTCAGCTATGATTTTCAGGTAGAGTTGGAAGAAGACTCACACCAGGAATTGATCCTTGGCGAGTCTTTCAACTACACTTTGGATGTTAAAAACAGAGCTAGGAACGTGGATATCGGCGACGGTATCGAGTACCAGGTCAGTTATTCTGTTTCAGATCAGGACTGGGATACCACTCTTTGGGTTGAAGAAGACGGCAGCCTTAGAAAGATCGAAGGTCACGCCACTGATCTGGTTCTTGACTCAGGTGAAGATAGAAGATATCATCTTCTTGTCGAACCCACCGAGAACTCATCCGCCCGGACCGCTATCACCTTCAGCGCCGAGACCGACGTAACTGGTGAGGTACGAAGAAAAGAAGAAACTATGAGAGCGGTACTCGGTAATGGCTATGATGTTGATATCCTTTCGGAGGAGATACAATTCGACGGATACACTGCCGGTATTTCAAGGTTAGATGACGGAACGGCAAGGTTCGATTTTTCACTCTTCAACAGAGGTAGGAACGATACCTTCGAGCTCACCTCCGAAGAACTTTTAGATGATAATCGGACCATCGATTTCAGCACCGGGGAAGATATGAGGGAAAATCTCACCATCAACCTCTCTTACGCCGAACGTAGGGATTTCAGCGTTTACTTAACGGAACAAAACCAGGATGAAACGGTATCCAACTTTATAACTACTGAGATAAAAGTACGATCAGTGATGACAGGGGAAGAAAAAGATATAGGTCTCATCGCTATCAGGGCTGACTGAGACAACTTCAAGATCGGTAAAATTTCTCTCTTTTGAATAGGATCGATATCGAGATCACCAGGATACTTACCAGCGAAGCTATCCATACTATCCTCCAAAAAGCTAGAGTGGAAGGTCCTATAGATATATCTATCTCTTCACTGTCGCTTTCGCTCTCTAATCTCACTTTGAATTCACCCTCTTCCTCGGCACTCCAGGTGAACTCTCCTTGGTATGATTCTCCACCGTCGAGAACGATAGTTTCTCTACTACTGATCACTGATCCACCCTCTTCATCGTGAATTGATAACTCGATCTCCTGCTCCCCCTCTAGGTCACCCACGTTCTCGATCTCGTATTCTACAGTTACCACATCACCCACGGTAAATTCGCTATTACTTTCTGGGTCGGTGATCTCAACTTCAAAATGTGCTTTTCTAGAAAAATGAGCAGTCAAAGCTTTGTCGCTGTCCAATCTCATCTTCAGAGTTTCATTCTCTCTTTTATCTTCTGGAAGATCTCCTTGCCAGTGACTGAAAACCCATCCTTCTTCCGCAAAGGCTTTGACTTCGATCTCCGTACTCTCTTCGAAAGCGTGTTCACCGGGTTTCGGACTTGTACCTCCACCTAACTCTGAGCTGATGTTGAGGAACACCATTTCGGATTCCCAGCTGAAGAATGGATAACTTTCACCATCGACGATGTTCCATACGTGGTCGGTGTCTTTTTCGTCATCCTCTATCCCGGTGATATCCCATCCTGTTCCTTCATAAAGATCGATGTTACGCATCTCTTCTGTAGTTTTTCCAATACCTCCGTCGCTTTCATCTAGACCACTAGTTTCTATATCCCAAAAAGACTCTCTCACTTCACCACCATTATTCCAGCCTATGAGTCCTCCTGCTTTCGCGACAGCTGAGACTTCACCTGTAGAGTATGAGTTCTCTAATATGACTTCAGCTGGCCGTTCTGGGCTGCCTATCGCTCCGATCAGCCCTCCTGCAGCATAACTACCATCCACATCCCCCATTGAATATGTATTTTTTATCTCGGTATTCCTTCCTATACCTCCTAACAGACCTCCTACGATGTCTCCCCCACGGACATCTCCTTTAGCAAAAGACTCGGTTACCTCCGATTCTCTCCTCCAAAAATCTCTCATGAGTCCGCTAAGTCCACCTAAACTTTCACTATCACCTTCAACGTCTCCTACAGAATATGATTCTCTAACTGATTCACTCATGCCTACCAGTCCGCCTACGGTATTTCTTCCTACCACATCTCCTGTAGCATATGATCTATTCACGGACGGAAAGATCCCTGCTAATCCACCTACACGACTGCCTTTTCCCACAACGTCTCCAGTGGCGTAAGAATCAGCTATAGATTCATCTCCAGAAAATTGATGCATGAACGTCACTCCTCCTATCAAACCGCCTACCGAATTGTTACCGACTACATCACCTGTAGCAGAAGAATCCCTCACGCTGTCTGTCAAGAAGCCGGCTAAACCTCCTACACAATCGCCTTCTGCTGTAACATCAGCGGTGGAGTGGGAAGAACTTACTTTTCCTCTTCCACCTCCCACAAGACCTCCTACGAAAGATTCACCCTTTACCGAACCACTGACAGATGAACCCGTTATCGTGCCTAAATTATATCCGACCAGCGCACCTACATTGTTCCCTCCTTTTATATTGACGTTCTCGAGTGAAACGTTTTCGATCCTAACTTCATCGTTAGAACCCCCGACCATCTCGAAAAGGCCAACTGGAAGATATGTTCTATCTCTTTCTATATAGAGATCTCTTATATGATTTCCCTGACCGTCAAAAGTACCATTGAAATATGATCTAGGGTAGTCCCCTATGGGATCCCATCCATGTATGGTGTCTACATGAGTATCGTAGCCCTCAGTATTTCTGTCTAAGTTCTCCTCCAGTCTGAAATCTCCATCCATCTTATATCTTATATTGTTAAGCTGATGCCAATCATGTATATCCTCATCTACCTCCTCAAAAATAGCGGTGATCTGCTTGTCATCATCAGCGGTAACTGCCACGGTCTTCTCTTTAGATTCAAAATCACCAGTCCAGCCAGCCGGATAATACCCGTATTCTGGTATCGCATCGAGAATTATCTTCCCATGTCTATAGTAATAATGACTTCCTTCCGGTGGTTCCGTACTCCCATATCTTTCTGATCCTATGATGAATTCGTATCTTATCTGACTTTCCTTTATGAGCCATGTCACATCACTCTCCCCTGTTTCTATCGAAAGATATGGATACTCGCGTTCGGTCTCGACCATATCGATGTCCCAGCCGGCGGAACTGAAAGTGCTTATCGACCCGAAGTTATCATCATCTAATGGAAGACTGCCGTATCGAAGGTAATCACATCTCGGCATGTCTTCATGATAGAAGGAATTACTGATATCACCACCTAGATGGTAACCACCTAAATACTCCCCGATAAGTCCACCAACACCTTCCTCACCCGATACGTTGCCGGATGCAAATGTTCTGTTCACACTCTCTCGATAAGAAATAGGAGATTCTTCCCTACCTAACCGACCGACCAACCCCCCTACTTCATTCCCTCCCCTGACATCACTTAATGAATATGAATCGATAACTTTACCTGGGGTTTGCCCTATCAATCCGCCTATATATCTTCCTTCTCCCACCACGTCACTGTCCGAATATGAATACCTCACCGTTTCTCGGCCGTGTCCCACCAGTCCGCCTACAGAGTTCCCTACACCTTTGACCACTGCCGTTGACTTAGATCTAAATATCTCACCACCTTGGCCTACCAGTCCTCCTACACTGTCTATCCCGGTCACCTCGCTGGTCGATCCGGAATCAGATATCTTACCTATACTGTTCCAACCTAACAGGCCACCTACGTTTTCATCCCCTGAAACTCTAGCTGAAGAACTAGACTCGAGGATATCCCCTCTTAATGGGGATGGACTCCTGTCGCCGTTCTTTCCGACCAGTCCTCCTACATTTTCTTCACCTTGCACTTCTCCATCGACTCGGCAGTTGACTATGCGGGCCTCGTTCCACCCCACCAGTCCTCCTACATTATCGCCTCCGGTGATCTCCACATCTTCCAAACTCACGTTACTTATTTCGCTCCGTCTATGTCCGCCAGTTGCATTGTAACTCACACCGAAAATTCCTACATCATCTTCGAAGCTTCGATTTATATACAGGTCCTTTATAACATGGCCTCGACCGTCAAATTCACCTCGGAATGACTCGAAACCCTTTTCTCCGATCGGTCTGAATCCTGCTCCATCGTACCAGTCGGAGGTTTCGGAAGCATCTATATCGTTTGTCAGTATATAATCATCACCCAAGGCGTTTTCTATCCACTGGAGTTCACCTACGTTAGATATCAAGTAAGCTTCTTCCCCTTCATCCCACGTGGGTTCGGGTAAAGGAGTGGTAAAGGTTGATGTACTTCCGGTGAATGTATCTTCCTCTGTCCTGGCTACTGCCCTATAATAGTAATCGGTGAGATAGGTAAGATCTTCCAGCTGGATCTTGAACTCACCAGGTTCATGTATGGTTTTCGTGGATGTTTCAGACCATCCCTCTTCATCTTCTCTCCGATACTGGAATAGGACCTCAGCCTCGTCAACATACATGTCCGTCACATCCCCTCTTAATAAGACCCGGTCTTCGTCTAAATATTCGGCTGGAAGAGTCGACACCTCCACGTCACCGTGAGTTTTGAATGTGATCGGGAACGTACTTTCGGTCACATCGTCACTTTCAGCGACTGCTTTGTACTCGTAAGCGGTGTTATATTTTAGATCACTTAGACCTCTTTCCAAAGACCCTGATCCGGTCACTTGTATACGATCGGTTTCAGACCACTCGTCATCACCCAACTCTCTATATCTGAAGAAAACTTCTATTTCATCGTCAGGCATCTCGATAACTTCAGCTCTCATCGTGGCCCCTGATCTTGTAACATCAGCTGGCTTTCTCACAGCCAATCCGGAAACGAAGTCCAAGGCCTTACCGGCATCTATTATACCGTTTCCATATCGTGTATCCTTTCGTTCTTCGCCTACGATCAACCTTTCTTCTGGATGATATGCTGAGATCTTTAAAGCCTCGTATATATCCTCCACAGAAAGTTCAGGATTTGCCTCTAACATCAAGGCCACAGTGCCAGAAACATGTGGTGCTGCCATCGAAGTACCGCTCATGATCGTCCAATCTTCTCCCGGTATCGCTGACCTGATAGAAGTGCCTGGAGCAGAAAGATCGGGTTTGATATAAGATGTCGGCGTACTCTCTCTATCGTCCTGTACAACTTCGCCACCGCTAAGGAACCAGATCTCGTCATTTTCTCTAGCAGCACCGATAGCTAAGCTCTCAAATATTGCACCGGGGCTGATCACTGAATTTTCACCATAGTTCCCTACCGATGCTACAGGAGTTATACCGGCTTGGATCAAATTCATTATAGGCTCTTCGAAATCAGAAGAATAACCCCGTATGCCCCATGATATACTGGCTATGTCCGGTCTGTGTTCTTCGACCGGTTCAAGCACGTTGCCTTGTCTGTCCGTAGGTTCTAATTTCCATTCGAGGCCAGCCAACAGTTGTGAAAATCTTGCATCTCCTTCAGGAAACACCAATGCGTGCATGAATTCCGCTCCAGGAGCCACTCCTATATTGGTTCCGCTGTGATCACCTCCGACGACCGTGCCGGTCACGTGAGTTCCATGTCTGTCGGTGTCGTGTGGGGTCGAATCTCCTAAGATCTGACCGGTATCGTCAAATTCGATCCAACCTCCTGGAAAGTGTGGATCGTTTTCATCTAGAGTGGTCATCTTTCCCTCGATATCTGGATGATCGATGTCTACACCAGAGTCCGAGATAGCGACCGTGACGCCGGAACCGTCGAAACCGTCTTCCCATATCTCTCCACCTTCCCAAGCTTCAGAAACGTTTATCTTCTCCAACCCCCAGGTTGATTCACCTTGACGCTGTAGATGCTCTTCATATGGGGCTTTTTCGCCCATGTCGGGCTCAGATCCTCCGATCTCCACTTGAAAATCTTCGTGGACATCCTTAACTCCTGGGAGCGTGGAAAGCTCATCCAAAAGATCTATATCGATCTCTGCCAGGACCGCGTTAGCTATCCAAAAAGTATTCAATATCTCAGCTTCGTGTTTCTCCAAGAAGGTTCTGACTCCGCCTCGCTCCCTTTCAGAATGTTCTTTCAGATCTTTCAAGATGGTTTCGGTATCCCTTTCATCTCGAAATATCTCCTCGTCCGACCCATACTCTTTAGGTTCTAGTCTTATCACGACTCTGACGGTATCGTTTTCCTGTTCAGAATCCAATTTTTCTTCAATATCATCATCGGAAGAACCCTCATCTATCATCGAGTCGTTATCAGATCCTTCCAATATAATATCGTCTTCATCCAGTGTTGCATCGGAAAAGGCAGCGGAAGAAACAAGATTGATATTACCTATAAGAAGAAAGATGATGATTATCACGGCTAAATTTTTTCTGCCGTTCATCGTGCTAGGCCCTAGAGGTAAAATAAACTATGAACCCTTATTAATTTTTCTACCCTCCTTCTTCCTCATCGATAGAGGTGGAGGACTAGGTTCGTTCTTTCTTGAAGACCGTGAAATGTCTCTTTAAAGACCGATGAACCCTGACTTCGTAAGTTTCGACCAATCTTAGATATCTCTTCCCAGTAGAAATATACTTTTTTTCGGGGAAGATAGCTGAAAGATACCCACCTTCCTTGAGATCTCTTTTAGAAGCCTCGAACAATCTTTCATAGATTGAGGAAAGTTCTTCTTTGGATGTAGAGGAAGCTCTTCCGTAAGGCGGGTCGGTTATTATGGCGTCAATACCGCTGGGGATCGTATCGGACACATCGCCGGTTTCAAGTGGAGCTTCAACGTTAAAGTCCCTGAGATTCTTTTTACAACCCTCGATCATATCAGGGTCTATATCTCCTCCAGATACAGACAAACCCATCTTGGAAGCCTCTATCAATACGCCTCCAGTACCACAGAACGGGTCGTGTACTTTAGAGTTCTTATCAGCGCGAGATAAGTTTATCAATGCCCTTGTATATCTAGGCTTCAGTGATATCGGCGAAGAGAAGGGTCTATTTTTGACTTCCCTCGCTCTAAGTTCCTTCTTGTCGATCTCATATATTTTTCGACCAACATGGTGATTTTTTGAGATGACGACATATATCTCGTGTTCTGGAGAGTCTAGATCGATAGGATTTGTTTTGGCGATCACGTCTCCTAGTTCTTTTTTGATCCTGAGAGTGTCTATGTCTTCTCGTTTTATCCTCTCGGTCCTGACACCCACGCTTCCAGAAGGGAGATCCGCATCGATCTGAGATGCATCCCATACCGATAGGCTGTTGATCCTCTCATACACCCGATGGATCAATCCCAACCTTTGGGTCAATGGTTCTACAGGGCAATCTGTCCTCAAAGACAAGATACCCGGTTCGGAATCGTGTATATCATACCCGTGAGAAAGCCCTTCGATAGTCGACAGTACCTCGGCTTTAGCGAGAGGATAATCGGGTCCGACTAGCTCAAAAAACAGATCGTTCATCTTACAATGCTTCTTCTATCCTTTCCTTAAGCTCTTTATCGTTAACGCTCTCCACGAAAGCTACTTCACCATCTATTATTATCGTGGGTACGTGGGTAACATCGTATTCTGCTACCATTTCTGGAACGTCTTTCGGTCTATGGTAATTCACCTCGACCGAAGGCATATCTTTGGTCACTCTCTCGACCGCTTTTCTAGCGGGTGGACAATCTGGGCATGTATCGGAGTATATGAAATCTATCGAAACTTTTGGTTTCTTTTCTGTAGACATGTTCTCATACCTCTATCAAAAGGGGTTATTTTTAATCTTTTGTTTTCGTAGTAAAGAACTAAATACGAGAATAAGACTACGCAATTGAAAGTGTTTCACAAGCGTGATATAAGTGAGCGAGGAAGATCATCTGGTCGAAACAGTTACCGATGAAAATTATGAGGAGTTCATAGCCGACCACGATCACGTGGTACTTGATCTTTGGGCCACATGGTGTGGACCATGTGTATACATGGATCCGATATTGGAGGAACTTTCGAAACAGTTCAAAGATAGTGTAAAGTTCGGCAAGATAGATGTTGAACACAATAAGGAAGCATGCTCAGCATTCGACATCCAGTGCATTCCAAGCTTAGTCTTCTTTGAAAACGGTGAGATGAAGGAAAAAGTAGTTGGTAAGATGGAAGAAGACGAGTTCAGAGAAAAAATGAAAGAGATTTTTGATCTGAACTGACATTCAAAGACTTTCTAGATCTTCTATAGCATCTATGATTTCCTCATGCCACTTCTCTACTGATCGTTTTGCCTCTTCTTTTATTTTACCGAGTGGACGTCGAGAATAGAGAAAAAAGTAACCCCCGTTCCTGATATTTTGTTTTTCCTTGTATATCAACCCACAATCAGAGAGTTTTTCGAGTGATCTATAAGCGGTGCTTTGGTCTTTATCCAATCTCTCGGCGATCTCTGAGGATCTGAGTTCCTCACCGTCGGAAAGGATAGAGAGGATCTCTCTTTCAAGGTCTGAAATATTGTAAAGGCAGTCGAGAACGTTTTCAGGATGGATCTCATCATCCATGTCGTTTATCGATAACATATCTCTCATCTGTATGGAATAAATCCTACTTAACCGTTTTGAAGCGTAAAATTAAAATTCAAGCAGGGTTTATCCCTTCACAAGCCGCAGTAACTCAGATTGGGAGAGTGCCACGCTGAAGACGTGGATGTCGCCGGTTCAAGTCCGGCCTGCGGCACTTTTTGGTTTTGATCTTATGCATCTGACAAAAGAAGAGGAAAATATCCTCGAAGGTGAAAAGGGTGAAGGTCCGGCCAAGGCGATGGAGCTCTTGGTAGCGATAGGCAAGATATATGATGCGGACAGATTGATACCTATCGAGTCCGCACAGATAGCTGGAGTATCTTACAAGACCATGGGTGATGCCGGTCTAGAATTTGTTCAAGATTTTGCTGAGAAAGCACAAGTCAAAGTTAAAGCCATGCTGAACCCGGCGGGTATGGACCTAAACCACAAAAATTATGAGTCGGATGAATTCAGGTCTAAACAGATCGAACTGATAAAGGCTTACAGAGAACTGGGGATAGAGGTAAGCTGCACCTGTACTCCTTATCTTGCTGGTAACCGTCCTTCGATCGGTACCCATCTAGCATGGAGTGAAAGTTCCGCCGTATCCTTTGCAAATTCGGTCCTCGGAGCTAGAACGAACAGAGAAGGCGGTCCATCAGCATTGATGGCCGCCGTTATCGGTAAGACCCCTAATTATGGCCTTCATATAAAAGAAAATAGGAGGCCAGATATAGTCTATGATGTCGAAGGGGACATACCTCTTTCATTGCTCGGTTATCTGGTTGGTAGAGAAACCTCTGATGAGATCCCCTATTTTAAAGATATATCACCGAGAGAAGATGGACTGAAGACTTTAGGCGCCGCGATGGCCGCTACAGGTTCGGTAGCTATGTATCACGTCGAAGGAGTAACTCCTGAATACGATGATTTTGACATCGGTCATCTGGAGAAAGTCGAGATAGGGCCTGAAGATATCGAAGAGATCAAAGAAGAACTAAAGTCCAAAAAGGAGCCGGACGTCATCGTGATCGGTTGCCCTCATCTATCAAGGCCTGAGATTTTTGAATTGGCGGATAAACTCGAGGGTAGAGAAAGAAAGAACGGACCTGACTTACTCGTTTATACAAGCAGAAAAGTTATGGAAGAATCAAAGGAGGCCGTCCGAAAGATCGAAAAGTTTGGGAGCGTGGTGAGCGATACCTGTATGGTCGTTTCGCCGTTAGAAGACAAGTATGAAGTCGCCGCGACTGATTCTGGAAAGGCAGCGGCGTATCTACCTAAATTGGCGAACCAGAAAGTGATATATGCAGATATGGATACCCTCTTGGAGATGATAGCTTGATATTATCTGGTAGAGCTATATCCACTGGAGAAGTCAGAGGGACCGTGGCAAAAGTCGATGATCGTGTGTCTTTTCTAGGCGATGTGGACCCAGAAACCGGTTTAGTTTTTGGAGAGAAAAAAATAAAAGATTCTATATTTGTTTTTCCCGAGGGCAAAGGCAGCACTGTAGGCTCATATGTCATCTATCAACTGAAAAAGAACGGAACTGGACCTAAAGGTATCATAAACAGAAAAACAGAGACGATAGTAGCCTCCGGCGCTATAATATCTGATATACCTCTCGTAGACGATATAGATATAGATCTCATCGAAGACGGCGATATGGTGCACATCGACGGTGCAAAAGGAGAGGTTGATATCTTAGATGTTGATGTTGTAGATGTAGTCACCGCTTTCTTGGTAAGGGACGATTCATTACTGCTCTTCAAAAGGAGTGACGATGTAAGGACCTTCAAGGGTAAGTGGGCCGGTGTATCAGGATATCTGGAAAAAAACGATCCTCTTCAACAAGCGAAAATAGAGATAAATGAGGAGACGGATCTCGAAAGTGAATTATTGGCTGAAGGTGAGACAGTACTTGCGAGAAGTGGTAAAAATATATGGAGAGTGCATCCTTATCTGTTCAGTGTGGAAGGAGAACCCGAGTTGGATCGAGAAAATGAAAAGTATGAGTGGGTGAGACCAGAAAAGATAAAGAGTAGAGATACCGTACCTAAATTATGGGAAGCTTACGAATCTGCAAGGTGGTCATATGAAAATCAAGATTGACGAAGAGGTAAAGGATCTACCCGCTGTTTGGATGGAAGACGATATCTTGAAGATGATAGATCAGAGGTTTTTACCGCAAGAATTGAAATTTTTTGAGGCAGAGGATCACAGGGACGTTCACAGGGCTATAAAAGATATGATGGTGAGAGGAGCACCTGCGATCGGTGTGACCGCCGCATACGGTATAGCACAGGCTAAAATACAGGACAACGATGTAGAAGAGGCTGCAGAGCACATAAAAGATGCTAGACCTACGGCATATGATCTTTTCTATGCAGTAGATCATATGTTGAAGAACCTGGATGAACCGAGAGAAGCGGCGGCTAGATACTCGGAGATGGTGATAGAAAAATGCAGAGATATCGGTGAACACGGGAGTGAGCTGATCGATAACGAAGATGGTATACTAACCCACTGCAATGCAGGAGCCTTGGCAACCGTCGATCATGGGACTGCACTCGCACCGATAAGAGCCGCCCATAGAGCGGGTAAAGATATCAACGTGTTTGTTGACGAAACTAGACCAAGACTGCAGGGTGCAAAGTTGACCGCTTGGGAACTTTACAATGAAGATATACCCCACTCCGTGATAGTAGACAATGCCGCGGGTCATTATATGCAGGAGGGAGATATAGATATAGTGATCGTTGGCACCGATAGGATCGTATCCAATGGGGACATAGCGAATAAGATAGGGACATACGAAAAAGCAGTTCTAGCCCAAGAGAATGGCATACCATTTTATGTAGCCGCGCCTGTGACGACCTATGATAGCAGCATCAGCGATGGTCATGATATACCTATAGAAGAGCGTGATGAGATGGAGGTAAAAGAGATAAACGGTTCAATGATAACACCCGATGGATCGCCTGTGAAAAACCCCGCGTTTGATGTTACACCCGTTAAATATATCGACGGGTATATCACTGAAAAAGGCGTTTTTTCATCCTCTGAGTTCAAGGATATGTTTTAAAATTGGTATATCGACCAAAAACATTTAGTTCAAATAGTTTATAGTGAAGCGGGATGAGCAAAGATTGGATTTCAGCTAGTGATGTAGAAAAATATGGGTACTGTCCCTTAAGCTGGTGGTTGAGTAGAGATAATGATGAGGAAGTAGAAGACGAAGCTCTTAAGGAGGGCGAGGAGAAACACAAGGAATTAGGGGAAAAATTTGAGAATCTCATGGATAAAGAGAACCGGTTGAAACTAATTGAAAACACCATAGTAGGATTGGCGATCTTGACCACGATCGTATCTATATTCGGGATATCATTTTTGACGACTGATAAGATATTCAGCAATATATTCATCGTATTAGCTCTTATATGGCTACTCGCGGCAACTTTTTTACTCTTCATCGGTGAAAGATACAAAGGCAAGATCAAAGAGACGGAGATGGAGAGGACCGTCCTTATCTTTGCGATGATAGCGACTATGTTGTCCGTTTTCAGTTTTTCTCTTCCCATACAGGACCAGATGATAGCTCAGTCCGTTCAGGTAATTTCCCTCTCTTGGCTGATCGGTGCTTCGTATTGGCTTAAAAATTCACTCAAGATCCAGACGGAGACCAAAAAAGAAAGAGAAGATCTAGAACTCGAGGATGAAGAGATAAGATATGTCGATACACTCGAAGAAGAAAGCAGGCTTTTAGAATCTGAAAAATACGGATTGCGGGGGAAGCCAGACTTGATATTGAAAAAGAACGGAGAACCTGTTCCCGTTGAAGTGAAAACGGGTAGGGTACCCAAAGGACCCTTTTTTTCACACATACTCCAGATAGCAGCATACTGCCTTTTGGTCGAAGAAGATATAGGTGACGCTCCTCCTTATGGACTGATAAGATATGGTGATACGGAATTTGATATAGAGTATGATTCAGATCTGAAAAAATTGCTGATAGAAAAATTGAAGGAGATGAGGAACCACATTGATAATGAAGACGTTCACAGAAATCACAATAGAGAGGGAAAGTGTCGGAATTGTTCTAGAAGGGAGATATGTTCTGAATCTTTGGTCTAGTCCTTTTCTTCCATATCATTTATCTTAGTCTTTATCTCTTCAACGTCTTTCCTCATCTTCAACATCTCTTCCTCAAAAGTCGTGAATTCTCTAGAGGAGAATATACGATGAGAAATGTACATCCCTATGAATACGGCACCGATAACAGCTAAGAACGAGATCAAAACGAGTCCAAAAACAAATGCTAAAAAGTTGTGGAATATGTCTTGAAATTGTATCCATCCTGATATTATAGCTAGACCTAGACCTCCTAATATGATTATCGAAGCGCTTATGATCTTCAGGGACAGTGGGATCCTTTTCATATGCTCTGATCCTCCATCTCTTCTAGCAGTTCTATATAAGGCAGATCATCCATGTAAATTAAATCTTGCTCTTCCTCATCATATGTTATCCTGAAGATAAGGTCATTCTCATCATCCTCGTCTTCGACTTCGGGTCTCACTTCGATGGTAGCGTTGAACTGATATCTTGTTTCATCTCGGCTTGCTTCGACTCTCATATCGAACTCCGTTAGATCAGTACGATATTCTATGCTGTAACCTTCGTAATCTTCTATTATAGGTTCTCCATCGATATACAGATTGACATCCTCATATTTGATTATCTCCATACCTCTTAGATGTATTATCGTTTCATTTGTCTCGCTTTCCTTCTCATCATAATCTATTACGACTCTAGGGTAGCCTGCTCCAGGGGGTTCAGGTTGTTCGATGCATCCCAAGGCTGAAAGTGCCAAGATGAATATAAAAATTATCGAGAGATATTTTTTCATCACCTAACCATGATAAAAGGGATTAATTAAGTTTTTTAATAATCTTGGTGTCGTCCAAATTGATACAGGTGTGATAAAAAAGGCGGACCCTCGGGGATTCTATTCGGAATTACTCATCTGTTTCGTAATTCCAAAAGCTCGTCAATCCCAGATTGACTCACGTACCCAAGGGTTCTCATCCCCTCAAAAAAAAGGCGGACCCTCGGGGATTCGAACCCCGGTCCTCGGCTCCGAAAGCCGAAAGGATATCCAGACTACCCTAAGGGCCCTGAACGAGCGATAGCGAGTGGAGGACCTTAGGGGCATTTGGAACCTTTGTTCCGACACTACCCTAAGGGCCCGAAGTGAACGGTAGTGAACGAGTATACTTTGAACTAAATTGTTTTCGGATACCGGACACTCAGACCGAAAAAAGCTTAGTTATTATTATCCTTTGCCCTTTCTTGGTTTCTCAATGAAGGAGTTCAAGGAATATTATACCTATCATAATCCCGGAAAGGATACCTCCTATCGCGTAATGCCCTTTCATCTTCCGATGTGCATCTGGAATTAACTCATCGAAGACGATGTATAACATCGCGCCGGCAGCGAAACCAAAAGCAATAGACAATGTAACATCAGAAACTCCGCGTAAAAGGCCACCTATCAAAGCCCCTATACCCATAGGAACTCCTGCTAGCACTGTGATAAGGGCTACTTTAGAACCCTTCACTCCACCAACACACATCGCAGCTCCTGCTGCCATACCTTCTGGGAAGTTGTGGATCGCCATCAAAAGAGCGACCCCGATACCTGCCTCAAAGCTCACTAGGAATGCAACCCCGATAGCTACACCTTCAGGTAAGTTATGCATTGCAATTCCTGCACTCAAAAGAACACCTGTTTTGAGATGTTTCCCTCGTTTTTTGTCTCCATCAATAAACATGGAAAAATGTCTGTGAGGGAACTTTATGTCTAAAATACCTATTATACCTATTCCCAATAGGATACCCAAAGTGGCGGTCCAGATAGTACCATCTTCGATAGCATGAGGTATTAATTCGTGAAAAGTTATAGCGGCCATCACACCTGCAGAGAAACCCAGTAGAATGCTCAATATCCTATTACTTATCGTTTTGACTAATACAACTGATAAACCCCCTGCAGTAGTTCCTATCACTCCGCTGAGCAGGCCTATCAAAGCTATCGTGGTCAGTGCAGTTTCCATCTTCAAGCTTTTTAGGAATACCTAAAATATAAAAGTTTCCCACATTAATGTAATAGGTTTTAAATATGACTATTTCGAAAATGTTCGTATGAAGGATATCAAAAGGAGCTTGTTATGACGATGAGTAGTAAATCTAAAGTGTTTATGACGTTCACAGTTATTCTATTATTGTTCTTTAATCTAAATTTCAGTGGTTGTTTAGGAGAGGACCAAGAAGAGATAGTAGGTATACCTGAGGGCGCTACACCAGATGGGACTATCTATGATGATCATGTGAATGCTTCCGTACCGATCATGAACTCTTATGATGAGCCTAAACAGATAGTTATGGAATATGAGATAGGAACAGAAGAAGGAGGGCGCTACTCGGAATCGAAGTTTATCACTCTGCCGAAGGGTTCACAGGACATTTACTATCAGATAGTCAGTTTTCCAGAAAATGAAACACCGGACTATGTGGATACTGAAATCATAGTGGGCGCTGACGAGATCAAGGTAATAGAAGTGTCAGGTGAAGGTTCTGAAGGATATGCTTTGGTAAACGCGACCATTGCTAACACTAAATTTGAATCCGAAAGATCTAGGTTCGATTTCAAAGTGTTCACTGATGAAGATGTCCATGAGGAGCAGAAGATCATCGATGTGTCAGAGAGTTCTATAGAAACATATACAAGAGAATTGGACATACCTCCCGATGAAAATCCTGTTGATTTTGAAGTCCAAAAATTCTGACAATTCATTCTTTATTATAATCACTTTTTTTGACAAAATTATAGCCCGGGGCGGATTCGAACCGCCGTCGCCAGGTCCAGAGCCTCACATGATTGACCTCTACACCACCGGGCTATTTTGTTAGGTCGGTGGAAGAAGGAAGCTTTGCTTCCGAAGCACCACTGGG
>SL_8KL_010_SEDDRAFT_10000208_pt1 | contig 50186 bp, 45 predicted proteins | sample SodLakKL_010_SED_4_FD_11160 | JGI IMG/M metagenome (IMG submission 11160)
CAGGTAACGATGCCTATGTGCTACGAGATGGTGAGCTTTTCCCAAACCTGGGTAAGGTAACGGGGTTCCAGCTGCAGAAAGGTGATGTGGTAACGGTAGTAACCGGTGGTGGTGGCGGTTACGGGAATCCGCAGGAACGGGATCCAGAAAAGATCCGGGAAGATGTGAAAAAAGGATATGTGTCCCTGGAGAAAGCTAAGCAAGTATATTCAGGTTTATCTTAATCTATATAACTAAAACTGTTAAATAAAACGGCGGACCTAAATTTGCCTTGTTTACCCGGGTGGTGCTAAGAAATGAAATTGTTTGAGCCTGTTACTGTTAACAAAATGACATTGCAAAATAGGGTGGTTTATCCTGCGGTAGTAAGCCGCTTGGCCTCTATAGAAGGTTTTGTAACCCGGGAATTGAAAAACCGGGTTTTGCGTATTGCCAAAGGCGGAGTGGGTATGATTGTCCTGGAACCGGCAGGCATTATTGCCAGGAAAAGTGGCAATCTGCTTAAAATCCATGATGACAAATACATCTCCGGTTTAAAGGAGCTTGTTTCAGAGGTTCATAAAAATAGCGGGGCGAAAATAGGAATACAGCTCATACATTTTCTAAAGATCTCACGCAGTGGTTACCGGCAGACGTTGGAGGATCTCAGTATTACTGAGATCAAGCAGATTACAGAAGATTTTTATTCTGCAGCCGAACGGATCAAAACGGCAGGATTTGATTTTATAGAACTTCATTGTGCCCATGCTTATACATTGTCCTCCTTTTTATCTCTGAGAAATAAGCGCCGCGATGCTTATGGCAATAACATGGAAGGCAGAATGAGGTTGATCAGTGAAGTCTGCACGGCAGTTAATAAAGCGGTTGGGCATGATTATACCATTGGGTGCCGGATCAACGGAGACGAATTTATCTTAGGCGGTAATACGTTAAAACAATCATGCGTTATCGCCGAAAGATTAGTCCAGACAGGGGTGCATTATATTAGTGTTTCCGCTGGAGGAAAGTTTGAAGATGGATTAATTTATGACGGTATTGCCTGGCCTTACTCCGGGTACAGCGGCGCCCGTGCCATGCCCCCGGCATACATGCCTGAGGGGGTAAATGTATACCTGGCGGAAGCGATCAGGAATGTCGTCCGATCTTACCAGGTTCCTGTTATTGCTGCAGGCAAGATCCAGACTCCTGTGTACGCCGAATCATTGCTAAAAGAAGGGAAAGCGGATCTGGTTGCCCTGGGCAGACCACTTATTTGTGATCCGGACTGGCCGGTTAAGGTAGAAAACGGACGATCAGGTGAGATTGTGTTGTGTAAGTATTGCGGAGGTTGTACTGATAATGATCGCAATTTTGAGCCTGTTGTCTGCCGGCAGTGGCCAAAGGGTTCCTTAGACGCTCCCGTCAATTTCAAAGCTTGAGGCTCAAGATATTCTAACCCGGGCAAATAAAAAGGTGGTATCTGGCTTGTTTTTACCGATGCCACCTTAATGTGTTGAATAGAATGTTTGGTATTCCCAGGCGCTTATGCGAAACAAGCTATCTTGCGTTTTAGAATACTGTATTGTAGATCTACCTCTGCCTGGATCTCATTAATTTGTTCCTCCTGTAGATGGCGATAACGGCGCTGTACTTTCAGGTATTCTGAGACAGGAGTACCGTCTGCTCCATAGTTTAAGGTGTACCTGGTCCCGTTTTCCACTTCGTAGAGAGGAAATATCCCACTTGTGACGGCCAGGCGGGAAATGCCTACCGCGCTGCTGTCGGTGAGCCCCCAGCCATCGAGGCAGGGTGTAAGAATATTAATCAAACGAGTACCTTTGATCTCCTTTGCCTTTTTTATTTTGTTTACCAGGTCATCGAGATATCCTACGGTGGCTGTGGCCACATAGGGAATCTGGTGAGCTGCCATGATCTCTACCAGGTTTTTTTTCATTGTGGTCTTGCCACCGGGAGTAGAGGTTGTGTAGGCATAGTGAGGAGTAGAGGAGCTTTTCTGGGTGCCCGTATTCATGTAGCCCTCGTTATCCATACAGAAATATATAATATCTTCTCCTCGTTCCGCAGCCGAAGAGAGGGCCTGGAAGCCGATATCATAGGTTCCACCATCACCGGCGATGGCAATGGCTTGAATATGGTCTTTTCCCTTGGACTTAAGAGCCCGTTTTATACCGGAGGCGGAGGCCGCACTGGATTCCAGTGTGGTCTGGTAGACCGGAATACGCATGGAGCTATATGGCTGAGGCCCTGATATGATAGCTGCACAGGAAGGCGGAACCACTGCAATTGTGTCCGGTCCCAGGGTATTTAAAACATATCGAAACGCCAGGGCCTGTCCGCAACCGGGGCAGGCCTGATGTCCCGAACTAAAAATATTTTCTTCACAAATGTCATAGTGCTTGTCATTCTCCATCTTCTTCACCTACCCATATGGAGTTTATGTCTGCTTGTTTTAGTTTGGTGCGCTTTACCAGGCTGGCAATGAGGGCTGGAGAGACATTAAGTCCACCCACACCTGTAAGGAAGCCGTGCACAGCAGGTGCTTTCTCCATACCGCAAACGGCTGCTTTTACTTCCTGATGTAAAATTCCACCCAGCCCCGGGGAGAAATTCCGGTCCATAACCATTACCCGGGGAACACCTTTTAACAAATTTTGCAGCATGTCTACCGGAAAAGGACGAAAAAGCCGAACTTTTAGCAGACCTGCGGCTGTCCCCTGATCACGCATCATATCTACCGCTTCCCTTGCAGTTCCGCACATGCTGCCCATGGTAACGATGAGGACTTCTGCATCTTCACAGCGGTATGCTTCCAACAGTTCATAGCCCCGGCCGGTCAACTCTTTCCACTCTGTGTCAGCTTTTGCTGCAACATCCAGTGCTTGATCCATGGCTTCCCCTAGCGCTTTGCGGTGCCGCCAGAACATCTCCTGGTTTACTACGTTGCCCCAGGAGCGGTTAATGGAAGGATCAAGATATAATTCCGGGTCGAAGGGGGGCAGGTATGAATCTACCAGGGTACGGGAGGGCACATCGACCACTTCAAGAGAATGGGAAACGTAAAAAGCTTCGTGAATAACCATCGCCGGCAGCAGTACCTGCTCTGCCGTGCGGTAAGCCTGCAGTACAGTATCCAGCGATTCCTGAGCGCTCTCCGAGTAGTACTGGATCCAGCCTGTGTCACGCTGAGCCAGGCTATCTGTTTGGTCAGGCCAGAACCCCCAGGGGGAACCGATGGTCCGGTTGACGTTGGCCATGACGATGGGTGCCCGTGCACCCGAAGCATAGTGAAGCATCTCGTGCATGAGAAAAAGTCCCTGGGATGCTGTCGCTGTAAAGACACGCACACCTGTTAATGAAGCGGTAATACAGGCAGCCATGGCCGAGTGCTCGGATTCGGGGGTTATGGTTTCTGCTTCTAATTCCCCGTTGAGCTGCAGTTCAGTAAGTTTTTCAGCAATTGGCGTCTGGGGGGTGATAGGATAAATGGGTAAAACATTGGGTCTGGCCAGCATGGCCCCATAAGAAACAGCATGGTTTCCGGTGAGGAGCATTGCTTTTGATTCTTTTATCATTTTAACTCCTCCTTTAGGACAATGGCTCCGCGGGGACATTCGGCAGCACAGAGGCCACAACCCTTGCAGTACTGATCCAGTACGCGGTAGCCTTCTTCCAGGCTTTCATCTCGCTGTACGGCCATATCGGGACAAAAATAAAAACAGTTATCACAGTAAAGGCAGTTTCCACAGCTAAAACAACGTTCTGACTCAGCTACAACCTGATCCAAAAGAATCCCAGCTTCCACTTCGCGAAAATCTTCGGTTCGAGTTTCCACCGGTTCTTTATACTTTTTAAGTGTCGGTTTTGACGGAAAATAGAAGGTGTTTATCTCTTTAAAAGCAACCGGGTCGTTCTCCTCTTCCCTGTTATCTTCTTCAAAACCCAGGTAACGATAGATTTCAATGGCTCCTAAATGCCCGGCGCTGATAGCGCAGGAAACATAGCGTTCGGCGCTGATAAGATCTCCACCGGCAAAAAAACCATTTCCAGCATCCGCTTGTCCCTCTAGATCCAGCAAGCCTTTCAGAGGGGTAAGATCAGCCTGGGTGCCGGTAGCACCGATCAATGTGTCTAATTCTATGGCAAAAGTTTCATCTTCTACAACTACAGGGCGTTGCCGTCCTGATTCATCGGGTTCACCTAACTGCGTGCGCTGGCAGAGAAGAGTATTTTTTTTACCGTCCCGCTGCAAAGCGAGCGGGGCTGCCAGAAGTTCCAGCTTTACGCCTTCTTCTTCCGCTTCGAGAATTTCTTCGGCGCTGGAAGGCATCTGTTCACGTTCCCGGCGGTAAAGGATAATAACTTCCCGGGAGCCAAGGCGCAGAGCGCTGCGCGCCGCATCAACCGCTGTATTGCCTCCTCCGACAACTACAACTTTTGGGCCCGGTATGGCCGGTATGCCTGTATTGATTTGTTCTAAAAATTTTAGTCCATCAAGGTATTCCGGTTTATCGTCAAGGTCTTTAAGGCCGGGCTTATGTTGCGCCCCGGTGGCGATGAATACAGCAGCATATGTTTCCTTTAGCTTTTTAAAATCAGCAGGATTTGTTAAAAGAGCGCCGGTTTTTAGTTCGATTCCAGTTTGTAGCAATCTTTCTATTTCACCATTAAGGATATTCTGGGGCAGGCGGTAGGAAGGAATACCATAGTAGAGCAAACCGCCCGGTTTTTGCTGCGCTTCGTAGACAGTTACAGCGAAACCACGTCGTCGAAGCTGGTATGCTGCGGAGAGGCCGGCAGGGCCGGCGCCCACAATGGCAATCTTTTCTTTGCGGGAGAGGTTCATAATGTGCAGTTTCCAATCCTTTTCCAGGGCCAGGTCACCCAGGTAGCGTTCCAGTGCTTTTACTGAGACTTTTTCGTCGTATTCATTACGGTTACATTCAAGTTCACAGGGATGATGACAGACCCTGCCGATTACAGCCGGGAAAGGATTGTTAGCAGTCAGACTAAGCCATGCTTCCCTGTGCTCACCGTTTTTTAACTGCTGGATCCACGTAGGAATTTCACCGTTTACAGGGCAAGCCTTGTGACAGGGTGCAGGACGGTGCTGGTGTACCGGTACAGCGCTTCGCCATGTTCCTGTATTAAAAATATCTGTCCATCCCGTTGTCCAGGTAGTAGGTATTTCAACTATTTTGTCTGATGTTTTTGCCATTTACGCTACTCCTTTAAATTTTTTGGCCAGTTCGTAGCCATCGCGAAAGGAACTTATGTTTTCAGGCACTTTTACGGGGCTCATCTCTTCGATAACATTTTGCATATTCTTGAAATCCGGGGCATCCAGTAACCCGGCGAGAGCTCCAAGCAAAACTGAATTGACGATACGGCCGAGCCCGTTTCGGGAAGCAATGTTTATCCCGTCGATGGTGTATACTTTAAAACCGCTGCATTCTTTCAGATCTTTTGCCTCTTTGGTGGAATTGATAAGCAGGCTTGTGTCTTTATTTATTCCTTTAAGCATTTTTTCATCGATAAGGCTGGCATCAAAAATGAGAACTGCATCAGGATTTTCTATGTCGCAGCGCAGCCTGATCGGTCGATTATCGATGCGAATGTAAGAACTCACTGCCGTACCGCGCCGGGCTCCTCCATAACTGGCAAAAGCTTGCACATATTTGCCTTCACGGAAAAATGCTGTTGCCAGTACCTGGGCCGCCATTTGCGCCCCTTGGCCACCGCGTCCGTGTATCTTGATTTGCAGCACTTGTTGAAACACCTCCATAGTCCATTTTAATTGTTTGATTATAATATAATATCATTACCAAATTATAATGCATTATATACTGGCAATTTAATATTTCTTAGCTTGGTACTTACGAAAGAAATGGTTTCATGTAAACTTAAGCTCAGGCTACCATTTAAAGCCAACATGAGCTTAATAAGCAGAGAAAAAGAGGAGTTTTGCTGCTCTTATACTACCACAAAGAAAAATATATTCAACCCCTAAAGAAATAATTATTGTCATTGAGGTTATGAAAAGAAGAAACCCAACGGGCCAGGTTAACTGAAATTGATCTGTCCAGAATTTGCTCTGCCAGTAACAAGATACCGGTATTAAGGCAAAATTGCTTATCTGTTTAGTATGGCGATTCACTTGTATTTGTGAGGTAAAAAAGAAAAGTAGCTCTACCTTTAGCTCGCAAAATGATAACCAGCTAAACGACTACCTGGGCTAATAATAGAAATTGAAACAGCGGTAATGTTGACCGGCAACTTGCCATTCATGGCGAAAAAATTAAATTTTTTATTCCATACCTCCAAATAGATAAGAAGCAAAGTACCAGGGTGATGTGCCAATTCTGGCAGTACGCAGGTATACAAATTGCTTATGCACTAATTACTGTCCCGGTCTTACCTTCCAGCGCTTCAATGGATTTGAAAAGAGAAGTAATAATGGCCTTCTTCCCGGGATTTTCTTTAACATACATTACTGCAGCCTCGATTTTTGGCAGCATACTGCCGGGAGCGAAATGATTTTCTTTTATATATTTTTCTGCTTCCTCAATGCTCATATAATCCAGATCTTGTTGATTGGGTTGATTAAAGTTAAGGGCTACCTGGTCAACCTCGGTAAGAATCATTAAGACATCGGCTTCGATGTCATTTGCCAGTCTTGAGGCGGCCAGATCTTTGTCTACTACAGCTGGAATTCCTTTCAAGATTCCGTTTTCCGTTTCGATAACCGGAATACCTCCACCCCCTGCCGTAATCACGATAGTAGTATCCCATAGTTCCTTTAAACAGGAAAACTCCACGATCCTTTTCGGCATGGGTGAAGCAACAACTCTTCGCCAGCCCCTGCCGGCATCCTCAATCATTTTGTAACCTTTTTCCTGAATAATCTTTTCAGCTTCTTCTTGCGAATAAAAAAGGCCAATCGGTTTATTTGGCTGTTCAAAGGCAGGATCGTTTTCGTCAACTATCACCTGGGTGACGATTGTAACCACGGGCACGTTACGCTTTTTTCGGATCAATGCCCGGCGCAGCGCCTGCTGAATATGATAGCCTATGTATCCCTGGCTCATTGCGCCGCAAACATCAAGAGGCATAACCGGCACGATATCTGCGGCTGCTTCACTGGATAGTACTATATTTCCAACCTGGGGCCCGTTGCCGTGTACGATAGCCAGCTCATTATCCCGGCGGCTTATTTCAGCAATGTATTCCACCGTTTGGTTGATTACTTCCAGCTGATTTTCGGCGGTGGCAGGAGCGCCTTTCTTTAGTAAGGCATTTCCACCCAGCGCTACAACAATCCTTGTTGGTCTCATTACCCAAGCCTCCATATTTTGCTTGATTTATTATAATTGTAACACAGTTTAATCGCACATTCATGTAACGTGACACCAGTAACAGGTTTTTATCAGCCATTTATTAGAGTATTGCGGCAGCTAAAAATAAATAAACTTGCGTGTATTTGGCTGTTTGTGATAAAATATTCATAAACAGACGAAAAGCTGAGCTATTGTCTGAATTTAAGCATAAGAAGGAGGTATTGCTATGAATGCTAATGGTTTTTTTGATTATCTTGTGGAATGGTTTACAGTTCAATTTCCCCAGTTTATTGGAGCAATAGCTATTCTGATTATAGGGTGGTTAATCGCACTGATTCTTGCTTCAGTAGTGCGAGGCGCATTACGCAGAACCAATTTGGGCGCCAGGTTGGCACGCTGGATCAAAGGCGATGAGGAAGCCACCGGTGCGGAAGTCAACAAATGGAGTGGACGGATAATTTATTACCTGGCCATGTTTTTCGTGCTCGTGGCCTTTTTCCAGTATTTAAACCTTACTTTTATTGCTGAACCGTTAACTTCATTTTTAGTGCTGATTTTTGAATATGCTCCACGTATTTTTGGAGCGGCGATTATTTTATTAGTTGCCTGGCTGATAGCAACCGTGCTGCGGATTGTTCTTCAGCGCTTACTGGAGGTAACTAAAATTGATGAACGTTATAACGACCTGAGTGGAGAAGAAAAAAAGGAAATATCTTTGGCTCAAACATTAAGTAACGTAGTGTATTGGGTGGTAATTTTGCTTTTTGTGCCCGCCATTTTAAGCACTCTCACTTTGGAAGGACTTTTGGTTCCGGTACAAAGGATGTTTGAAACCATACTCATTTACCTGCCAAATATCCTTGCAGCTGGTTTGATCATTTTTCTGGGGTGGTTCGGAGCCCGGATTTTACAAAGGGTTACGATTAATCTATTATCTGCACTTGGATTGGATCGCCTCAGCGACAGAGAAGATATCGCTTCCTTTTTCGGCGCCAGGAAACCCTCAGAGATTCTTGGCTTGCTGGTTTACGTTCTGGTGTTCGTATTTGCGATTATCGGAGCTCTAAATGCCCTGGCATTAGAGGCAATTACCCGTCCGGCCAGCAACATGTTGGAACTGATCCTGCAGGCATTGCCGGCAATTTTTGCTGCTACATTGGTTTTGGTAGTCGCGCTAATGGTAGGCAGAATATTAGCAGCCTTAATCTCCAAGCTGTTATCTGCGGCGGGATTCGATCAATTTTTAACCCGCCTGGGAATTGCCCGCACTACTCTTGAGGGACGCAGATCTCCTTCTGAAATTGCGGGCTACATAGTCCTCGTGGCTATAATGATGTTTGCAGCAATTGAAGCTGCCGGGTTGCTTGGATTTGCTGTCCTGGCTGATCTGATCGCCCAGTTAACTGTCCTGTTGGGCAGGGTTGTAGTGTCGGTAGTTATCTTTGGCATCGGTCTCTACCTTGGTGGTTTGGCTAAAGAAGTTGTTGAAACCAGTGGAGGACCGCATGCAGAGTTCCTGGCTAAACTGGCCCGGGTATCGATTCTTATCCTGGCCGGTTCCATTGCCCTGCAGCAGCTGGGAGTCGCAAACGAGATTATTATCATTGCTTTCGGTGTGCTCTTGGGAGCAGTAGCCCTGACCGGAGTGATTGCTTTTGGTCTGGGTGGACGAGACCTGGCAGCAAGAGAACTATCCGACTGGGTGGATCGGTTCAAGAAGACAGAATAATAAACACTGTTACCGCTAAGCATTTTCATGAAACTGGAGCAAAAAACAGGCAGTTCCTGTTGAAGGGCTGTGGTTATTAAGGGATCCAGGGTTTTCTCTCTGGATCCCTGCTTCTCAAGTAACTTCATAAATTTATAGGACAGGTTATTTTGACATTGCAGACAGTAAGTTGCTATAATCTTTTTGAACCTGAGCAGACAATAATCTATTAAGGCAAGGATGAAAAATGAAAAAGAAACATCCGGAACCGGATAAAGCTTATAAGAATATGGAATTTATAAACAGCCCCGATGCACGCACTATCCGCATCCTGGCGGAATTTCTCGAGCCAATGCAGCGTTTCAGGAAACATAATATTTACGATACACTTGTTTTTTTTGGTTCCGCTCGAACAATAAGCCCACATGATGCTCAAGAAAAGCTTAAAAATGTGCAGGATCGGATTGCACAATCTGAGGCAACTAATCCCGATCCCGCTTTACAGGAAGAGTTGGAAAATGCCAAAAACCAGGTATTCCTTTCCCGTTATTACCAGGAGGCCACCGAGTTAGCCAAACGTCTGACTGAATGGTCAAAATCACTGGATTCGATCTACCGTTTTGTAGTTTGCTCCGGAGGGGGCCCCGGGATGATGGAAGCAGCAAACAAGGGCGCTCTGGAAGCAGGCGGTAAGTCTATTGGGTTAAATATTAGTTTGCCGATGGAACAGGTCTCAAATCCTTTTATAACTCCTGAACTGAACTTCGAGTTCCATTACTTTTTTATGCGCAAGTTTTGGTTAATCTATCTTGCGAAGGGACTGGTTATATTTCCCGGTGGATTCGGTACGCTTGATGAGTTGTTTGAGACTCTTACCTTAATTCAGACCGAAAAAGTAAAAAAGAAAATACCGATTGTAATCTATGGTTCGGAATACTGGGACCAGGTCATTAATCTTGATGCTATGGTCAATTACGGGTTAATCAGTAAAGCAGATCGGGAACTGGTGCAGTTCTGTGACACGGTGGACGAGGCATTTCTTTATATAAAAAACGAACTGACCCGGATTTATCTTGACAATGAGTGAGAGTAACTTTTGTATTGATTCTGTACTTATTTTAGGCCCTTAAACCTGAAGTGCTGCGAATTATTAGCAGGACTTTTTTGAGCGATCCCGCAAACGCCGATGTACACTATGTTTAGCAGGAGTCATTTTTAAATCCAACTTTATGGCACCGGCTTGTCCAGGTTAGGGATATTAAAGCGGCTTGGAGGCAGGGTAGGGTTAACAGGCGCTATTTTAAAGGGGCTAAAGCAAATCTTTCAACCTGTAATAGTTTAATTTATAGTAAAGGGTGCTCCTGGGGATATTTAATATTTTTGCCGCCTTGCTTTTATTTCCGTCGACCATTTCCATAACTTTTCTTAAAACTTCCATTTCTGTTTTGGCGACACAGGTTTGCAAATCAAAACTTTCCCCCCCGTTTCGTGTTTTGCTCAGTGAACGCTCGATAATTTGTTCGGGGACACTTTCAAGCTCAATTTTTCCGTTCCTGGAGAACACCACAAGATGTTCCGCTGTATTTTTTAATTCCCGAATATTCCCTTTCCAGCTATAGTTGGTTAATACATTAAAAACTTCGGGCCTCAGTTTAGGTACATCCAGGTTATTTTTACTGCAAAATTTGTCTATAAAAGATTCTGCCAGGATTGGGATATCTTCTTTTCTCTCCCGCAGTGGGGGCAGCTCAACTTTAATCACGTTCAGTCTGTAATATAAGTCTTCTCTGAAGGTCCCAGTATCCACCATTTTGCGCAAGTCTTTATTGGAGGCCGAGATGATTCTTACATCTACTTCTCTGGGAGTGTCTGCTCCTATACGCAGGACCTTGTTTTCCTGGAGGACACGAAGCAGTTTGGCCTGCATGTGCGTGGGCATATCGCTTATTTCATCTAAAAAGAGAGTCCCCTGGCTAGCGTTTTCGAACTGCCCACCTTTCCCTTGTTTAAGAGCCCCGGTAAAAGCGCCGCCCACGTAGCCAAACATTTCACTTTCAAAAAGATTCTCAGGTATGGCGCTGCAATTTATTGCTACAAAGTTGCCTTTTCTGCCGCTGTGCTGGTGAATAGCCCGGGCAAATATTTCTTTACCGGTTCCGCTTTCACCGGTAATCAAAATACCGGTGTTTGTTTTGGCCACCTGTTTGGCCCGGTCAATTTTCTGTTTTATGACTTCGCTTTTGCCCAGGATTTGACCGAAAGAAAATTTTTCTTCACTTAGCTTGCTAACTTCTTCCCTGAGCTGGTTAAGTCTGTCCTTGGTTTCCTCCAGCTCGAAGGTTAGGTTAGTCATTTCTGTTACATCTTTGTCTGTGGATATCGCCCCGATAAAATGAGAGTTATAATAAAGGGGTTTGCTGCTGACCACGACATATGTACCTTTCCGGGGACTAACGTAAATATTTTTTGCTTCTTTTTTGTTTTCCAGGACGCTCAGCAGTAAGGCTGTGGGAAAAAAATCTTTTAATGGTTTTCCCACAATCTGGTATGTTTTAACATTAAAAAGCGCTTCAGATTTCTTACTCCAGTGAACAACAATACCGTCTTTATCAACAATGCATACAGCCTCATGAATTGCATTGAGAATATTTTTTACAGCTTCACTTTGAAGAATTCTAAGAGGCATAAGCCACCCCGGCCTGTCCTATTTTTAACATAATATCATCTATTTATTTATGCGTAAACTTTGTTTTATAAAGCGATAAAAAAAGACTATGCCGGGCATATCAATATCCCCGCCCGGCATAGTCTGTCATGCATATAATGCATTACTATTCTTTATGTTTGATCTATTTCCATTTAGATCTGGCGCACATTGCCACCCTGACAAAGTATCCCACGATAGCAATATAACCTCCCAAGAAAACAATCATCCAGATGATAATTTCTGCATCCATATTTATTCCTCCTTTATAAGATTAAGGAGCCCCGGTAAAAAGATCGAAATCTATTGTTTTTACCGGAATCAGCTTTAAACTCAGTTAATCACTCATCTTTCTTGGTCATCGGACCGGCAACAACATTCTTGGCAAAGAAGTTGTTGAGAGCATAGCAAACAATGAAAAGTATGGCCCACTGGAAGATCATAGTGCCGGTAGTAAACACTTCAAAGGGATGCCACCAGTTGTCGGGATACCATTCAATAGACTGCATGACCCACCAGCCGAAAATAAAGACAAACATTAAGGGAATGATCCTGATCAAGAAAGTCCACCAAGCGCCAATGTGCAGGTCGCTGGTTTCGTTGAGTTGGGCGCGGGCTTTTTCCACGCCGTATTTCATCATCGCTACAGCTGTCAGTAAACCACTGATCAGAAGGCCTACTCCCCAGACCCAGTCCTGGTTGTCCAGGAAATTGATACTTAGGGCGGAAGGAATCCCGAATAAGAAAGTGGCAATACCGGCATATATAGCTGCTTTTTTACGGTCTATACCGAAATTCATAACGTTGGTGGTAATAAGTTCGATCATAGCGATTAAAGAAGAAATAGCTGCCAGGAAAAGAGCCAGGAAGAAAAGAGAAGAAACCAACCATGCGGCTGGTGTTTCAGCCAGAAGTTCAACAACATAAATGAAGGTGAGGCCAATGTTGCCGGCTGCCAGAGCTTCTTCGGCTAATTCTATAGTAGGAGACATGGCATAAACTGTACACAAAACAGCGATAGCCGCAACAAAGCCGGCCAGAACATCGGCAAAGCCAATGATGGTACAGTTAACGCCAACATCCTCTTTTGCCCTGGCGTAAGAAGCATAAACCAGGAGCAGGCCCCAACCTGCGCCTGTAGACCAGGCAGCCTGGGTAAAGGCTTCCAGCCAGACCCGGCCGCTTATCAACAGGGGCCAATCCGGCACGAAGAGGTAGCGCAGTCCTTCAACAGAACCTGGGAGCAGAACAGCTCGTATAGCCAGGATAATAAGCAGAACAAAAAGGGAAGGCAAAAGTACTTTTAGTATACTTTCCAATCCGCCTTTTATTCCCCGGTAAACTACAAAAAATACAATTAATACTGCGAGAAAATGAAAGCCGATGGTTTCCAGGGGATTTCCAATAAAGGCATCCCAAAAGGCTTGTCCTTCAACTCCCGGGGTGATAGAACCGGAAAGAGCATATACAAAATAACGCAGAGACCATCCGGCGACAACTGCATAATAGAATGTTATCCCGATGCAGACCAGGGCCATCCAGGCGCCCACCCAGGCGAACTTTTTGCCCATAAAGTCCCGGAAAGCTCCAACATTACCCAGCTGGGATCGCTGTCCCATGAGAAATTCTGCCATCAAAAGCGGGATCGCCCAAAATACCAAAGCAATAGTTATAGCAATTAGAAAGGAACCACCGCCCCATTCGGCCGCTACCCGGGGGAACCTCCAGATGTTTCCTGTTCCAACAGCCATGGAGATAGCAGCTATAACAACGACTATCCTGCTACCCCATTCTTCTCTTTGACCATTCGGAGCCATAAAATATTTTTCCTCCTTTCGATCTTTAAAAAAATAATAAATAGCTTGTGTTACCCTGTAATACCTTGTGCTTAAAAAAATCTTGGTTTAAAGTTCGGAGTATAGGCATCCCACCTTTTTGAATAAATTAGTCTCCCTACACGTGTACAATGCTTTTTTGCAATTGGTATGCCATTCATCAATAATTACAATCAACCTTTAGTCTATACAATAGTAAAATTGCCAAGTTTACCGCTATTGTGTAGTGTACGCATATATAGTATAACTATTACAAGAATAATACAAGTAAATATTTAACTGTAAAAATACGGTATAATGTCAGTATGTTGACACTAATAAAGCATTACTAATACACTAAGTATTGNGAAGCAACTGTCAGCTTGCTGACATATGTCATTTATCTGACATCCATAAATACTTCGAGTTTTTTTGACTAATATTCATTTATTCTCGTTTTTACCTTCGGCCGGTTATTAAAGGCTGTTTAAATGGTTAAAGCTTATTTAATGTATCTTTTTGACCAATATATATTTCTATCCTTACAGCGGGCTAAAAAGAAAAGGAAGCCTGATAAGCTGAAATGCCAGTTTCTTTGGCATAAAAATTGCTTTTATATTATGCATGGAGATGAGCTCAGGTAAACGCTGGTAAGTTTATGGGCAAGTTAAAGATAGTAAAGAAATTTAAATACATAAAAAATAAATCAACATGAAGCCGACGGGAGGTAAAAGTTTGAGAATTAAAGATCACCCAATTATTGATTTTCAACGGGGTAAACAGGTTACCTTTAGTTTTAATGGCCGACAGGTAACAGCTTATGAGGGCGAGACCATTGCAGCGGCGCTGCACGCTGCCGGAGTAAGGGTGTTAAGCCACAGTCACAAACTAAAGCGGCCGCGCGGGTTTTTTTGCGCGATCGGTAACTGTTCTTCGTGCCTGATGCAAGTTAACGGAGAGTTTAACGTGCGGATTTGCATTACCCCGGCGCGGGAAGGTGACCGGGTGGAAATGCAGCAAGGAAGAGGTGAAATCGTTGAAAAAACCTGAGATTGCCATAGTGGGTGGTGGACCGGCCGGTTTATCGGCTGCCTTGAGCGCTGTTCGCCAGGGCGCCCAGGTAATGCTGATTGATCGTGACCCTGTTTTGGGCGGACAACTGGTTAAGCAAACCCATATGTTTTTTGGATCCAAGAAACAGTATGCCGCTATACGCGGTATTGACATTCCTCAAAAGCTTCTTGCTGCTTTGCAGGAAGAAGGCAATGGAAAATTTGACCCCCGGGTAAATACCACCGTCCTTGGCTGCTATGACGATGGTGTTTTACTCCTGGAAAAGGAAGACCGGGCTGAACTTATTCAACCCTGGAAAATCATTATTGCCACCGGTGCCGCAGAAAAGATGCTACCATTCCCCGGAAATGACCTGCCCGGGGTTTACGGAGCCGGTGCGGTGCAGACCCTGATGAATGTCTATGGCATCAAGCCTGGCACAAGGGTGCTTATGATCGGCGCCGGCAATATTGGCTTAATTGTCAGCTACCAGCTGCTGCAGGCGGGGGTGGAAGTGACGGCGATTATCGAGGGGGCGCCGAAGATCGGGGGTTACCTGGTCCATGCTACCAAAGTGCGCCGGGCCGGAATACCGATATTGACTTCCCACACCATTAAAAAAGCCTATGGATGTGATTCGGTGGAAGGAGCGGTGCTCTGTAATTTGGACGAAAAGTGGTGTGCTGTTCCCGGCACCGAGCAGAGCCTGGCAGTGGATGTAATCTGCCTGGCAGTCGGCCTGACCCCCCAGACTGAACTATTATGGCAGGCCGGCTGCGAACAGCAATATTTGCCCGAGCTGGGCGGTTACGTGCCTTTGCGCAGTGAAAAAATGCAGACCTCCCTTTCTCACCTGTTCGTGGCAGGCGACGCAGCCTGCATAGAAGAAGCCGGTTCGGCAATGGTCGAAGGTAAAATTGCCGGCCTTTTTGCTGCTGCAGACCTGGGTTATGCCGAGAATGTCGAAGCGCTTAATGAAACTTTTTCCCGTGAGCTCGAAGAGCTGCGCAGCGGACCAGCAGGGGCCAAGATCAGGCAGGGTTTGTCCAGGCTTAAAGGAGGTGCTCAAGTATGTTAGAAAAAACCGGAGTTCCTGATGCAGATCAAATAAAAAAAATAACTCCTTCTCCGGGAAGGCTCAAAAAAGGTCCTGTAGCAGTAGTCGAATGTTTTCAAAGTATTCCCTGCGATCCCTGCCGTTATGCCTGCCGTCAGGAGGCAATCAAGGAATTTAAAGACATAAACGATCTTCCTGTAATCGATCATGATTTATGTAACGGCTGCGGGTCGTGTATCAGCAAATGTCCCGGCCTGGCTATTTTTGTAATCGATGATACCTACAGCGAAAAAGAAGGCCTGGTTAAACTGCCCTACGAATATTTACCCCTCCCCCGGCCCGAAGAAGAGGTAATCGGAATAGACACCGAAGGCTGGGAGGTATGCAGCGCCCGGGTAGTAAAAGTGCAAAATGCCAAAGTATTGGATCGCACACCGGTTGTGTGGTTGACTGTTCCCCGGGAGCACCTGATGAAAGTACGCAATTTTCTTAGAAAAGGCGGTGCATAAAATGGAAGAAGATACCATTATCTGCCGTTGCGAAGATTTAACACTTGCCGATATCCGGAAAACGATTAAAAGTGGACACCAGAACCCCCAGGTAATCAAGCGCCTTACCCGTTGTGGTATGGGGCCCTGCCAGGGTAGTACCTGCCGGGAATTACTCTTAAAAGAGGTGGCATCAGCAGCGGGTAAAAGTGTGGGCGAACTGGAAATGACTACCTACCGGCCGCCGACCAAGCCGATTAAAATAAAAAGTATGTTAGGAGCCGACAAAGATGACAGCTAAAGCAGATGCAGTGATCATTGGCGGAGGTGTCCATGGATGCAGTATAGCTTATCACCTGGCTAAAAAAGGATGGAAAAATGTTATCCTGTTGGAAAAAGGCACTCTTGCCTGCGGCGCAACCGGCCGCAGTGTGGCGGGAATTCGCCATCAGTTTGGTACGGAGATAAATATACGCCTGGCTAAAGAAAGCGTAAAGAGGATGGAAAGACTGGAAGAAGAACTGGATTACCCTGAAAGCATTGAATTAATGCAAAATGGTTACCTGATGCTGTCATACAGCGCAGAAGAACTGGAGCTTTTCCGCTGTAATCGAGACCTTCAAAAATCGCTAGATCCGGACAATCAAACTGAAATCCTCACCCCGGAGCAGGCAGCAGATCTTGTGCCTGGATTAAACCTTGAAGGGCTTTATGGGGCCTCATTTAATCGCCAAGACGGGCATGCCAGTCCATTTCACGTTACCCAGGCTTATGCGGATGCTGCCAAACGATTGGGGGTGGATATTCGGACCGGGGTAGAAGTGACCGACATAAAAAAAGACGGTTCTCATGTAACCGGGGTTGTCACCGGCAAAGGTGAGGAGATAAGCGCCCCGGTGGTTATTGCAGCAGCCGGCGCGTACACTAAACCCCTGGGAGAAATGCTTGGCCTGGAAATTCCTGTTATACCGGAGCGTCACCAGGTTGCGGTTACTGAGCCGTTGGAGATGTTTTTAGGCATTATGGTTATATCTTTTGCCCACGGAGCATATTTTAAACAGACTCCACACGGTAGTTTACTGCTGGGAGTCGGAGATCCGGAACGTGAGGTAAAAGATTTTAATGAACGATCCAGCTGGCAATTTTTATACGATGTATTCGAAAAAACTACCTTTCACCTGCCTGCCCTTCGTGAGGCAAACGTAATCCGGCAATGGGCGGGACTTTATGACATGACTCCCGACTCCCAGGGTATCCTCGGGAAAACTGAAGTTGAAGGTTTTTATATCAACACCGGCTGGAGCGGTCACGGTTTCCAGTTAGCCCCGGCGGTGGGCCAGGTTATGGCTGAAATCGTATCCGGGGAAAAACCGTTTATTGATGTTAGCTGTATGCACCTGGAACGGTTCGAACGTGGAGAGCTGATCCCGGAACCGGCCTGTGTTTAATAATTGGGGAGTGATGATGATTAACATATACGGCGGAGAAAGAGAATTCGGTTATTTGTCCGAAAACAGTGACGACAGGGTTATCCGCATGAAAAAGGGTCAGAATTATGCTGGATACTCGGTGGGAATCCTGCATATCGATGATGTTTACTATCCACTTTTGCCCGGGAATGTGGTTAATGCTTACAGCTATGATTTTCCCGTTAAAATGAAGGCCGTGCCTGACCTTGATGTCCAGGGGCTGCTCAGTGGCGATTCCAGCCTGGGGGAACCGATTGTCAGGGCGGCAGTAGAACTGGAGAAAGAAGGGATCAGGGCCATTTCCGGGGCCTGCGGGTTCTTTGGTTTTTTTCAGAAACAGGTGGCGGAAGCGGTTGAAGTGCCGGTCAGCATGTCCAGCCTGGTCCAGGCCGGCTGGATTAAGACCACCTTGAAACCGGGTCAGAGGATTGGAGTATTGACTGCCGACCTGGCTTCGATTAATGACCGGCTCTTGGAAAGCTGCTACATCGAGGATCCCGGCATGCTGGTAATCAAAGATTTAAGGCATGGACCGCATTTTTCTGCGATTTTAGAAGGCATGGGCACATTTAACAACGGAGAAGTAAAAAAAGAAGTCACCTCTGCGGTCGTGGAACTGGTAAAAGAAAACAATGATATCGGGGCTATTTTGCTTGAATGCAGCGATATGCCGCCCTATGCCGCTTATGTCCAGAGAGCAGTTGGCCTGCCGGTTTTTGATTTCATTACCATGATCCGGTGGCTGCACTACGCGACAACCCAGAGGCCTTACACCGGTCATATATGATTCATCAGACTGCTTTTCTCGGTATGTTATATAATAGGTACCCTTTGGCCAGGAATAAGATAACAATACATAGTATCGCGGTAGAAATAACTTTGGCCGGGGAAATATGGTTGTTCAGGATTCCAGCATAAGCCCAGACGATAACCAGGCCTTAGGCAATATCCATGTCCCGCCTCATCCTGGTTATGCCGATCGCCGCTCCGAGCAGCACTACAATCATTAAAAGCAGGGACAGCCAGATCACGGAATAATGCCAGGCAAAGATCCATAAAGCGCTAGGCCAGTCCTTTTTCCTTTAATATTTTTTCGTGTAACATTTTAAAGTTTTGAATTGGCGGTTGTTCTATATCTGCCCTTATTGTTAACTTGGCCGCGTCTGCAGGACACTTGGCAACACAAACGCCACACCCTATGCACCAATCATTATCTGTCAAAGGGAAATTCTCTTTCATTGTCAGGGCGTCTACAGGGCATACCTGCAAGCAATGCTCACACCCTGTACAATCTTTTTGCTCGGTTACCCTTAAAAAATACGTGGCCATCAAGGTGTCTCGCGGTATCTTCCTTCGTTTTATACTACCCACGTTCCAGCATGCACAACCACAGCAGTTACAGTTATGCTTAATTCCTTCAATACAGTTGTCAACAAAATGTACAAGGCCTGCCTGTTCACTTGTTTTAATTAAATTTCGTGCTTCTTGTTTTGTGATTTCTCTTCCTTGCCCGCTATCAATGAGATATTGGGCCATCTCGTCAAATTTTAAGCAAACCTCCATTGGATGTTCACAACTTTTTCCCAGTAGCTTCATGGCCATACGACAAGAACAATTTGCTACAGCAATTTGTGTGGCATTTGAAACAACCCAGTCCATCATGTGATAGGGCAAAACTGCTTCAATATCCTGGTTCGTCGTTTCGGTCGGCGGGATGTATCGCGAAGTCTTGGTTTTTGTACTGCCATAAGCTTCTCTGGTCACATTCCGGTTAAAATACTTGGCGATTGAGGCGGCCATCTTCCTATTATGTGGGTTTTCTTCACCTTTCCAAAAAAAAGTCTGGGGAAATCCGAAACCCACTTGATGGAGGGCATAGCCTATTTCACCGCCACTGGTCCGCCCGGAAAATAAAAAACCTTTTTCATAAAGTGCTTCTAAAACAGGCACCAGTTTCTCTCTGGAAATAGCGCCTGAAGAAGCAATTACATCAACACTTACCGGCTGCATCGGGGTGACTCTGGTAGGAAACAGCAAAGCAACTTCTGCTTCCATGGGGGTCAAATTTGCTTTTAATATTTCACGCAAATCATCGTTGTCCGGCATTCCCATTCCCAGGCGGGATAAATGGTAAGCCAGGTGTTCATATACATCCACTGTCGACCACTCCCTATATCTCAGCTTTCAAGAAAACAAACACGATTAATCTGCTGCCGGAGTAACTTGAAACAAATAAGAGAAATTATCATCCGGCATATAAACCAAACTTAATTACTATATTTCATTCAAAACTTCTATAAATAGCTCCACCAGGTCAGGGTCAAATTGAGCTCCGGTGCATTTTTCAAGTTCAGCAAAAGTTTCTTTCCGGGAATAGCCGGTCATCCGGCAGGCCTCAGGGTTAACTTCAAGGTATTTACCCCCTTTATCTATTACAAAAACTCCTACAGGAGCTTCATCATACTCCGATTCTTATTGTTTATCTACGTTGTGACCGGCAGAAGTTTATTTTTATCGGTGTTTCTTATACTGATCAGGGGTTTTGCTTTCTTTCTACTTCTGGCGGCCCCGGTCTATCCTTGCAGCAGGTCTTTTAAATCAGCTCATTTATGCTGCGGCAGACTTTTACTATATTTTCATTGTCATTAACTTTATGACTGTTTTCCAATTCATCCTCCGGTATGGGGATAAGAGAAATACCTATTATTAATGTTATCAGTGAAATGGCAATTAACAATGCTGGTATCCTGACCGGCTTTTTTTTAATTATATTTCTCATTAAAAATATAAAAGCAATAGTAAAACCGGCTAAACCCACAATGCTTAAGATCATTCCTGGTTCCATTTTATGACTCCCTTCTATAAACATAATAAATCTTTTTACTGATTATAAAACCATCAGCATACAATTAGTCAAATGGTTTTCATTACCTGCTAGATCTACTGGCGTATAAAGAGCTTCTTGGTGATAAAATTGTCGGACAACAAAACTAATGACTAAATTATAGTTTATTAGCGTCCGTTGTCGGCTTAAGCAATAGTATCCCTGCTGTTCTCATATTTTTGATGCTCTTTTACATCAATAATACCCTTTAAGCTTTGGACCACCTGCCATACTTCATGGAAGGTGTTGTAAAGAGCAATCGGAGCAAGGCGGATGATGTTTGGCGGCCGATAATCAGGGATAATGCCTCTTGCTTTAAGGGCTTTATTGATACTGGCGGCGTTATCATGCTCTACAGCTACATGCCCGCCTCTGCGTTTTATTTCGCGGGGAGTTCCTACCCGGTAATTATAAGGGGTGCTGGTGAGTCCTATTTCTTCCAGGAGATATATTAAGTAAGAAGTGAGTTTCAGAGACTTTTCCCGCACACTATCAATCCCAGCTTCTGCAAAAATTCGCAAGGATCCTTCCAGTGGGGCGGTGCTCAGGAGTTGGGGAGAACTGATCTGCCAACCTCCTGCTCCATAAGCCTGTTCAAACTCAAGCAGCATATCAAACTGCCTGTCTTTTCTATAACCCCACCAGCCAGCTAAAGAGGGCGTTTTAGTAAAATGTATATTGTTTACAAAAAGGCTTGCTGTTGCCCCCGGCCCTCCATTCATATGCTTATAATTACACCAGAGCGCAAAATCCACTCCCCACCGGTCAAAATAATGAGGGACTGCACCAATGGAATGGCTGCAGTCAAAACCAATGAGAATGCCTTGTTCATGTGCTTTCGCTGTCAGCAGCTCCATATCCAATAACTGTCCGCTTCGATAATATACGGAAGGAAGAAGAATTAAAGCTATTTCATCTCCCATATTTTCCAGGGAAGCGATGATGTCTTTTTCCTCAATCAAGCGGCTTTCGCTGCTTTTGATCAGGACAAGATGTTCTGCAGGATCAAGGTTTTTAATGTTGATCTGGCTCTCCAGGGCATAAATATCAGAAGGAAAATTCAGTTCGTCGGCCAGGATCTTTGTCCTTGAACCCCGGGGCTGATAAAAAGTACCGACAAGGGTATGGAGGTTAACGGTAGTCGATCCGGTGACAATTACTTCATCTTGTTTTGCCCCGACCAGCGGCGCCTGTAACCCTCCCAATTTTTCACCGTAATAGAACCAGGGATTTTCTTTATCCAGCCAGCCCCCAATACCCAGGCGTTTCCATTGATCCAACACCTTAAACAGGCTTTCTTCTCCATCTTTGGACAACAAGCCTAAAGAATTTCCATCCATATAGATCTTATTCGGTGGGAGGTGAAAACGCTTTCTGTAACCAGCCAGCGGGTCTTGTTTGTCCAGGTGCAGGGCTCCTTCTTTGCCGATATTAAAAACAGTCATTTTAAAGCCTCACTTTTTATTAATAAGTTTTACCTTAAGAAGTTTAATATATAGCAAGTGACCTTACTGGTTCATAGCTTTATTGTAACATATATCGTTTACATCTCCTCCCTTGCGGGAACAGGTCGCTTTTTATCTGTTTGCCTGAACCCGGAACAATTCGACATCCATAACAAATAGTTGCTATAATGGCTCCAGATAATAACAGAAAGGACCTGGTATCCTCAATGAACCGCTTTGATGAGCGCGATACGATATTTTCCCGTTTGGAGCTTGTTCCTGGAAGCAAACAATACGACTCCTATTACACAAACCGTCCAGAGTTAAAGGATACAGACGATCGGCTTCGGACTTTATCAGCCGGTGTATATGCTCATGACCGGTCCAATATGGCCCGGATTGATTCAGCATTCCGGTTTTTAAAAGATATTCGGCCGCTTGCTCCAGGACCTGCCAAAGCCGAAAATTCTTCTCAAAATGCTATTTCGATCAAGGAAATCGAACAAGGGCTCCATGCAGCTGCTATGGATTACGGCGCCGTATTGTACGGTCAAGCTGTTCTCGGGCTGGAATGTTTTTATTCAGTGCGGGGCAGGGGCCCTGCATATGGAAAACCGGTAAATAACCCGCATCGAAACGCATTAATATTTGCAGTGGAGATGAACCGGGGAAAAATCTCCCATGCCCCGCGACCGGAAGAGGCAGTGGAAGTAACCCGGGCTTATGTACGCGTTGCGGTGATCGGAATGATTTTAAGCTATTTTTTAAGAGAACTGGGGTATGAAGCGCGCTGCCACATGGACGGGGAAAGCGAGCTTATCCTCCCGGCTGCGGCCCAGGTTGCCGGACTTGGCAAAATAGGGCGGATAGGGCTGCTTTTGACTCCTGATTTTGGTCCCCGGGTCCGTCTCGGTGCGGTGACCACGAACTTTCCAGCAGCTTCGTTTTCCGGAAGCAATTTGAACGAAGCACATCAGCCGGCAGATTATTGTGCCAGATGCGATCTCTGCGCCCGCCGCTGCCCGGGAAAAGCAATTCCTTTCAAAGCGGCCCTGGAAACGGGAAAAGTGGGGTTACAAAATACGACAGCAGCGAAAAAAGCAGATACAAACGTTGCTCCTGAAACAAAGAATTCACCATGGAAAATTGAGCACAAAGCCTGTTTTGCCATATGGAAAAAATTCGGCACAGACTGTGGAATATGCGTGTCTGTGTGTCCTTATGGTGAAGCACAGTGATCATCTGCAGCTGTTTTTCAGAGGACGGGATTTTTACAACATTGTTTGCTTAGAAAATACCGCTTTCCCTTTTTATTATGTTTTTCATGACAACAGCAGCACACCTGGGATTAGTTATGATGATAACGGTGATGTTGTCAACAACCCGTCACCCATGACATTACTTGATCAAACGGCGGCGCATTAGTAACTGGGGCAGGGGGAAGATAAGCAGGATGAAAATTATTAACCACATTACGTGGTAGATAAGTTCAGCGCTGACCAACCCTATCGTCAAAGCCCGCAGCAAGGCGACCACATGATAAAGGGGCAGCAGCCAGGCCAGCTGCTGCAGTATCTGAGGCAGTACATCAAGGGGGAAGAATACTTCGGAAAACAAGAACATGGGAGTGACGATCAGGGTAAAGAAATAGGCGAAATTGTCTATTTTAGGGACTATGCCGGTCCAGATCATGGCAATCTGGGAGAATACCAGTCCGTTTAAGACAAGAACAACGGGGGTGAACAAAGCCCAGGGAGAAAGGACCAGTCCCAGGGCGGCGATTACGCCCATTATTACTGTTCCGGAAAGCACACTTTTAAAGGTGCCGTAAAGGAGTTCTCCTACCACCACTTCTTCAAGGTTTATCGGGGTGGCTACGATAGCATGATAGATTTTTTGGAAATGCATCCGCACAAATGAATCGTAAGAACACTCCGCTGCTGCCGCCCACATGGCTGATGTAGCGACGATACCGGGGGCGATAAACTGGGTGTAACTCATACCCTCAATATCTTCAACCATTACGCCCAGGCCTGCGCCCAGGGCGGCCAGGTATAGAAGCGGTTCGACTATGTTAAAGGCAAGGTTGGTGGCCCAGGTTTTTCTAAAAACGATCAAGTTGCGGGCGAGCACTTTTAATGCCCACCGGTTAACCGGGCTATAGTATGAAACCAGTTTCTTCAGTTTCTGCATAATCTAATCCTCTTCCTGTCAACTTTAAGAAAACATCTTCCAGGTTGGATGGTCGCACCCGGTACGTTTGCACGTAACCGCTAGAATTTATCAGTTCCACAGCAGCGTTTTCATCTTCTGCGACAAACAGGTAAATGGTGTTTCCGGCGATCTGGTAACCGCTGATTAAATTTTCCAGTGTGCCCAGTAAGGCATGGCTTTGTCCCGGGCTTATTTCTACTTCCACTACTTTTGCGCCCACTTGCTTTTTAATTAGTTCCAAGGGTTTTCCTTCTTCTAAAATTTTACCTTTGTCCATGATTATCAGTTCGTCGCCAAGCTGACTGGCCTCTTCCAGGTAGTGAGTAGTCAGGATAAGGGTTAAACCTCTTTTTTTTAACTTGCGCAGGTGTTCCCAGATCAAGCGCCGGCTTTGGGGATCAAGGCCCGTCGTCGGTTCATCGAGAATAAGAATTTCCGGAGTATGAATCAGGCCGCGGGCGATAGTTAACCTGCGTTTCATGCCGCCGGAGATTTGTTCCACCTCCTGGTCGGCTTTAGTGGAGAGGCCGAAGAAGTGGAGGAGTTCTTTGGCCCGTTTTTGAGCCTCAGACCTGCAGATGCCGTAATATCCGGCGTAAACGAGCAGGTTTTCACGGACGGTCAGCTCTAAATCCAAATTGTTTTCCTGGGGAACCACTCCCAGTTTAGTTTTTATGGAACGGGGTTCAAGGGTTACATCTTTTCCCAGCACGGTCAACTTTCCGCCTGATATGGGCAGAAAACAATAGATCATGGCTACAACAGTAGTTTTGCCGGCTCCGTTGGGACCAAGAATGCCGAAACATTCTCCGCGGTGGATTTTAAAATCAATTCCGGCTACGGCCGGGAATCCATTGTAATTCTTTTGCAGACTTTGAGCTTCCACTACTATCATCAATGAATTTCCTCCCGGGTCTGACTTACTATGTTGGGATGCCGACTTATATTATAACTTATTTTGCCGGTTTGTTTAATTGTGGCATGAATTGGAACAAAGGAGGCCGGTTTTAAAGTTATGCTCTTAAAATAAATTTGCAGTTTTACAGGTAAAACAAGCTTTTTTGTGCTGAAAAAAACCGGGGCTTTCCTGCACCCGGTTTTTTAGGCATTCGTATTATATTCAAGCTTTCAGGGATGTCTTATTACTTCCCCTGTTTTTCCTTTAGGGCTTTAAGCACTTTTTCCGGAGTGATGGGCAGTTCTGTGAATCTTACTCCAATGGCATCATATACGGCGTTGGCAATGGCCGGGATCGTCGGTTGCACCGGACCTTCACCTGATTCCTTGACGCCAAAAGGTGCGGTGGGATCATAACTATCCACTATGGTGGTATCCATTTCCGGAAGCTCCATCACCGTGGGCACCTTGTAATGATGCAGGCAGGCGTTCATCATCCTGCCGTCCTCGTCCAGATGCATCTCTTCGTAAAGTGCCTGTCCCAAGGTAAACATGATCGAGCCTTCAACCTGTCCCTCCACACTCATCGGATTGACAGCCTGTCCGCAATCTCCAGCTTCTGTTACCTTGGTGACGCGAACCTTGCCTGTTTCCACATCAACATCAACTTCAATAGCCTGGGCGCTGAAACCGAATGTGGGTGAATGGCCGATATTGGCGCCCTGGACCCGCTCGCCGCGGGTAAGATCGATTCCCTTAAGGCGCGGTGGAGAGAAATGGCCAATCCCGGTCAGCGTTCCTACTGTATTGGTATATACATCAACAACTTTTTCCCACTCAATATTCTTTTTAGGTTCAAAAACGGAGTAAAAACGCCGATCTCTTACCTCCAGCTGCTCGGCGCGGCAGCTTAACATGCCGGCGGCAACTTCAAAGAGCTTGTCGTTGATCTGCCGGGCAGCTTCTTTAATAGCTACCCCGGAAGCATAGGTGACCCTGCTGGCAAAACTACCGAGATCAAAAGTGCCCAGCTCTGTATCTCCCGAAACCACGTGGACATCTTCGTAGTTTACCCCCAGAACTTCGGCTGCCATCTGGGCCATTACCGTGTTGCAACCCTGGCCAATATCAGCAGCGGCACAGTGGACAGTCACACCGCCTTCTGTGTCTACGCGGATAAGCACAGTAGTATGCGGTTTGTAGGAAAGGTAGAGAGTATAGGCGGTACCGGAAATATAATAACCGCCGGCCAGGCCGATGCCTTTGCCGAAAGGCTGCTTACCATGTTTTTCCAGGTAACCGGAATTCTCCACGACTGTCTGCAGGCACTTTTTGTATTCTGTGTGAGGGACATGGAGGTTGCTCACACTGCGGTATCCCGATTCAACCGCATTTTTCATCTTTAGTTCATAAGCGCTGACACCCATCATTTCAGCCAGCTCATCAAGCAGGCATTCCATGGCATAGCGGGGTTGAACACCGCCTAAGCCGCGCATAGCCCCGCAGGTGGGCTTGTTTGTATAAACGCGCCGCACTCTCGCTCGGGCATTTGGCACCTTGTAAGGCAGGTGGATCATGGAGGTGGTGTAAAACATAACCACCATGCCCCAGCCCGCATAAGCGCCGCCATCCAGGGTATTGTCAAAATCCACGGCTTGGATATAGCCGTTCTGGTCCAGACCGATTTTCATTTTCATATGACAGGGATGCCGGCCTTTATTCGTGACAAAAACCTCATTGCGATCATAAGTCACCCTCACCGGCCGGCCTGTCTTACGGGAAAGAAGGGCGGCACAAAAATCGGAGGAACTGGCCTCTCCCTTGCCGCCGAAACCGCCGCCTACTGCAGGAAGGATGACCCGAATTTTGTTCATCGGCATATCCATTACAATGGAAAGCTGCCGGTGCAGGTAGTGCGGGACCTGGTTGCTGGACCACAACTGCAGCTGGCCGTTTTGCGGATCATAATGGGCCAGGGAGCTGTGAGGTTCCAAAAAAGCATGGTTTACATATGAGGTATAAAACTTTTTTTCCAATACATATTTACACCCGGCAAATGCCTGGTCAGGGTTACCGAAAAGCTGTTCGCCTTGATGCAACACGTTATCCGGTTCGTTTTCGTGGATAAGTATTTCGCCGGCCCGCTTCATTGACTCAAAGGGGTCAAGCAGCACGGGCAGCGGTTCATATTCTACTTCAATCAGATCAAGGGCTTCCTCGGCTGTTTCTTCATCGATAGCGGCCACGGCTGCCACACCTTCACCGTGAAATCGCACTTTATCTACGGCAAGGGTCACTTCGTTGGCTGTCTGGGGCACGATACCCCACTTATTAGGGGCGTCTTCGCCCGTAATTACCGCCAGCACACCCGGCAGGGCTAGCGCTTTACTGTAATCAATATTTTTAATAAAGGCATGGGCATAGGTGCTGCGTTTAATCTTACCGTGAGCCATGCGGGCCATAACCATATCATCGGTGTAAATGGCCTCGCCTTTGACCTTGGCCGGTCCGTCTATACGGGTTACGCTCCTGCCAACCTGGCTGAATTTTTTACCCTCCATTATTTCACCTCCCTGGTCGCTATTCTATCAGCAGCCGCACCAATTGCTTCCACAATTTTCTTATAGCCGGTGCAGCGGCAGATGTTGCCGGCAATACCTCTTTTTATGCTTGTTTGGTCCGGGTGAGGGTTTTTGTCCAGCAAGGCCTTTGTGGTAAGGATCATCCCCGGGGTGCAAAAACCGCACTGCACCGCGCCATGATCCAAAAAAGACTGTTGAATGGGGTGCAGGGCTCCCTGCTCGTCAGCGAGGCCTTCAATAGTGATAATTTTTCTACCCTGGCAGGTAATGGCCAGGGTTAGACAGGACAAAACCGGTGCACCGTCCATAAGCACAGTACAGGCACCGCAATCGCCTTCGCCACAGCCTTTTTTCGTTCCCGTAATGCCCACTTTTTTCCGGATAACATCCACAAGCAGGTCCCTGGGAGTGACCGGTATTTCATAGAGCTGGTTGTTTATCTCCAGTTGAATTAGTTGTTGTTTCATTAATTACACCTCCTGTGCGGCGTTAAACGCCTCTTGCAGTACTCTGCGGGACAGCACGAAGACTGCTTCCCGTCGATATTCCGCTGTGGCGCGGATATCGGAAATTGGCTGGGCTTCGCCTGCTGCAGCTGCCGCAGCTTTTTCGATCAAATTGCTGTTTAAGGCCTGCCCCACCAGGAGCGCCGGAACTTCTACTGAAACTAAAGGCCTTGGGGCCACGGAACCCATGACCAGTCTCAGGACCTTAACCGTCCGGTTATCAGCCTCCAGTGTCAGGTTAACTGCCATATTTACCGCATCGATTTCCATGGCGTTTCGCAGGCCGATGTTCGTATAGCAACTGGCAGTTTGGGGTGCCGGTTCCGGCAGTAAAAATTTGACCAGCAATTCTCCCTGTTCCAGGGCTGTTTTACGATTCCCGATAATAAAATCTTCCAGGGGCAGTTCCCGCTCACCTGCAGCGCTGTTGATCACCACTTTTGTTCCGAGGGCGACCAGGGGTGAGGAAGTTTCAGCTGCCGGGGAAGCATTGCAAATATTGCCTCCGATTGTAGCCATGGCCCGCACCTGGGTTGAACCCAGTTCTCTTGCGGCCTGATGCAGGGCAAAATATTTATCTCTGAGTACGGCTGAATGCTCAAGTTCAGAAATCTTTGTGGCAGCGCCGATAACCGCGCCTTTTCCTGCTTCGTAGATCAGGCCCTGGAATTCTTTCACTCCGTTGATGTCTATTAAGCATTGGGGCTTTAATAAACTTTGTTTCATGTTCAGGATCAAATCCGTACCCCCGGCAAGCACTTTGGCCTGGCTGCCAAGGCGCCCGGCCAGTTCAAAAGTCTCATCGGCAGTTTTGGGGGCATAATATTCAAATTCGTCCAAGTACACTGGTGCCAACTCCTTTAACTCTTTTATTGTAGGTTGTTACCCTACGTTTTTTGTTGCTCCGCCGGCAGGCCGGCCAGCAACTCCTGTAAGAATTTTTCCTCGGCTTCGCGGAAATTGAGGAGAATTTTAATTACAGCCTTTTTCTTAAACATTATATCGTTTCTGGCCTCTAATATTTCCGCCAGTTTCTTTTTGTTTGCCTGGACCCGGAACAACCTTTTTTCAATACAGGCACCCATTTCAGTGGGTGTAAGCAGATCTGAGGATTCCAAGCCGACATTTAAGTCCAGGTAATGCCATTCAAAACCGGACAAAAGCCTTTTTGAGGCATAAACCAGGGCGGTTTTACCATCAGCGGTAATATAGTATCTTTTCCTTTCCGGCATTCTACCCTCCTTTTCCTTTTGGGAAGATACTAATTTTTTATTTTCCAGCTTCTTTAATACCTGGTAAATAGAAGCCACACCTACCCGCACCCAGCGCCGCATCTCTCTTAAATCAATAGTTTTATCAATTTCGTAGGCGTATGAGGGCTTCTCATTGACGATACTGAGCAGGATAACTTCTATATTTGACAATTCTGGTCTCATTTATGCTCCTGTTATAGTCTATAGTAGTATATCTAATAACTTCGCCAAGTGTTATAAATCTCCTTCCTGAAATACCTGAAATAAAAAATATTATTTCAAATTTGAGTTTTAAGATTTATATTCACGCCTGGTTAGAGTTTTATTATAAAAGCATCCGAAAAAAATGATATGAGGCATTTGTTAGTTTTGCGTGAAGCTTTATGCGCTATGGCCGATTTTCAAAGTAATCCATGATCTTACTTATTTCTGAATCCGGTTTTATATTTCTCGTTACTATACCGCCGTTATTATCTTTCTAACAGGAGTTGAGTTTTTCTATTTTTTTGTGTGGTCAGAGTGGTCCAACATTAGGGATCCAGAATTTACACGAAACGGAATTAAATTAGGTAAATGCTTTATTTTCCAGTCTGTATTGCTGTTTTGGACTTCTTTACTAATGGTGCTGCTTTGTATCTGACTTGTGACAAAAATAAAGCAGTGTATTACAATGTAAGGAAATAGGGGGTTGCGTTATTAAACGTTAAGAAATAGAAATTGCTTTGATCTAGGAGTGAAACATTGCCATGGAAGTTATATTAAGCCTGCTGATCGGAATCAGCCTCAGTGCCACCACCGGCTTTCGGATTTTTGTTCCCCTGTTTTTTTTAAGTATAGCCTCTCTGGCAGGCTGGGTGGAGCTGTCTCCGGCCTTTAATTGGGTTGGCAGCTATACAGCCCTGACTGCTTTGACGATTGCTATGGTGTTAGAAACAGGAGCCTACTTTTTTCCTTTCATCGATAACCTGCTCGGGACACTTTCTGCTCCGGTCAGCCTGATCGCGGGGACTTTGATTACGTCTTCCCTGATGATCGATCTGCCTCCGATATTAACCTGGACCCTGGCTGCAGTAGCAGGGGGTGGCGCGGCACTGGGTGGCAGCGCCGTCAGCAATGTAATGCATGGCGCTTCCACGTCAATGACAGGGGGAACTGCTAACATCTTCCTTTCACTGGCCGAAACTATTTTTTCATTAATTATCTCGGTGCTGGCGGTCCTGGTTCCAGTCCTCGCTTTTTTGCTCCTGGTTATATTTGTGTTCATTATGGTCGGGATCTTCCGCAGAATTAACAGTTCTCGTCCCCGTAATAAGCATGCCTGACTTTATTCCAGCGTTAAAGGTTTTTCAAAAAGAATAGCTCTACACGGCGAGCCCTCGGCCCCTTTAATTTTAACGGGGGCGGCGACCAGGAAATAATTCCCGTCAGCTGCTTCGCTAAGATCCAATGATTCTATAATTGCAACCCCGTTGGAAAGGAAGGGGACATGGATGCTGGCTTCATCTTCCATGGGTGCTACTGACCAGGCATCCGCTCCCACAGTGATTATGCCCTGATCTATCAGGTACTGGCCTGCGCATGGCGCAAGGTAAGAGGTCCCGTTTGATTTTAGCAGGAGGCGCTTTACGCTTTTCGCTAAATTATCTTTGAAAAATTCGGCCTGCACAAGGCAATTTTCCGGAATTGAAAGCACCTGGCAGGGCCCGATAAAATGATCCAGGGGCATTTCTGAAATGTCTTTTGCCCCGTCGCAGAAATGAAGGTAGGCATCGCAGTGGGTTCCGGCATGAAGGTTTGAGTGAAGCAGGTTTAAGTTGTAAGGGTAGCCTTCGCTAAAGCTTGCCAGCTGTTCCAGGTAGGGACCGGGAGCATCGGGGTAGCGTGGAGCCGAGAGCATTTCCCGGCTAATGTCGTAGTATTTCATTTGCGTCACCTCTCGTGTAGTAGTAGGAAATTCCTATTTTAAGGACTATGGTTATATGTTAAAAGGATACCATAGCCACGTTATTTCAACAACATAAAGATACGGGTAAGCCATTTGCGTTGTAGGCAAAAAATTCTTTTAATAAGCTGTTTATCACCGCTAAAGATCGCAAATGGCTCACGGGTATCAACATCTAGTCTAGTTTGGTTACTGTTTAGTCGGGTAGTCGGGCTGGTCGGGTGTCTGTTTAGTCGGGGAGACGGGTGACTGTTGAACCGGTGCGTCAAGCGGATTCGACCTTGAAGCACCATATGGTCTTATTGCTTTTAAATATAACCATAACCTGGACAAGCCAGTTCCATCAAAATTGAGTTTGAAAATGAAATATCTCAAACGTCCGATTCGTCAGCATTCGCGGGATTGCCGAAAAAGTCCTGCCACAAATGCGCAGGACTTCAGGATAAAGCTCCTGTATGCCCAGTAAAGGCTGGGTGGGGCGTTCAGCGGGAGATAGACCCGCCGGGGCAAAAGTCAGAACTCCGTAACTTGGGCATAGGCACTGCCAACCGGAAGGGGCAGCAAACGGCCCAGGCCTACCAGCTGCTACGCCAGTTCTCGACCCTATGAAAGGATGCTATATATATTTATGGGTAATGGCTTATTCCCGGGCTCCTCGAGATGATAGTGCTTGATAAGTGTAAATAAATTTAATCCCTACCTGTTAGCTGCAGGAGCGCCGGATTATTGAAAGCTGTTACGACAAAACTTAATAGAACAGTCGATGATCGCTTCGGGATGGTTTTTTTGCTTACCTGGATTGATTTGCCGTGGATTTGCACAGGTGCTATAATTGTTAACATAATAATAAATATTTTGTTGGTGAAATAATGGATAAGGTCCAAGAGGTACTGGAAGGAATCAGCCGGGTGATTATCGGCAAGAAGGAAGTAATTTCTTCTATTCTTGCCGGTATACTTAGTGGTGGTCACCTGTTGATCGAAGATGTGCCCGGAACGGGCAAGACTACCTTAAGCAAAGTAATGGCCAAAACACTGGGGTGCACATTTAAGCGAATTCAGTTTACCCCTGACCTGATGCCTTCCGATATTCTCGGGCTGTCAGTTTATGATCGGCAAAAAGGTGAATTTGTGTTTAAACCGGGTCCGGTCATGAGCCAGTTTGTTCTGGCCGATGAAATCAACAGGACTTCTCCTAAGACCCAGGCCGCTCTTCTTGAAGCTATGGCCGAAGGGCAGGTAACAGTAGATGGGGCAACTTACGTGTTACCGGAACCTTTTATAGTTATTGCCACCCAGAACCCGATTGAATATGAAGGCACCTATCCTTTGCCCGAAGCTCAGCTGGACAGGTTCATGATGCGCCTGGCCCTGGGATATCCTGAAATTGAAGATGAACAAAAAATACTGCAGATAGGTTCCGGAAACTCATTTTTTAAAGAAGTAAAAATGGTAATAACCGCTGATGAGCTGACTGCTATACAGCAAAAAACAAAACAGGTGTACATGGCCGAAATTCTGCAGCATTATATTGCAAGACTGACCAAAGAAACCCGTGCCCATCCCGATCTTCTCCTGGGGGTGAGCTCTCGCGGCGCTCAGCATCTTTACCGGGTGGCCAAGGGGATTGCACTGGTTCGGGGTCGTGATTACGTGCTGCCTGATGATATCCAGGCCATGGTCATTTCTGTTTTTGCGCACCGTCTGATTTTAAAGCCCGAAGCCCGGTTAAAAGGCAAAGAAAGGTCTGATGTTTTAAATGAAATTCTTGATCAAATCTACGTTCCGGTGATCCCCAATGGTTGAAATCAAAAAACCGGTATTTCTCCTGGTAGTAGTTGGTTTGGGCATTATTGCCGTTCTGGTTGGAGGCAGGTTTCCTTATTTCTTTTTCTACCTCGCGCTGCTGCTCGCCCTGGTTCCTTACCTGTGGTTGTCGATTGGTTTAAGAAGAATTACGGGCGATATCGAGGTTTCGGCAAACCGGACAGAAGTAGGGCAGAACCTTGTGGTTAAATACATTATCAACAATTCTTCATCCGGCCGTTTTCCTTACCTGGAGTTAAGCAATATAGTCGGATCGTCTTTCCAGGCGCCTGTGGAAAAAAAGATAGTCAGTTTGGAAGCCGGAGAAACTGAAGCTTTTGAGCGCGAAGTCAGATGCACCCGCAGGGGCAAGTATGATATGCGTGAGTTCCAGATAAAGACGGGAGATCCATTCGGATTGTTTCAGCTGTCCAAATTCCTGGCCACGGGGGAAGAGATAATAATTTACCCGAAATTGACAAGGCTGCAGGAAATAAAACCGTTAGCCCGGCAGCATTTTGGCGATTTCGACCAAAAGGAGAATCGTTTTGAAAACCACAGCCTGATTTCTGATTTACGGGAATGGCAGGCCGGAGACAGTATAAAAAAAATCCATTGGAAGCAAACTGCCAGGCAGGAACAAATTGTGGTCAAGAATTATGAAAAAAAAGGCGATATAGCGCCCAAGATATTTTTAGATATGAGCGAAAGCAGTTACCTTCACGACTACAAACATCGCCTTGAAGACATGGCGGTGGATATAGCTGCTTCCTTCATGTATTATTTCCTGGGCAATAATATTTCCGTTGAACTTTTTTCCGAGCCGCTTTACGCCGGCAGCCTGGGCGGCAGCCAACCGGGAGATTTTTTAGAGGTAATGGATCGGATTATCGATTTGGCCCCACTGGGGAAAACCGATTACTCCACGTTTGTCAGTAATCGCTGTCACTACCTGGCCACCAGCGGATCGCTGTACCTGATTACACCCAGGCTCAGTTTTACAGATGCGGCAGTTCTATTAGGCTTAAAGCAAAAAGGATTTGATCTCGTCCTTTTTTATCTGGCCCCGGCCAACCTTAGTGCGGCGGCAGCCACCGTTTTAGAGAGGTTGAGAGAAAACAGGGTTAAGGTGCAGATTCTCTATCCAGCGGAGGTTTTAAAGGATGAAAGTGCGGCGCTTTGATTTTGCATTAGTCTTTCAATCAGCCATAGTTTTTGGCCTGGGGCTCTCCCTGGCGACGCCGGTTATTGAGCAAATAGGCTATATAGTCCCGGGGCTTTTTTTGCGTGCTTTATTTACCGCCCTTTTTGTTACAGTTTACACCGTTTTCTACCTGTTTCCTGTTGTGGTGGTAAGCATTCCGCTTCTACTTGCCGGCCTGGCAGTGCTCTATTATCGAAATATACCCATAGTCGTGGAATGGGTAACTTCAATATTAACCATACCGCAGCCTGCTGATGCTCTTTTTTGGCCCCTGTTAATTTTAGCCGGTATAACCCTGGCCCTTTTTGTCATAGTGTTCAGGTTTAGATACTCACTGTTACTGCTTTTTGTTGTCGGTCTGGCAGCTTTTGTTCCCCTGTGGTACTTATTTATCGATTCGGCTTATCCGTCATCCATTACTTACAGCATCTTTTGGCTAATGCTGCTTAGCTACCATAAGGGGACTGAACTCTGGAGCAGGCTTCCGCAGAGAAACAGAAGAAAACAAGAGGAAATAGTGGGACTTCGAAATGGTTGGCTTGGCTATACTGTTTCGCTTCTTTCGATCGCTGTATTGATAACTTTGATTCTGCCCAAAGATCTGGGGCCTGTTCAATGGCACTCTTTACAGGCCTGGGTTAATGAAAACTTTACTTTTCTCAACAGACTGCGAAGCAGCGAGACAAACGAAATTAGAGGCGATGGGGGAACATTCGGTTTTTATGCTTTTGGCTCGCAGGAAGGGGCCGAGCTGGGCGGTCCGCTGTGGCTGGATGAGACAGTTTTGATCGAGGTGCGTGGCCAGGGTGGAATCTATTTGAGAGGGCGGATCAAAGATACTTATACCGGCCGCCATTGGAAGAAAACGGAGGCTTTGGAAGGAAGAGATTTTTTTGCTGTCCCGCGAGAAGCGCTGCTTGATTTATTAACTGACACAGAGGTAACGATCAAACATAAGCGGTTAAGAACCAGCTCGGTTTTCAGTATGCTTTATCCGCAGGATGTTTCATCTTTACCCGGTGCGTTGCAAATCGGGCAAAACAGCAGTATGGTCATGTCAGAAAGCATCCCTCTAAATCATGAATACACGGTTAAAGGCCTGGATTTGGCATACCGCTCAAATTTTGCCGAGCTGGAAAGAGAAGAAGACCTTTCTACGCTGGATTATTATCTTGATCTGCCATCTGATCTGCCTTCCCGGGTTAAGGAGTTGGCTTTGGAAGTTGCCGGCGAAAAGAAGGGTTATTATAACCGGATTAAAGCTCTGGAAACCTTCCTGCGCCATAATTACAGCTATAACCGGAATGTGCCGGAAGTAGCGGGTAACCGCGATTTTGTCGATTATTTTCTTTTTGACCGGAATGAAGGGTACTGCACTTACTTTGCTACTGCCCTGGCAGTTATGGGTCGTGCCGCCGGTATTCCGACACGTTATGTAAGCGGGTTTTCTGTTCCGGATGAAGAGTCGGAAGACGGGGTTTATGAGGTGGCCGGAACAAATGCTCATGCCTGGGTGGAGGCTTATATTCCGGGCCTCGGTTGGCTGCCCTTTGAAGCCACCCCCGGCTTTAGCACCAGCGCTGATCTGCCCCGGCACCGGGATACGGCTGAAAGCGATGCTTACGCTGTTGAAGACGAAGAAGGGCAGGTTGCTCCATTTTATGGTCGAGATTATTATGATCATCATCCAGACAGTACCGCAGCTTATCCCGGAGTTGAAAGCCGGATAAGTGCCGGTATTTTTATCGCGGTCTTGTTGAAAATTTTAACTGCAGTTTTACTCACAGCCATGTTGGTCTTTATTGCTCATGTAGCTTACCGTTACAGGCGCGTTAAAAAAATGATAGGCAACCTGGAGGTTCAAAACCCGCGCCGGCGCGCTGTCGGTTATTATTTGATTGCCCTTTCACTGCTTGATAGAATAAATCTGGGAAAATGGCCCGGTGAAACACCTCGTAAATACAGCAAAAGAATCATCCGCCGGGTTTATTTTCTGGCCCTTAATCTTAACTTCAGGGAGGTATCAGAAGGGATAAATTTAGCCCTTTACAGTCAAGAGGAGATTACCCCGGAATTGGCTAAAGAGGCCGAACAGTTTTTCCGCTATATTTTCAAACACTACCTGGCGAAGGTGGGCAGGTTAACCGCCCTGTTCGAAATCCTGTTAAAGGGCAAGCACTTTACTGAAGATTTAATGAGTTGATTTACGCAGAATTTATTAGTTTCTGAAACGGCAATGCACACTGGATCAGCCACTATTTGTTTTAAAGATCAGAAAGCAGCATGAGGAGTTGTTAAAAAAGCATGAAGGCTCTCTTGTTTAAAAACGAATTGCAACTGGTTGATATTTATCCACAGCCTTCTTTACGAGCAGAAGAAGCGTTGATTCAAATCACCAAAGCCGGTATTTGCAGGACCGACCTTGAAATCATTAAAGGTTATATGGACTTTGAGGGAATATTAGGACATGAATTCTGCGGGGTGGTCGAGGATATAGAAGGTAGCGACCGCTCGCTTCTGGGAAAAAGAGTGGTTGCAGAAATTAACTGTGGTTGCCGGGAATGCGCATATTGCCGACAGGGGTTGGAACGGCATTGCCCACGCCGGACCACTCTGGGTATTACCGGTAGAGACGGTTGCATGGCGGAGTATCTAGCCCTGCCCCTCAGTAACCTTCATCATGTACCCGATAATGTCAGTGACGAAGAAGCAGTATTTGTCGAGCCATTGGCCGCAGCCTTTGAAATTACAGAACAAATCCAGCTCAAGCCTGCTGCCAAAGCTGCTGTGCTCGGTGACGGCAGGCTGGGAATATTGATCGCCCTTGTCTTAAACTTAACCGGGGCTGATTTGTTCCTGGTGGGGAAACATCCGGAAAAGCTGGCTATTGCTGCAGAGCAGAAAGTAAAGACGATCCACCTGGAGGATTTCAACGGCGAAAAAGATTTTGATGTTGTCGTGGATGCTACAGGAAACCTCAGCGGTTTCGAATTGGCACAAAAGCTGGTTAAACCAAGGGGGCAGCTGGTGCTGAAAAGTACTGTAGAAGAGAAGAAGGAGTTAAATTTAACCTCCCTTGTTTTGGATGAAATTACAGTAGTTGGCTCACGGTGCGGCCCTTTTGCCCCGGCTTTGAGATATCTGGAGAAAAAGCTGATCGACGTCAATCCATTAATAGCGGAAATATACAAGTTTGATCAGATCTTCGAAGCTTTTGAGTATTGTAAAACGGGCGATCCTTTAAAAGTGCTGATCGATTTTGACTAATGCATTCCGTATTAGTCAAGATTAACGTGTGTACCAAGATGAATATACATGAACAGGATGCGATAACAATGAAGATTCCCGGGCTATTTACTTCGAAAAAGCAAGTTGAACTTGCAAAGCAACCCGGACGGCAAGATTTCAAAAAGCTGAGAAACCTGATTATCCTTTTGCTAATTTGTGATCCAGGGCTTAAGGTGTCCGAGATAGCAGAGCTCAAGTGGCAGGATCTGGATCTTTTCACCGGCAAACTCAAACTCAGAAGGGGAAAGAACGGCCAGCAATGTACTTTAATGCTGGACAAAAACAACCTGAAAATCATGAAAGAATGGCGGGAACGCCAGGCGAAGGGGACTTACTATAGGGCCCTGGACCATGTTTTTACAAACACGGAAGGCAGGCCTTTATCTCCGCGCTATGTGAAGCTTCTATTTACACTGTTTATTTTAAATACCGTCCTGCCGGTGAATATTATGCCAATTACATTGCCTGGGTCGAGATCTCGAACGGAGAGCGGGACTGATCAATGATGAAAAAAGGCGAATTAATGAGGCGATTATTTTTTCTAATAGTTGTCATTATCTTACTGTTTGCTCTTCTGGCCGAGAGGGTCGGAATTATTCCTGGTGAAATCGATGTAGGTTCGGAGGAAGGGGAAGAAAAAAGCGAGGTAGATGAGGCAGATAATGGTCAAGGTTTCAGGCTGGGCAGCGAGGTGCTTATGGATGAAGAGCGCCACCTGGTGGAAGATAAAAAGGTGGGCCTGGTGACGAACCAAAGTGGTATGAACAGCCTGGGAGAAAGCACAATTGAGCTCCTGCAGGAAGCAGAAGGTATTACGCTGGCAGCATTGTATGCCCCGGAGCATGGTATTGATGGTACTGCCAGAGCCGGAGAATACGTGGAATCTTACACTCATGAAGATTTTGCTATTCCCGTTTACAGCCTTTATGGTAAAACGAGGATGCCCACTGAAGAGATGCTCAGCGAGGTCGATATTCTTGTGTATGATATCCAGGATATTGGAGCGCGCACCTATACTTATATTTCCACCCTCAACTACTGCATGGTGGCCGCTGAAGAATACGACCTTCCTCTTGTTGTCTTAGACCGTCCCAACCCCTTGGGCGGCTTGATCGTGGATGGGCCGGTTTTGGAAAAGCGGTTTAAGTCCTTTGTGGGAGTGGACACAATGCCGATGGCCCACGGCATGACGGTAGCAGAACTATCCCGTTATTTTAATCGCAATATTGGTGCAGAGCTGATTGTGGTTCCCATGGAAGGTTACGATCGGAGCATGATTTTTCAGGATACGGGACTTTCCTGGGTCCAGACTTCGCCCAATATACCGGACCTGGAGGCAGTATTCGGTTACATGGTTACCGGGCTGGGAGAAGGCACCGGGGTTTACCAGGCTGATATGTTCAGGTGGATTGGCGGTAAAGATCTTGATGCGGAAGATTACGCCGCTTTGCTCAATGATGCGGGTTTGGAGGGAGCTGAATTTATTCCTGAAGAACGTGATGAAGCCGGGGGTGTGCGGCTGAAGATAATAGACTACCACAGCTTTAACCCGGCCAGGACAGGGTTATATGCCCTGGCTTATGCCTTTGAGCTGGGTGATTTTAACGTGCCAAAAAGCAATGACACGATCGTCATGTTTGATAAGATCATGGGCACTGAAAAAATGGGTAAATACCTTGAAGAAGGCCTCAGCCCGCAGGTGATCGAGGAGCGTTTTGAGCCTGCAATTCAGAGCTTTAAAGAAAAGAGGCAGGATTACCTCCTGCCCCAATACGGATCATGTGAAGGTGGATAAGCTGGCAGGTGTCAAGTAAAAGCTACAGGCAGTATTTAGCTTTTATGATCTGAATTTCATTAACAGCTTAAGTTTGATCGTAAATATCACGGCCTGCTAAAGAACAATCTGTTCACTGCCGGGATACCGGCCGTGAAAAAGATTATTTTGTTTGCTGTAATTAAACTAATGCAGCTGAAATAATTCTAAATATGATGATATAATAAAGAATGATTAATTGAAACATATTGTGTTGGAGCCCTTATCTATTTTCTGTATGGTGGCATATCGGCAAAGCGGTAACGCTGTCAGTATTTATAGCGCCTTGCTAAATGCACAGGCTGAAATAGGGTTACGATCTTACCTTTAATCATCTAATCATCGAGGAACTTTACAACTTTTGATAGGCTGGGTTATCTGATAAAATGTGAAATATAGGCCATGATTAACATGATATAATCATAGTTTTCGATCACTTTAATAATGGAGTTTAAAATATATGCCTAAAGCAGATTTTGTCCCTGTTATCCTTGGTAGTGATCACACTGCTTACGGAATGGCCCGATCGTTTCACGAGCAGTATGGAATTAAAAGCAAGGCGGTTGGAGTGGGACAGCTGACTCCGACCCGGGATTCAAAGATTATTTCTGTTGATGTATGTGAAAATTTAAAACAAAGCGATATTTTTGTAGAGAAGTTGACAGACCTGGCCGGAGAATTAAAAGAAAAAGCAGAAAACCTTATTCTTATTGCCTGTAACGAAAATTATTCTGAACTGGTAGTTAGAAATAAAGAAGCCTTAAAAAATGAATATATTATACCTTTTGTCGATGAAAAATTAATGGATCAATTGATCTATAAAGAAAACTTCTACCGGCTGTGTGAAAAACACAACCTGGATTACGCGAAAACCATCATTTGTACTGTCGAAAATAAAGACAACCTCCAGATCAACTTTAATTTTCCGGTGGTCATAAAACCCGATGACAGCGTACTATACTTTAACACCTCTTTTAGAGGCAAAAGAAAAGCATACATTGCCCATAATAATCAAGAAGCCGGAGAAATCATAGAAAGAATTTACTCTTCAAACTATCAGCATAAACTAATAATCCAGGAATATGTTCCCGGTGATGATACTAACATGCGGGTTTTATACGGTTATGTCGGTCTGGATAAAAAAGTGAAACTGTTGTGCCTGGGAAGAATCCTCTTACAGGATTGCACTCCTCTGCTTATCGGTAATTACTTGACTGTTATAAATGAATATAATGAAGAATTATATCTGAAATACAAGGCTTTTTTAGAAGAAATCGGTTATCATGGTTATACCAACATCGATTTAAAATATGATCCGCGCGATGGAAAGTTGAAAGTTTTTGAAGTAAATATCAGGCCGGGCAGAAGCTGTTATTTTGTTACCGGCAGCGGCTATAACCTGGCGCGCTACCTGGTGGATGATCTGATTTATAACAAGCCGCAGCCGCTTGTCCTGGCCGGCAATGAGCACTTATGGCTGGGAATATCTAAAAGGTTGCTCTTTAAGTACCTGGAGGATCGATCATTAAAGGCTTATGTGGATAAACTAATAAGGCAAAAAAAGTACTGCCGTACCCTGCCTTACAGGAAAGACAGGAATTTGAAAAGAACTGTCCGGGATATACTATACAATTATGAATACTACCGGCGGTTTCTTAAATACTACAAAAAATATGAGTAGCCAAATTGAAACCTAAATCTGCTGGTTTAAATATGTCAAGGGGGACATCTGTTTATGCCGATCCTGGACAAGGCAAACCCGGAAGAGGTTAGAAGATATAATAATTTTGTCAGAAATTCGCCTTATACCACGGCGATCCAGCAGGATATGAATTGGGCGCTTGTCAAAGAGGGTTGGGACGACAAGCAGGTTTATATAGAAAAAGAAGGGATTATTGTAGCGGCCATATCCCTGTTGATGCGCAAGGTTTTGGCTAATTATGCGCTAATTTATGCGGCCAAGGGGCCGACGTGTGATCTTTACAATATCGATCTCGTCAACGAACTGGTTGGCGAAGTTGACCAGGTGGCAAGAGATTGTAACGCTTTTATGCTCCGCTTTGATCCGGAGATCAAGTACGATAAAAAGCTCGAGGACAGGTATATTGCCCGGGGTTATAAAGTAAGAAATATTGGCTACGGCAAAAACGAGTTAATTCAGCCCAGGCTTAACATGGTTTTAGGACTGGAGGGGTTTGATGAAAAAAGCCTGTATAAATCTTTTAGCCGTTCCAAGAAGCGTAATATCGAGCAGGCAATTGGCAGCGGGGTAAAGGTCACTTATACAGAACCAGGTGACAAAAATATTGATCAAGCCCTGGAGATTTTCTATGATCTCTATAAAACAACCACGGAAAGAAATCAAATCGGAAGAAGGCCATTTTACTATATCAAGAACTTGATCAACGCTTATCCTGAGGACACGAGAATATATATCGCTGAACATGAAGGTGACTACCTGTCGGCAGCCATACCGGCCAGATACGGCAATAAGATTACTTATGCCTATGGAGCAAGCGCCGATATTAAAAGAGACCTGAGGCCCAATGAACTGATACAGTGGGAAATGATTAAATGGGGCCTCGAAACAGGAGTAAAGGCCTATGATTTCGGCGCCGTATATGAACTGAACCGAAATGATGGCCTGTACCAATTCAAGGAAGGTTTTTGCCGCAAAGACGGGGTTACAGAATACATTGGCGAAATTGATAAAGTGTACAAACCTGCCGTTTATTATGCATTTACAAAAGTAGTCCCGGGTCTGCAAAGTTTCAAGCGAAAAATAAAGAAGCGGGGAAACTAATGGAGAAGTCGACCGGGAAGCGGATTATAAAACTTTCTGAACTACTTGCAGCAGTCAAGGTTATTGATTCAAGGAACAGTAAAGATATTTATATTACAGGCATTGCCTACAATTCCAACCAAGTAATCCCCGGTGACCTTTTCGTAGCGATAAAAGGTTATAAAACGGACGGACACAGCTATATACCAACGGCCGTAGAAAATGGTGCGGCTGCAGTGATAGTTGAAGATTACCGGGAAGGTATAGCGGTGCCACAGGTTCGGGTTGGCAACAGTCGTCAAGCGCTGTCTGCTTTAAGTGATAAATATTATGGCCACCCTTCACTTAAAATGAAGGCTATTGGTATTACTGCTACAAAAGGAAAAACAACGACAGCGTACATGATCAATGAAATTTTGGAAAACCACAGCCTGAAAACAGGCCTGATCAGTACTGTAATAGTAAAAATTGGCGATCAACGCCGGCCTGCGGACCTGACAACGCCGGAATCTTTAGATTTGCAGCATTATTTTTATTTGATGAGTGAACAAAAGATTTCCCATGTAATCATGGAAGTCTCCTCTTCCGCCCTGGAGTTAAGCCGGGCAGAGCATGCGGATTTTGATATTGTATCCCTGATTAACATAAGCAGAGATCATATCGATTTACACGGAAGTTTTGAAAAATACGTTGAGGTCAAATCGAGCCTGATTAAAAAGGCGGGGCCGGGCAAATGGGCCATTTTGAATTTAGACGATCCCTATTCAGCTAAACTTGTAAATGAGACCAGGGCCCGGGTATTAACCTTTGGCCTGAAAAACCGCAGCGGCGACATTAGCTGTAATAACTTGGATCTTTCCACGGGTAGGCCCAACTTTATACTGGAAATAAACAGGTCCTTTGTAGCGGAAGGTAAAGAGTATAAACCTGCAGCTTTCAATATCGAACTCAGTATAATGGGTTATCAGACAGTTTATAATGCCATGGTAGCAGCAATTACCGGACTGCTTTGCGGTGTGCCGGTTCACACGATCCAGGAAAGCCTAAAAAGCTTTAAAGGGGTTGAAAGGCGCTTCGAAGTGATTTTTGAAGATCACCTGACAATTATTGATGATCACTGTGATACCGGCGAGAACGTCCATGTAACCCTAAAAACATTGCAGTATATGAAGTATAATAACCTGAGGCTTATATATTCTATCCGGGGCAGCCGCGGACCTACAGTCAACAGAGATAATGCAGAAGCGATTGCATGGTGGGCGCCGAGACTGGGAATGAAAGAGGTTGTGGTTACTTTAAGCAATTCCCATGTTTCCGATAAAGATCAGGTAACAGACGAAGAGAAAACCGTTTTTGAAGAAATGCTTTGCAAGGCGGGGGTTAAAATGAAATTGTTTAAAGAACTTCCCGATGCGATCAGTTATGCTTTTTCTGCAGTCGAACCAGGAGATATAGTGGTTCTGGGCGGCAGCCAGGGGATGGATTATGGGGCAAGATTTGCCCTGGAGAAGGTGAGCCAGTCCAGGCCCGATATTGACAGGGATCAATTGTTTAAACCGCTTAAAAATCGGGTCGCCGGAAATGAAGGAGGAGAGCCATGATAGAATACGGTCAAGAAGACAGGCAAGAAATATCACTGAAAAAAGCCGAAAAATTTCGCCAATACGCACTGGATTATCTTGATGCCAAAAAAGAGGTATTAACCGGCTTTCAGCTTGCCGATAATTATGCCGGGCAAAAAGAACGGATCAAGACTGCTCTCGGAGCCTCTGAAAGGGAGTGGCAAGACTGGAAATGGCAGCTTGCTAATCGCATCTCTAGCGTCGAGATGCTGGAGAAAATATTTCCGTTAACCCTCACACAGAAAAAAGATTTCACGACCATCCAATCAAAGTTTCGGTGGGCATTTACGCCCTACTTTGCAAGCCTGATGGATCCTGTTGATGAGAGATGCCCGGTTCGAAAGCAGATGCTCCCTGATATCCGGGAGATGGAGTTGACCGGAGTCACCGATTTTTCCGGTGAGGAGTACAGCTCTCCGGTGGATAACCTGGTGCGCTGGTACCCGGACCGAGTGGCGGTTCATGTTACCAATGTTTGTGCCGGATTCTGTCGTCACTGCCTGCGCAGACGCAAGATTGGAGAGGTAGACCAGGCCACTTCTGCAGATAATCTAGAAGAGATTTTGCAATATCTCAGGGACAATCGGGAAATCCGTGATGTGCTTCTAACCGGCGGAGATCCTCTTACTTTTCACACCGGGTGGCTTGATCGAATCCTGTCCGCTCTTGACGATATCGAGCATATCGAGATCAAGAGAATCGGCAGTCGGGCCCCGATAGTTTTACCGCAGCGTGTAGATGAAGAGCTTTGTGAAATGTTATCCAGGCACCATCCACTTTACATCAACATCCAGGTAAATCATCCCCGGGAAATTACTGCTGACAGCGCCCGAGCACTGGATCTTATAAGCAGGGCCGGTATTCCAATACATAACCAATCGGTTCTCCTGCGTGGGATTAACGATTCAGCGGTGATCATCAAGGCTCTCAATCACGAGCTCTTGAAAGTGCGGGTCAGGCCCTATTATCTGTACCACTGCCAGGGAACTATCGGCATAGAGCATTTTCGCACCCCCGTCGAGACAGGAATAGAGATCCTGGAAAATTTGCGCGGATTTACCACCGGGCTAGCGGTACCCAATTACATCATCACTCCCTCAGGGCTTGGAAAAACGCCTCTTGCGCCTGAATATCAGATCTCATCCGGAGAAGGCTTTGTACTGCTGAGAAACTGGGAGGGGATTGTCTATCGTTATGATAACCCCGGTCGTAGTGGTGAAGAATAAAAGGCAGTTATCCGGGGTGAAGTTTCGTCCGGAGCTGATGCAGTTCAACAGCCCTGATTTATATCCAAGGGAGGGGTTGCAGCATTGAAAATCATGGCCCTGGCAGATGTGCATCAATCAGAAAACCACTGGAAGATGCTGGTTAAAGCAGTGCAGGATAACAGACCCGACCTGGTGGTGATTGCGGGAGACTTGCTGCCCAAGTATGATGGTATTCTGGCCCAGGTTTCTTTTGTGCCCCAGCTCCGGGAACATGCTTTTAATATAAAAGAATGTGGGTCAGAGCTGATTCTGATTCTTGGAAATGATGATAACCAGCTGGTAATTCCTGAAATGATAAAGGGAGATGATCAGGGCCTGTGGCATTATGTAGCGGATCGGGTTAAGGAAGTAAAAGGCTATCAGTTTTGCGGTTGTCCCTGGATTAGAGACTATCCCTTTGCTTACAAATACTGGGTGGCCCCGGACAGCTCCGAGGAGGTTTTTATCGATCCAGTTCAGCTCGGTCCACCGGCAGTTATCAACAGCGAAAATGAAATTGAACTCATTTTTGATTTAAAGACTTACCTTGAAAAAAAAGTTTCAGTCACAAAATCGCTGGAAGATATGGCAAGCCAGGTTAACATTCTTGCTCATTCCATATGGCTCATTCACGATCCGCCGGTTAATATGGAGTTCGATCTTTGCGCTACCGGAGATAAAGTCGGCAGTCCGGCAGTCTACCGCTTTCTTGCAGAAAAACAGCCTTTATTGTCAATCCATGGCCATATTCATGAAGCGCCAGTATATAACGGGGGAATCTGGGCCGGAAAGCTTGGAAATACAATGTGTATCCAGCCCGGACAGCCTGAAGACTACCTTCATTACGTGATTTTTAACCTGGAAAATGGAAACATTAACAACCTGGTTCATTCTGTTTACGGAAAATATGAAAATTAAATGCAAAGCCTGGATTGTTTTGCAATTCCAGGCTTAGAGCAATGATTGCTGTTGTCATCTGAACACTAAATAATTTTTTTGGTATTTAGTTCTTCCTGCAGATAGCCTAAAAACTCTTCTGCTTTCTGCTCGGGAGGCCTGGTCAGCAAACTGACCCCGATAAAAAGCACAGTTGAAATCAGCCCGCTCCACACCCCCGGCCAAAGACCTAACGGGAAAAAGCCGCTGTATTGCAGGACTGTGGCGACGGTGCCGCCGATTATGATACTGGCCAGAACTGCTGCAGCTGTTCCCCTTTTCCAGAAGAAAGCGCCGATTAAAGCCGGGACCATGACCAGCAGCCCGGCCGAGGAAGCCACTGAAAGGGCGGCTATCAGATCGAGGCGAAGAGTGGCAAAAGCAAGTATAAAAATCGTAAATATGGGGACAAATATTCTGCCTACTAAAAGTTCACGGTTTTCAGAGGTGTTATCGCGTAAATTTTTAAACACGTCACGGGTAACCATTGAAGACAGGGTAAGAATAATTGAGTTTACAGTGGAAATTGCTGCTGCACTTATACCCAGCATAACCAGCAGGGCGACAGACGCTGGCACAATGTCCAAACCGAGCAGGGCCGGGGTAGCGGCATCCGCTACCTCTAAATCCGGCAGCAGCAACCGGGCAGAAAATCCCCATAAGATAGAGACCAGGGTATAGATAAACCCAAATATGAGAAATCCCATGACCATGATCCGCATTTGATTTAGCGAACGGGGCATAAAAAGGCGTTGGCTGACCTGGGGATTGGATAACGAGAAGAAAAACCAGGGCAGGGTCAGTCCGACAAAGGCATGGATGTTAAAAAACCCCGGACCCGGTACCGTTAACCAGGCCGGATACCGCTCTTCAAGCTGGGTAAACATGTTGCCGAAACCGCCAAAGCCGTTGTAGGCGATAAAGATAACCGACAAGATCGCTACTGTTAACATAACCGCTGCCTGCAGCGAATCGGTCCAGGCTACCGCTCGCAGGCCGCCTGTCCAGGTCCAGTAAACGGCAATCGCAGCGGCAATAACTACGCCGATCAGAAATGGTATGGCACCACCGGACAGTCCTTCTACTAAAGCGCCTATACCGATCAGCTGAACCGCGCTGTAGGGGATAAGAAAGATAACCGCCGCTATGGCCGCAACTATGGCCACCGCCTTGCTCTGGTACCGGTCACCAAGCATTTCAGTGGGGGTCAGGTAATTGTATCTTTTTCCAACCAGCCATAACCTGGGTCCGAAAAAGGCGACCAGGACAAGGCCGGAAAGATATATCAATTCGAAGCCGAGCGCTCCAACGCCACCTATATAGGTGAAACCGGCCAACCCGACCAGCATGAAAGCGCTGTAAGTGGTGGCGCTGTAAGTTAATGCTGAGACAATACCGCCCAGTGTTCGTCCGGCCAGGAAAAAGTCGTTAACCCCGCTTCCCAGTTTTCTGCGGGCAAGACGGGCAATAATACTGCCTACGACAAAGTATAAGAATATGGCCAGGTAAATTGTGTTAGCGTCCATTGAAATTCCTCCATTTTGCGGTAATTATACCGAGACAAATTATTACGACCAGGGCAAAAATATTCCAGAAAAGAAATGCGCCATAAACTCTGCTTAAATCGCGAAACAAAGGCGTAAACGGCACGATGAAAGCAGCCATGATCATCAATAAGAAAAGAATTGTCCAAAATATGCGCTGTTGTTTTAAAGACATATATTTCCCTCATTTCTCCGGTTATTATATTTGTTGGCTATTATAAAACATAATCCATGTAATAATATTACATATCATACAAAATGAAGCCTTTAAAACATTTGGTTTAGATAAATTTGCGGCACTTAACCTAACCTGGACGAGCCAGTTCCATCAAAGTTGAGTTTGAAGAGAAACCCCGCTAAACTTAGTGTGCATGGGCGTTCGCGGGATCGCTAAAAAAATGTCCTGCCAAAAATGCGCAGTACTTCAGGATTATGTGGATCACTGGTTTATAATTATTTTTAACGGCGATGCAGGTTGCGAGCCCCGATAAAGGACAAGCCGTTTTCGACCAGTTTTCTGGCCGTATGGTTGACCGCCCGATGCTTGGTAAGATAGTTTTTTTCTAAAGCCTCCATTTCTCCCGTGGCGATAATCTCTTCTTTGTCCCGGAAATAATCCAATATATCAGAGGGACGTTCTAATTTAGCTTCTTCTTCGGGAAAGCCCCCTTCATGTTTTGCTGATATGTTGGGAACAGTAGCGGCAATCTCGATTAGTTCATCTAAACGATCATAAGGCTGACGAACAATACTTTTGTTTGTTTCGGTAATATGATGTTCGATACGGACCTTATTTTCCAGCCCCAGTTGATGACGAATATCTGAGGTTAATTTAAGAGTTTTGTTGTCGACTGAGTTGCTTAAATTAAAACCGGCAAGCGGAGTAGTCTTGTCATCCCGTGAAAATAACGCGGCCATGATTAAAGTCCATAATGCTGAGTAAGGATTGTCGTTGCCCATAAATACAGAAATCTTAAATTTAATGTCGATCCCCAGTTTGTAAAGGATATAGCCCAGTAAAATTGTTCCCGAATTAATGTTTAAGACTTCATTTATACCGTACCTTATATAGTAATAGAGGAGTTCTTCAACCCACATGAGGGCATAATCATTAGGTTGGCCAATACCGCCGAAGTAACCGGTTATTGTTTCTGCTCCACCCAGATGGACATTGGCGCCGTCGGTTCCTTTGGTATCGAGGCTTTCCACGTAGCTGGCGCCGACAATTTGCATTGCCGCCGCCACGGCCAGGATGTCTCCCCGGTCGTTTTCCTGTTCCCGCATTTTGCGGACACGGATATAGCGCCCCGGCATGACATCTTGATTATTTATGGCATACTCAGCTTCTTTGATCAGCCAGGGAAAATACTGCAGGGCGCTGATTTCCAGAGTAACCGCATTGCCCTCGTTAAATGACTTTCCGGGACGGTCGTAGTCTTCACCTAAAACATTACGGTGGTAATCTGAAATGGAGACAAATGCACCTTTATCCCGGGCTGATAGCAGCCATTCCAGGTCTTTTACATAAGGCGAATCTGTGTTTCGGAGGCGCTCCATCAGGTTAGGCAGCTGCCTGGCTTCCCTGGCAAGGGCGTTAATTTCAGCCGGCGAGCCGTACCTGTTGATCACTTTTTGCAGATCATTAACTAACCGGTTGTTTGGATCAGCCAGAAAATCATTAACTTCTTTTATTTTTGAGGCCCCAATACTGATTTGCTCATTTAACATAGTATTACCTCCCAGGTAAAGAAATTAAAATTACCAGCTTTTCAGTTTGACAGCCATTCCAATTTTTTTACTAATTTATAGGCGATATTTAAGGCCTGCTGACCACCTCTATCATAAATTATCTGGGTTCGACCAAAACCACGAACCGGCGCTTTATTATATAAGCGATATAATATTTTAAACCTTTATCAGGCGCTTGTGGTTTTTTCTAATTTGCAGGTAATAAGGAGCCTATTAATGCAGTTAAATAAACCTGTTTTAATCAGTATAAAATAATGTAATTTTATCAAAATATGCTGCCTGTTTAAATCATTCAAGCCTTTGCATTGATTACTTTAATTTTTGATATTCGACCTTTACTTTTTATATCCTGCCAGAAACGTTGTTTTCCGGTAATCAATTTTTGCCTTAATGTTACAAACAGAGTAGACTGTCAACTCTTAAACTGTGGATAAAGTCTTTTCAGTTTTATTCTTGCTGAGTCAGTTGTAAATTGCCAGTCTACTGTTTTCAATTTATCATTACGACTAATCTCCCATATTGTATAGTTTTAATGTTGACAGATAAAGAGGTTAGCAACAATTGAAAACACAACAATTGGAAACAAGTAAAAATAATGGACAAGGCTCATCACCTAGCGGCCGGCAGCAACCCCAATTAACTGTATGTCAGGCTCAATGGATATACCTTGTATCCGGCTGTAAATAACCAAGCATTTCACACTACAGTTGTTTGCCGGCAGGTAGTGGTTTTTTGCCAACCTGCTGACGAATCTATCGCGCAGCTATTGATTATTTATTTGAAATTAATAAATAAATCACAATTATGTGTTATACTAAACATGTCTTAAAGTAAAAAAAGTGGGGG
>SL_8KL_010_SEDDRAFT_10000209_pt1 | contig 50003 bp, 49 predicted proteins | sample SodLakKL_010_SED_4_FD_11160 | JGI IMG/M metagenome (IMG submission 11160)
CCATAATTGACTGATCCTTCCTTGAGATACATTCTTTAGATCAGCTATCTCTTTCTGGGTCCTGTTTCCTTCCTCAAGTATCTTGATGATCCACTTGATCTACCGATCTTCAAGTTTCTTCATTATAGATGATATTTTATCTTTAATAAATGATTTCGGGATACTACACATTCAGTTAACAACCAAAAAAGTTAATTACGAACCCCATTTTGGATATTATTAAGTATAACATGCTATCAAAATCAACAGATAGGACAATTCTTACAATTTTTATGTTATTGGTACTTATTAGCTCTTTAGTTTTACCCGCCATTTCCACAGAGGATATATATGAAGATGAAAAAGATATGGGTTTTGGATCATCAACAGAGAAAATAGAAGAAATTTTAGAAGATGAAAATGAAGAACTGCCTAGGCTATATGTACCATATAAGGAAGAATACAACACTCGGAATTACGAGGGATGGGAGAAATTTTACGGTGAAGAAGATGTTATCGTGGCCAATGATACCGTGGTTGTAAGAAGAGGTACCACACTTAATATAAAAGGTGATACCGGCGCAGAATCTGATATTGAACCTTTAAAAGATGATATGGATGAGCTTAGTATTGATGAGAGAGATCAGGGTTGGGAAGTGGATATACCTGAAGAAAACACTATCGGTGGTTACAGATTTGAGCTTTCAAATGAGGACTGGACGGAAGAAATAGAGATATATGTCATATACGACCCTGAAGAGTTTGGCATACCAGAAGAAAAGTTAAAAGCTTACGCGTATGATGAAGATGGAACGAGAGATGAAAAAGGCTTTATATATACTAGTGGCGATACAGTACATCCCGGTAGAGAAGATCTGATACCGAATTTGCATCCATTCGGGGATGATTACGACGACCGACCTAGCATCTATGAGTTTGCTCTAGCAGGTGCAGGTAACACCACAGATCCACAAGAAAGTGCAGCTAGATTTCAGAGGATAGTCGCACAACGGAATGATGCTAGACCTGAGTTCCAACCCCTCATAAGGGATGCATCGGACATACTATTCTATGGTGAAGAAAGCCCCTCCTTTTTTAACGATAACCATAGACAAACATATAGAGGTTCCGTAGAAAAAGAAGATGATTTATCAGAGGGAGAAATACCACAATGGCTTAGGGATAAATTTGACGAAGTAGAGATAGAGTTAAGTGAAGAAGCCGAAATATCAGAATCGATGGATGATTTATGGGTGAAAGAAGAAAGCAGAAAAATATACAGGATCGAAGAAGAAGAAATTGAACAAGAAGGCGAAAGTACAGAGATATTAGAGATATTCGAAGGACTAACTCAAACTTTTTTGGACGAAGAAGTCAAGGAAGTTGAGGGTTTGACTTTAGAAGATGCTGAAAAATTAGCGTTGAACGGAGTATCGATGCACGACTTAGAATCTGAAGATAGATCTAAAGTTATCAATGGATGGTGTGATGAAGTCTCCTTTGCGATGGTTGCACTTTTACGGTCGATAGGGATACCTAGTAGAGTGGCTTCCATACATCCGACTCCTGAAGTTCAGGAAGATCTTATGGAGCATTACTTTGTTGAGATATGGCTTGAAGAATCCATGTATGATGTTTCGTGGGAGGAAGAGACCAACGAAGGAGACTGGTATGTACTTGATCCTGATGAATGGGGCGTGAGATTTCCTTCTGGTATAGAGGGGGAACCGGATTTTTTCATGCCTATGGGAGAAACATTCGCCTCAAGGAAGAACTACCTCCAGGCGGTGGAATTATTATTCGATGGGAGATGGGAAACACAGGATATTTATGTTTTCGGACCAGGGGAGTCACCTGAACCCAAAAGAATTACTGAGAAATATTCTGAAGCTCCAGAACACGAGCTTGAACAAGGCTCTGTAGAGAAGATAATAGGAAGAGGCGGTGGAGATTTTTATAGAATCGATTTAGATAGGGCAAAGGATATCACGATCGAATCGGATGATTCGATAGAAGCAAGTATATATGTCTCCAACGAGAATTACCCTATAATACCAACCGCTACTGAAGGGCCACATTTTAGAGAGCCGATGGAATATGAAGGTGGGGAAGCCGAATTAGTCACTGATTCTCGTATTCGTGGTGAGGAAGTTGGAGGACCCTATTACATCTCGATTTATGCACCTAGTAACGGCAACAGATCGGAGGAAGGCAACTTTGGTAGGTATACGTTAACTGTTGAGTATGCAGAAGAAGAGGATTTGATAGCTATTGATCACCTTTTTGCTACAATCATACTTATCCTATGGATTATATCATACATAGTGATGAAGAGATTATGATGTAAATTGGGGATGCTCAATCCATGACTGAAGAAAATAAAACGGGAATAGAAAAACAAGAATATGAGCCTGGTCGGATAGCAGGAACATTAGAGTCACTTATCGAGTTTTTTGAAAAAGATCGATTTACCCCTTTGACCGCTTTTCTCTTTCTAGTGGCGGTAGGGGCAGTTAGATCTGTTGCAGAATCTCATATTTTTGAGTTCGAAAGAACTTTTTCCATGTACCTGTTGATTCAACATATAGGATTCAACTTTCCTGTTTTGATAATGGGTTCCCTGGTCCTTTCTTTAGCTTCGGGAACACCTCTACGCAAAGTATACAACGCGATCTTACCCGGATTTGCGATAGTGATGTTACCGCCTTTCATCGATTACCTTCAAGGGTATGCTGGTATGGAATATAGTGGTCTTTACGCTTATTATGGAGCAGAAATGGAATTCATACAGATGATAGGTGAAATCTATCCCCAGAATATACTTTTTTCAGAAGAAGTTAGCTCGGGTCTCCAGAGGATGGTTTTTACCATCACAAGTCTTAGTGGGTTATATATCGCTGTTAAAGTGCGCCTAGGCGAATCAATAAAGCTGATCGCTGAAAAAAAATTTAAACCTGTCCTTAAGAAGATTTGCTCTATCTTTTTTGGAGTATTTGGCATATGGATGGTAGTTTGGTTCATAGTCGCCATAGTACCCACGATGATCCGTATTGGGGAAGAAGGGATCATAATCTTTGATTATTTTGCAACACCTATCGTTGGAGCAGAAGGTGTTGGACCATATTATGGATTTCTTCTTGAGTATGAGTATGCGTGGGAACAAGTATTCGGATATTCAGGCATGGCTGAACTCATGATCTTACAGCAAAGATCTCTTTACATAACTATGTCATTCGTGATCATATCAATAATATTCATGTTGATTTCATTACATTTAATCCATAAGGATTTATTAAAAAGAATATTTTCAAGTTTGAAATTGACTATAATCTTGCCTCTTACATCAAGTGCCCTTTTAGGCAGTGCCGTGTTACACCTTATCGATTCTGACTTTGCTCAAGGTTGGGCTCTTGATCCCTCATACGTACTCCATTTTCCTTACATATTTTATATCGGGGCCATGGGTTTCTTTCTAGGATGTTTGGGATCATTCGTAGCAGATTATTATCGAGAAGAGAAAATTTTATCTAAAACACAATCTAAAAACTTGTGTATTGTTTCTATTTTAGCAGGTGGATCCTTCGCATTTTTGACTGGAAGATTACGTGTGCTCTCAATTTTTTCTATTGCTGCAGTCTTGGTCTACATGACATTTCGATTTCGTAGAGATAGTGATATGTTTGACAAAATATCTTCACTCAGCTTTTCTGGAGCATGTGTTGTGACATATTTTATTGGAATATATACCCCAGAGATATGGAAAACTAAATTACGAGAAGGAGGTACATACAGCACTGTGAATATCACTAGGACTCCTGAATTGACATCAGAAATCTTGATGTTGGGAGCTATACTCTTCGTTTTGTTCTTTTCACTTACCTTTTTGACTTATGTAATCGATGAGGGCCTCTTGGAGAAATGGTTTGATTCATATTTAATCCTCCCTGCTCTAATTTTTATATTAGCTTTCCTTCCCGCCATAATATTCAACGAAATTCACCATCTCATAACCTTTGGGCTAATGGCACTAATAGCTGTTATATTGACGGATGAAGATTTATCATACCTCCCTATAAGCATCTATTCACTAAGTTTGTTTTATATAATTTTAACCTTATGGGATATAATACCTGGTATATAGTGGCCTATATTATAGCATTAAAAAAAGCATACCAAAATCTTTAAATAAGAACCGTGGTTCTGAAAGGTCAAACCTGTAGGAGGAACCCTAAAAGGGTTTCCCAGGTTCCGTAACTACTACAGGAGGTTATCAACGTGGCAGATGACGAGACTATAGAGGCAGTTCAAAAAGCCCTAGATTACGCACCCGAAAGGAATTTTATGGAGAGTATAGAGTTAGCTGTGAATCTAAGAGAAGTTGATCTCTCCCAACCCCAGAACAGGTTAGACGAAGAGGTCGTACTACCCAATGGAAGGGGCAAAGAGATCAAAGTCGGAGTTTTTGGAAGTGGTGAATTAGCTCACCAAGCTAAAGATGTCGCTGATATGGTTATAGAGCCAGACGAGATCGAAGATCTTGCTGAAGATGGAAGTAGAGCTAGAAAAATAGCCCAGGAACATCAATTCTTTTTGGCCGAACCACCCCTTATGACGGTGATAGGTAGGGAATTGGGTTCTATCTTAGGACCTCAAGGGAAGATGCCGAACCCAATCAAACCAGATGATGATCTCGAGAAGATGGTCGCTTCACTTAAAGGTACAGTCAGGGTGAGATCAAGGGATAGAAGAACGTTTCATGTTCCCGTCGGAACTGAAAAACAGGATCCCGAGGATATTGCTGATAATATCGATACAGTTAAAAGGCGGATAGTTCAGAATATGGACAGGAGAGAGGCGAACATCGAGAGCATGTATGTAAAAACGACCATGGGTCCTGCCGTGAGGATCATGTGAGGGATAAAAGATGAGCGAAGAAATACCGAAGTGGAAACAAAAAGAAGTAGAAAAGCTGGCTAACCTTTTGGAAACTTCACCTGTGATAGGTATAGTCAATATAGAAGGGATACCGGCCTATCAGATGCAGCAGATGAGATCCAAGCTAAGAGGAACGGCTAACTTAAGAGTTTCAAAGAACACTCTTTTAGAAAAAGCCATAAAAAGAGCCTCGGAAAAGCGTGAAGGACTCGATGAGATGCAGAGATTTATCGAAGGACAGATCGCCATAGTTTCTACGAATCTCAATCCTTTCAAGCTTTTCAATCAGATGGAAGATACTAAAACCAAGGCTCCTGCGAGCGGAGGTGAAACCGCACCTGAAGACGTGGAAGTAGAAGAAGGTGATACCCCATTCAAGCCTGGTCCGATAGTGGGCGATCTTCAGAAGGTAGGTATACCTGCATCGATACAAAGCGGGAAAGTAGTTATAAATCAAACGAAAACAGTGGTTGAAGAAGGCGAAACTATAAACCAGGAATTGGCATCGATGCTCAGAAGGTTGGAGATAAATCCTATAACTGTGGGATTAGACCTTAAGTCGGTCTTTGAAGATGGGATAATATACGAGAAAGACGATCTAGATATAGACCCCTCTCAATATATCGATGATCTTAAGGAAGCTGCTAGCTCAGCATTTGCACTCTCAGTAAATGCAGGATATCCCACTAAAGAGAACATCACTACCATGTTGAAAAAGATGCAAAGCGATGCTTTAAGCGTGGCTTTCAATGCTGATATAGTTAATCAGGATACTCTAAAACCGATGTTAGCCAAATCACATCAGGATATGATGTCCTTGGCATCTGAACTCGATCCGGAAGCACTAGATGAAGAATTAAAGAAGGAACTTGGAATTGAGACAGATGGTTCTGATGGATCAGGATCTGAAGAAGAAGATACTCAAGATGAAGAAGATGAATAAATAAAGAACAAAAATGCTATTCAAAGGAGGTATAAAATATGGAATATGTGTACAGCGCGATGCTGCTTCATTCGGCAGGTAAGGAGATAACAGAAGATGGAATCACTGACATCTTGGAGGCTGCAGATATAGAAGTCGACGATGCAAGAGTGAAGGCTCTTACCGCTAGCCTTGAAGATGTAGATATAGACGAAGCCATCGAAGAAGGATTTGCGATGCCGGCAGGTGGCGCACCAGCTGCTGCTCCAGAAGCTGCTGAAGCTGAAGAAGAGGAAGAACCAGAAGAAGAGGAAGAAGAGGAAGAAGAAAGAGACGAAGAGAAAGAAAAAGAAGAAGCAGCGGAAGGACTAGGGTCTTTATTTTAAATAAGACCCTCGATCTTCTTCCACTCAAACCCTATTTCTCTTTAAGTAGATTCTATAATATCGATATATTTTTAAGATCTTATTCGGTGATACATCATATATCATCTACAGTCTAGATTTTTTAATAAAAATTAAAAAAGAGGGTTAGTAATTTTGCCTAATAAGTCAGAATTCTGGATCTCTTTTTTCCAGGAAAGCTTCCATGCCTTCTTTTTGATCCTCGCTTTCAAAACACTTTTCAAAGAATTCAGCTTCTTTTTTCAAGGCTTCTCTTTTTGGTAGATGACCGGTTTTATTCATAACTTTCTTTGCATTTTTTATCGCTACAGGTGAATTACTGGTGATCTTTTTCACAAAAGCTTCCGCTTCTTCCATCAGTTCTTCTTCTTCAACCAATTTATCCACTATCCCTAATTCTTCAGCTTTCTCGGCTTTGATCTTCTTTCCTGTGAAGATCAACTCTTTAGCCTTCGATTCACCTATCGCTCTTTGAAGGAGTACTGTACCGCCGAAACCAGGTATGATACCCAATCCCACTTCTGGTTGCCCAAATTTAGTCCCTTTAGAGGCTATCACGATGTCAGTACTGAGTGCTAATTCTAGACCCCCGCCAAGAGCATATCCGTTGACCGCACTGATAACGGCAAAGGGTAAATCAGAAAGATCATGGAATAACTTCTGTCCTCTTCTAGAAAATTTCCTTGCCTCCTTTGGATCCATATCTTTCATCTCTTTTATATCCGCCCCGGCTACGAATATCTCTCCATTACCTGTCAGTATAGCAGCTCTAAGACCATCTTCCTCTGAAAGTTCTTTAAGCTTTTTTTCCATCTCACCCAGCATCTTCTTACATACAGCGTTCATAGGGGGGTTGTCGATCTCTATTATGGCTATATCTCCTTTTCTTTTGATCTCTATCATATAGGTCACCTTTCAACCGTATTCATAAAATCCTTCACCGGTTTTCTTACCGAGTCTTCCGGCTCTAACCATCTTTTTCAACAAAGGACATGGTCGGTATTTTGGATCGTTGAATTCTTCATAAAGCACTTCCATGATATGGAGAACTGTGTCAAGTCCGATCATGTCAGCCAATTTAAGAGGGCCCATAGGATGATTCGCACCGAGTTCCATAACTTTATCTATGTCATCTTTCTCAGCAACGCCTTCATAGTAAGCGAAAACGGCCTCATTTATCATAGGGATCAACATCCTGTTAACTGCAAATCCAGGGGTGTCCTCTATACAAACTGGTTTCTTGCCGAAATCCTGTGCAAGAGATATTATCGTAGAGGTTGTTTTTCCATCGGTCTCCAGTCCTCGTATCACTTCGACTAAATCCATAATATGAACAGGATTGAAGAAATGCATACCTATGAAGCGTTCCGGCCTGTTAGTAACAGATGCAAGTTCTGTTATCGGTATGGTGGAGGTATTGGATGCGAAGATCGTTTCTCCCTTACAGATATCGTCCAATTCTGTAAAGACTTCCTTTTTTATTTCCTTCTCTTCGACTACCGCTTCTATCACAACATCGCAATCCTCAAGTGCTTCTAGTTCCAGCGTTGTTTCGATGTTTGACAAAGCTTCTTTTTTTTCTTTTTCAGAGATGTATTCTTTATCAACACCTTTCGATAACCTTTTTTCTATAGAATCAATCCCTTTTTTGATGAGATCCTTTTCTATGTCTCTCAGAACTACCTGAAAACCGTTCTGAGCCGTTACCTGAGTAATCCCACTTCCCATTATTCCTGCGCCTAATACACCTATCTTTTCTACATCCATATTTTTTCCTCCTATTATATCTATCTTTCAAATAAAGTCGATATACCCATACCTCCTCCTATACAGAGGGTGGCTAGACCCGTTTCGTGTTCTTTCCTGACCATCTCATGTAAAAGTGTAACTATGATCCTTGCTCCTGTGGCGCCTATTGGATGACCTAGTGATATACCTGATCCATTAGGGTTGATCCGCTCACTCCTTTCTTCATTCATACCTATCCCATATTTAGGCAGGCCGGTTTCCTCCATGCACGCTAACACTTGCGCAGCGAAAGCTTCATTCTCCTCGATCACATCGATATCTTCCTCATCATGATCTACTTTATCGAATAATTTTTTGTTAGCGGCAATAGGCCCAAGACCCATATATTGAGGATCCACACCTGCAGAGGCCTCTTCTTTGAGCTTTGCCATTATCTCTAGGTCGTTTTTTTCAGCGAATTCCTTGGAAGTGACCATCAAAGCTGCAGCGCCATCAGAGATGCCCGAAGAAGTTGCAGCAGTTATCGTGCCATCTTTTTTGAACACGGTGGGCAATCCTTGTACTTTATCTAAACTAGTTTTTCTAGGTCCTTCGTCTTCTTCGATAACACCATCTCTAGTTTCAACAGGCACTATCTCTTGTTCGAAGATCCCCTCTTCCTTAGCTTTCAGGGCTCTATTATGGCTCTCGACACTCAATCTCTCCTGTTCTTCTCTTGAGATATTGTAAGCCTCTGCTAGATTCTCTGCAGTGATGCCCATATGACAGTCATAGAATTTCTCGTATAGACCGTCCCAAACCATCATGTCTTTGAGATCACCTTTACCGTCGATATCCATGGTGTAGCCCCATCTCGCCTTCGGAAGCAAGTATGGAGCGTTGGTCATACTTTCAAATCCACCAGCTACTATCGCATCGGCGCTGCCGCCTCTTATCTTTTCTGCCGCTAATGTTACCGCTTTCATACCGGAGCCACAGACCTTATTCACGGTGAAAGCAGGTACTTCAGTGGGCATACCAGCATAGATACTGGCCTGTCTTGCGGGATTTTGACCCTGTCCTCCCTGTAGGACGTTCCCCATGATGACCTCGTCTACCTCTAATTCCTTATCAGTGTCACCCCAATCTTGATGTTCTTCTTCGATCGGAGCTTTTTCAAAGTTTTTGAACTTATCCGGTCTGAAATTTTTTGTCTTTTCTGAAACAGTGGGTTTCGCATCTATTTCAGAAAACAAAGCTTGGATAACGGTGGTCCCAAGATCCACGGCGCTCAAGCCTTTCAATCCTTTTCCGAATTTTCCTTGAGGAGTCCTCAATCCCGCAACTATTACTACCTCTTTCATACTATATCACTTTTAACATCTCAAGTAGAATCAAATATAAATATTATTTGTTTTGAAATAGGTCATCTAAGCAATTGCATATATCAAATAAAGAGGGCGGGGAAAAATTTATCTATTCCAAATTTAGTTAGGCCCTGATCACTATGACTGAAGAACACAACATGTACGATTATGAGAAAGTGAGAGAGGAGTTCGAATGGGAAGTTCCAGAGTACTACAATTTCGTTTGGGACGAAATCGACGAGAGAGCGAAGGATATGCCCGATAAAACCGCCCTGGTCTCGATAGATAACTCCGGCGAGAACGCTCAAAAACACAGCTTCAAGGAGTTAAGCGATATGTCTAAAAAATTCGCTAACATTCTGAAAGATAAGGGGCTGGAAAAAGGGGACAGAGCCATGGTATTGGTCCATAGGATACCAGAGTGGTACATCGCTATGCTCGGTATGATGAGATTGGGTGTTATACCGATACCGACTCCGAATCTCGCTACTTCTGAAGACATAACTTACAGGATCGGAAGATCGGAAGCTAGCACGATAGTGACTGACTGGTCGAACCATGAGAAGATAGAAAAGGTAAGGGATCATGATGACATGGCCTCATTGGAAAACTTCATCCTTGTAGAAGCGGAAGAAGATAAAGAAGGTTGGGATGATTTTGAAGAACTGATGGATGAAGTCGATTCAGATATGGAAAAAGAAGATGTAGAAAGAACAAAAAGTGACGAACCACTTCTCATATACTTCACCTCAGGAACCACCGGTAAACCTAAGATGGTCCTCCACACGCACTCCTATCCTCTTGGACATGAAGTCACGGCGAGATTCGTTCAGGATCTCCGTGAAGACGATATCAATTGGACCATAGCGGATAACGGCTGGGCGAAAGCTGTTTGGGGAAAGCTCTTTGGCCAGTGGATCGTTGGAGCAACAGTCGTTCAGCAAAACATAACAGGAAGATTTGATCCTACCAAGGCCCTAAAGATCCTTCAAGATTATGGGGTAACCACTTTCTGCGTGCCTCCTACCATCTACAAGATGATGATCAATGAGGACGTGGAGAGTTATGACCTTAGTTCTTTGAGACATTGTCTCAGTGCCGGTGAGCCACTGAACCCAGATGTTATAGATAAGTGGGAAGATTACACAGGTCTGAGGATATACGATTATTACGGGCAAACTGAAAGCGTTGCCTTAGTCGCGAATTACCCGACCATGGAAGTAAAACCAGGCTCAATGGGTAAACCGACTCCAGGTCATGATGTTGAAATAATAGATGACGATTGTAACAAAGTAGATACTGGTGAAGAAGGTCACATAGCATTGAAAGTAAAACCCGAGAGACCCCCAGGCCTATTCAAAGAGTATTGGAAAGATGAGGAGAAGACTGAAAGCGTATTCGATGGCGAGTGGTACTTCACTGGAGACAGAGCCTACAAAGATGATGACGGCTATTTCTGGTTCGTCGGTAGAGACGATGATGTTATCAAAGCATCGGGTTACAGGATCGGCCCATTCGAAGTAGAAAGCGCCCTGCAAGAACATCCAGCGGTACAGGAACCAGCGGTCATCGGAGCACCTCACGAGATAAGAACGAAGATCGTCAAGGCCTACATCATATTGAATGACGATTATGAGCCCAGTGAGGAGCTGAAAAAAGAGCTGCAGGATCATGTTAAACAGGTGACCGCACCATATAAGTATCCGAGAGAGATCGAGTTCGTGGATGAACTTCCAAAAACTATAAGCGGTAAGATCAGAAGAACAGAACTCAGGGATAGAGCAGAAGAAAAATACTTGGAAGAGCACGACCAACTGCCGTATTGAATCGATAGAAGACAAAAACCCCTTTCCTCTTTTCTACTATTCTTTCCGAAAGGATTAAATGGACCACATTTTAGTACGGGAGTATGAAAGATAAAGACATGGGTCTTCGGATCAAAGATTTAGCGGATTTTGATTTTTTGTCTAATGTGAAGTTCTCTCCTACCGGTAAACGTATCGCTTTCAACAAGCATTCCATGGATGTTGAAGAAAATGAATATGAATCTAGCATCTATATCTACCGACGAGATACCGAAAATGTTATTCAACTAACAACCAGTGGAAAAGATAAAGATTTTGTTTGGCTCGATGACGAAGAGATATTGTTCATCTCTGAAAGAGACATGGATGTCGAGGACGATGAGGAAGGAAAAGAAGATGAAGAAAAGAAAACAAAATTTTTCAAGATCAATATACACGGTGGAGAAGCAAGTCATTTTGATACCATAGAAAAGAAAGTTACCGGCATGAAACGGAGTGGTCCTTCACTCTACCTCACGATCCATGAAAAGATAGAGGACGAAGGCGTTGTTCTCGAGAGCAAGGAGGAGAAAAAGGAAGATAAAGAAGACGATAAAGAGAAAAGACTCGAGGAAGGTAAAGATTACCACGAGCTGGACGAGATACCATTCTGGTCTAATGAAACTGGTTTCAGCAATAAAAGAAGGAATCATCTATATTCTTACGATCCCGATAGCAAGGATCTTAACTTGTTGGTTGGCGGAAGCAAGATGGTACTAGATTTCGATGTGCAGGGCCACCAGGCCTGTTTAAACCTGGTGGAATATGAAGATAAGATGGAACCTGTCAATTTCCTTCATCACTTGGACCTAGAAAAAGGCGAACTATCAAGACTAACGGAGGAGGAATTGAGCATCGAGAGGGTCCGATTTTTGGACGATAAAAAGATAATTTTTGAAGCCACGGATATGGAAGAGATCGGTTTGAATACTAATAAGGAATTGTACCTTTATGATCTGGAAAAAGGCAAAAAGACACAGCTGACCCAGATGAATAAAGAGATAGGTAACAAAGTTTTGACGGATCTGAGATTTGGAGGAGGAAAGTCAGCACTGGTGGAAGACTACCAATATTACTTCACGATAACCGAAAATCATGATGCTCACCTATACAAGTACGATCTCGATCAGGGACTGGAAAGATTGACCGAATCAGAAGGAACTGTTGATTTCTTTGATATTAAGAACGGAAAGATAGCTCATATCGGGTTCAGAGAAGATAGAGGGCAGGAATTGTATATGATCGATGAGCCTCCTGACGAGGAGCGGATCACGGACTTCAATGAGATAGAAAAGGAATTGGCCGATGTAGAACACTTCGATGTAAATTCAAACGACAAAGAGATCGATGCATATGTACTCAAACCGATAGATTTCGAGGAAGGAGAAAGATATCCTACTATATTGAACATCCACGGTGGTCCTAAAGGAGCTTTTGGAGAGATACTGTTCCATGAGCTTCAAGTCCTAGCTAATAACGGCTACGCTGTGATCTTTTCTAATATCCTCGGAAGTGCCGGAAAAGGAAACGAGTTCGCTGATATCATAGGAAAGTACGGTAGAGAAGATTTTGACGATCTGATGAAGGTGGTAGAGGAGGCTGAGAGAAGATTCGATTTTATAGATGAGAACAATTGGGTCGTCACAGGAGGTTCCTACGGAGGATTCATGACTAATTGGATAGTCACCCAAACAGATAAGTTCAAAGCCGCAGTCACGCAGCGGTGCATCTCTAATTGGATATCCATGTTCTCCACCACCGATATAGGTTACTATTTTGTAGAAGATCAGCTTGAAGAGACTCCCTGGAGCGACTTCGAGGAACTGTGGGACAGATCACCTCTAAAATATGCCGATAAGGTTGAAACACCCCTTCTCTTCATCCATTCTAGGAAAGATTATAGGTGCTGGGAAAGTGAAGCCATTCAGATGTTTACAGCTTTGAAGTATCATGGAGTCGAAAGTAAAATCTTGCTTTTTGAAGATGAAAATCACGATCTATCTAGGAACGGAAGACCTAAACAGAGGATGAAAAGATTGGAAGAGATGGTGGACTGGTTCGATCATTATATCGATCAAAGTTGAGCTAATCTTCTTCTATCTCTACCCATTCTACCAGTTCATCTATGGACTTCTTTGTTCGAGGTTCAGGGATCTCATATGGCACACCGACAGTCATGCATATTTTTGCTTCATAACCCTCGGGAAGATCGATTTCTTTTTTTAATTCTTCTGTATCGAAAGATCTTATCCAGCAGGTTCCATATCCCAGATCGACCGCCTTGAGGCCCAGATGATCCATGGCAATAGCTAGATCGATTTTGGCCCATTTAATATCCTCTACCAGGCCTATGATAAAAGCCCCAACATCCTTGATAAAAGGCTGATTGTGGCATACAGACACAAGATATTCGAATACAAAAGGGTCGATCACCACGACAAATTTCCAAGGTTTCAGCCCTCTAAAAGAAGGGGCCTCTCTACTGGCTTTCAACATTTTTTGTAGGTCCTCTTGATCTATCGCTTCTCCAGTATAACTCCGTATGTTCCTTCTCTTTCGTATCGCCTCTGATAACTCCATGGCCGAGATAACAAAAAAGACTCTTTAAAATTTACTGTTGCTTGGATGAGTAAAAAATAGAGAATGGTTTTTTGATGCAAAAGTTTCTACTTTCAATCGTCGATAGGCCAAAACTTGTAACCGTAGTATATCAAACCTTTTGGACTCTCTTCACCTAGTTTTCTCATGGAGGCTTCTACCCTCATACCAGATTCTACTTCATCATAATCAACATTCACAAGATGTCCAGTTAATCTCACGCCTTCGTCCATCTCCACTATCGCCAAGATATAGGGAGACAACATCTCGAACTCCTGATGCGGTTCATGTATCTCCGTGTAGGTCACGACTTCACCTGTTCCTTCAAGTTCGTATTCCTCCATGTTCTGGAAGCTTTCTCTCCTACACTCTGGGCATACTTTTCTCGGTGGGAAATAGATTTCACCACAGTTTTTACATCTCGAACCTATTCCTTTATACCTCTGTTCTATCTCTCTCCAAAATCTCGGGATAGGCATCACGACCACCTCCGAAGAATGTGAACAATAGCACTAGCTCCTGTACCACCTATATTATGAAGAAGACCGTACTCAGGATCATCTACTTGTCTTTCACCCGCTTCTCCTCTCAATTGGATGACAGCTTCTACTGCCTGGTTGAGTCCCACGGCTCCGACAGGTCGCCCTTTAGCTTTCAAGCCTCCAGAAGTGTTTATCGATATCTCTGAATTCAGTTCTGTCTTACCTTTTTCAGTCGCTGGACCGCCCTGACCTTTTTCAAAAAAACCTAGATCTTCGATAGCCATTATTTCAGTGATAGTATAATTATCGTGTACTTCTGCAAAATCTATGTCTTCTGGATCAAGCTTAGAACGCTGGTAGGCTTTTTTTGCCGCATGTTTTGTCGATTTCATCGTACAGATATCTTTTCTTTCATGAACTGCCATGTAATCACCACCTTGGCCAATACTGACTATCTCAACTGGATCGCCCTCAAAACTTTCGGCTTGCTCCGCAGGACATAGAACTACCGCTGCTCCACCGTCAGATATCGGAGCACAATCGAACATCCCAAGAGGATCAGCCACCATGGGCGCATTTTTTACGAAATCTTTAGTTGTCTCCCGCGGGTATTGCGCGTTTGGATTTTTTGCCGCATTCGCATGGTTTTTGACCGCTACCTGAGCCAATTGATCTTTAGTTGTCCCATACTTCTCCATATGGTATCTAGCTATCATAGCGTATAATGATTCGAACGTAGCTCCAAAAACTGTCTCCCATTCTTGATCATTGGTGGAAGATAAGATCTCTTTTGCCTCTTGTTCACCCACGTCCGTCATCTTTTCTGCCCCTCCAACGACAACAATGTCTTCCATGCCGGAGGCCACAGCCTTATAACCTTCCGCAAGAGCCATCCCCCCAGATGCGCTACCTGACTCTATCCTGGTAGAAGGAACACCGCTGATCCCTGCGTAATCCGCGATCAGAGGAGCTATATGCTCCTGATCTATCAATTTTCCAGCAGACATGTTGCCCACGTACAACTTTTCTACTTCATCTCCTTCTAACCCTGCATCTTTAAGAGCTTTCAGACCAGCTTCGATACCGATCTCTCTTAAAGATTTATTCCATAATTCTCCAATCTGGGTTTCTCCTACACCTATTATAGCTACATCTCTCATCTCAGGCACCTCCTTCAGATATCTTCTCTCTGTACTTTGCATATACTGAGTATGATATGAATTCGTTGTCAGCTATTATCTCCTCTATACGAGGTACATTTTCATCGTCTATCTTCACAATGTTTTCAGTGACCTCTATGTCAAAACTGTCTGAGCCAGCTCCGGATCCATAAGAAGTTACCAAAATCTCATCCCCTGGTTCTGCATGATCTAAAGTAGCTGCCAGTCCAAGGGGAACAGCTCCAGAATAAGTGTTCCCTATTTTGGGTACAAGGAGGCCAGGTTCTATCTGCTCCTTTGAAAATCCCATCCGTTTAGCGGCTTTCATCGGAAACTTACCATTTGGTTGATGAAATACGGCATAATCATAATCCTCTGGTTCTCTACCTGTTTCATCTAGTAGTTTGTTAGTGCAGTTAGTTACGTGTTTGAAATAAGCAGGTTTTCCCGTAAATCGACCACCGTGCTGAGGATATTTTTCACCCTCTCTTCGCCAAAAGTCTGGCGTATCAGTGGTGTAAGAACAGGTGTGCCGGAATTTAGCAAGTAGATCGTCTGATCCTATTATATATGCAGCTCCACCGGCAGCGGCTGAGTACTCTAAAGCATCGCCCGGGGCACCTTGAGAAGTGTCCGCACCGATAGCGATACCGTTATCGATCATACCCGATGCGACCATCCCCATGCATGTTTGAAATGCTGCAGTCCCAGCTTTGCAGGCGAACTCGTAATCAGCTGCTGTCAGATCGGGTGAGGCCGCTAAAGAAGCAGCCACTATGGTAGCGGTCGGCTTTACAGCGTAAGGATGTGACTCTGAGCCCACGTAGATAGCTTCTATATCCTGACTATCCACATCGGCTCTCTGCATAGCCCATTTAGCTGACTGGGTAGATATAGTTACGACGTCCTCATCGGGTGATGGTACTGATTTACTTTCGATCCTTAGACCTTTTCCCATCGATTCTCCGTCTTTTCCCCAAACGTCACCGATCTCTTTTGGGGTTATCCTATATCTGGGTACATAACCTGCATATCCCTTTATACCAACTTCTTCCTTCGTCTTCATGACATATCACAACCATTTTTTTAATTTATTATTCAATTCTTCTATATCAAGATCAGTCTTTATCAGAGGTATGCCCTCCCTTTTTGCCATCTCTATAGATAGCCCATCTATTTTTTTAGGTTTAACATAAGATACGGCTGCGGGAGTCAACGGAGTTGATCTGATAGCTACCAGAGGTGATCGACCGTACTCGACCCCATCGAAGAAAAGCACTCTTTCAGTGCTCCAACCGTAGATGCTCAGGTAATCAAATGATTTCATAGCCAAAATAGCTTCTATGCTGTCTATTATGGTGTAGCCATATATCTCCCTTTCCGCGGGGTCATCAGTGACGATGGCCCCATCTATCTCTTCTACAATTTCAGATAAATTAATCGGTGTTGGATACTCTTCCATATCGATTATCCCATGCTGACCAGGTTTTGAAAACCTTTTGATGACATCTCCTCCTCTCTCTTCATCTATACCGATGAGTGCTTCTACTATCTTCTTGACAAGGGGTGTACCTGGTTTTCGTCTTCCTTTTTCGTAATCACTTACTACAGAAGGAGCTACATCCATATGATCTGCAAGGTCTGTCTGAGAAACATCGAACATCTTTCTCCATTTCTTGATGATCTTTCCAGGACTTTCAGAGATGGTTATTTCTCCAGCTATTTTTTCCTTCAATTCCGTCATCTTAGAGGCATCTATGAAAAAGCTATATATAAAATTGTCGAACGATTAATTCGTCAATAGTCTAAGAAAGTATCTGTTACTATGTCTTAATAATCAACGATCACCTTGAATTATCAACCCTTGCTTTTAAATAGGTCTTTATAATTAGGTTTAAAGGAGTGATAATATATGGAAGGTCTCACAATAGAAAACGTAGTAGCTTCTTCCTCGATAGGAAATGAGTTAGATCTATGGGAAGTAAATGAAGCGCTTGAAGGATCAGAGTACGATCCAGATAAATTTCCTGGACTTATCTACAAGATGGATGAACCGAACACTTCTCTTTTACTTTTCTCTAGCGGAAAGATGGTCTGTACCGGTGGTGTGACACTCGATGAGCCCCAGAAAAGTGTTGACAAGATAAAGAGGCTTTTGAACGAAGGGGGCATTGAAACCGCTGACGAAGTAAAGGCTAAGATACAAAACATCGTTGCTTCATACGAATTGGATACAGATCTCAATCTAAACTCTGTTGCTATAACTTTGGGATTAGAAAAGGTAGAGTATGAACCTGAACAGTTCCCCGGACTTGTTTACCGTCTAGATGATTCACCCGTGGTTCTATTGTTGTTTGGATCAGGTAGGATGGTCTGTACCGGCGGTAAAAACGAAGAACAGCTCGAAGAGGGAGTAGAAAAGATAAAAGAAGAATTAAAAAAGGCTGGACTACTAACATAAGGGTAACAGCCTTAAAATACCCTTTAGAGATAAGGTAGGATGTTTTAGGCTAAAATCCCTTTATTTGATTTTTTCATTATGCTTTATCAGCGATGTTATTAACCTCTCAAACAAAGATTTTAATATAACTAGATTTTGGGGATACCGCTGATATCATGGGATCGGAAGAAAACGAAAATATCGAAAATGAAGAGATGGAAACTGAAAACGAGGATAAAGCCTCGAAAAAAAGTGAAGAGATTATAGAGTTGACAAAAAAATACGGGGCAAAAAATTATGATCCTCTGCCCGTGGTTATCTCTGATGCAGAAGGTGTTTGGGTAGAAGATGTTGATGGGAATAAGTACATGGATATGTTGAGTGCTTATTCTGCCGTGAGCCACGGTCACTGTCATCCTGAAGTCGTTGAAGTATTGAAAGATCAGGCAGATGATGTCACACTTACATCTCGGGCATTCATGAACGATCAGCTCGGGCGCTTTTACGAAAAAGTTTCTGAGATAACTGGTAAGGAAAAAGTCCTTCCGATGAATTCTGGAACGGAAGCTGTAGAAACCGCGATAAAAGCTGCCAGAAGATGGGGTTATTTTGAGAAAGAAGTCGAGGAGGATAAAGCAGAGATAATAGTATGTTCAAACAACTTCCACGGTAGATCTATAACGGTCATATCATTCAGCACTAGATCATATTATAGAGAAGGTTATGGTCCATTCACTCAAGGGTTCGAAGTCGTACCCTTCGGTGATATAGAAGCACTAGAGCAGGCTATCGGACCCAACACAGTGGGATTCCTTGTGGAACCGATGCAGGGTGAGGGAGGAATAGTCCTTCCACCGACCGGTTACCTGAAAGAGGCTAAGGAGATATGTGAGAAAGAGAATGTTCTTTTCATAGCCGACGAGATACAGACGGGTCTGGGAAGAACAGGTAAGATGTTCGCATGCGATTGGGAGGATGTGGAGCCTGACATCTATATCTTGGGTAAAGCTCTCAGTGCCGGAGTATATCCAGTTTCGGCTATCGCCGCCGATGAGGAAATAATGGATGTATTCAATCCTGGATCACACGGTTCAACATTTGGAGGAAATCCTTTAGGGGCCGCAGCAGCTACTAGAGCTATAGAGGTCATACAGGAAGAGAATTTTGTAGAAAATTCGAGGGAGATGGGCAGGTACTTCCGCCATGAGCTGAAGGAGATAAACAACTCTAAGATAAAAGACGTTAGAGGTAGAGGTCTTTTCATAGGAGTAGAACTGAAAGAAAAGGCAAGACCCTATGCGGAAGAACTGAAAGAAGAAGGAGTGCTTGTCAAAGATACTAAAGAAACGGTATTGAGGTTCGCTCCTCCTCTTGTGATAACAAAAAAAGAATTGGACTGGGCTCTTGAAAGGATAAAAAAGGTTTTAGAGGGATGAACTCCCTTCTCACTTGTTTTCTTTTTTTTGACTTACTACTCAGAAGTGAAAGATAGGTCCTCGATTCTGATGTAAGGAGTGATGATCCCTCCGCCGAAAAACAGCGGGCGGCTGATCACTTTTTTGGAGAGACCAGATATTTTATTCAACATCTCGTAGATGTTACCGGATATCATGGTCTCTCTCACAGGATACTTTTTTTCTCCGTTCTCTATCAGATGGCCTCCCTTGACCACTCCAGAAAGATCTCCACTCACAGGGTCAACGTTTCCTGAGAATCGATTGATCAAAATACCTTTTTCTATCTCCTCTATCAACCGTTCAACAGTCTTTTTTCCTGGCTCTATTACGAAATTAGTCGGTCCGATGCCCGGCATCTCGCTCGCATCACCGGAAGCGTGGCCTGTAGAAACCTTCCCAGCCTTCTTAGCGGTGTAGGAATTATGATAGTAATTTTTTAATTCACCTTCTTTGATGACATCAATAGGGGGTGTAGGCTGGCCCTCTCTATCGAAACTTCGGCACCCGAGGCCTTCATTAGTGGTCGAATCATCTCGAACGGTCAGTCTAGAACTGGTGATTTTCTCACCGACTTTCCCTTCAAATTTGCTCTGGCCTTTCTGTACTCTGTTCGCATTTAATGGACGGATCATGCCCATGTAAAGGATAATGGGGAGACTGTCCGTTGCGAAGAGAGCCGTCCCAACGAATTTTTCTCCTTTTTTGGCTCCCAATGAATTCACTGTATTCTTAGCCAGTTCTCTTCCCAATCCCTCCGTGTCGATTTCGTCTATATGATAAACACCATCTCTTTTCACGTCGAAGCTAGAGACTTCATATCCATCGACGGCCATACCAAGGCCGTCATAGGTGAATTTACTAAATTTCTCCTCTTCTTCTATTCCTTTGGAGTTCACTATAGCTCGGTTCGTGATTTCCGACGTGAACGTCCCTGAGCTGAACTGGAATCTATCATCGTAATCCTTCGCCCCTTTCAGCATGTTTTTTCCATGATCCAAAGCATCAGATATATCGAAGTTTTTTGCTTCTTCGTCGTATATGCCGCTTATTTTTTCTATTTTTTTAGGAGATGGGATCAAGTTATTTTCATCCTTTATAGAAGATCTAGCGATACTGATTGCTTCATCTATCTTAGGAAGTATAGAGTCTTTATCAAAACTGTTCACCGCGGCAAAACCGATTTTATCATCTATCAGTACCCTTATACCCACGCCTTCTTTTACCTGAGATTTCCCCATCTTTATCTGATCGTTCTCGACGAGTACTTCTTTGATCTTCTCGTTTTCCATATAGATCTCAGCTTCATCAGCTCCTTTCTCTTTTGCTCTTTTGACAAGGGTGTTTCCTAGTGAGAGTATTTCGGACATCTATTTCCCCTCCTGTTTTCCGCCGATTATAGCTTCACATCTCAGATGGGGTCCTCCGCCATCGACTTTGGCCATCTGTCTTTTTCCACAGAAGCCAGATCCCATATCGAATCTGAAGTCCTCAGCTACAGCATCTATACTCTTCAACACTTCGAATCCAGAGCCGGATATGGAAACTCCTCTGAAGAGATCCTTTTTCTCGCCATTCTCGATCTTGTAGGCTTTCTCTACTCCGAACATGAATTCGGCGTTGGCATCGGCCTGTCCTCCTTGAGCACCTTCAAGATAATAGCCTTCGTCTATCTCTTCGATTAGCTCTTCGGGCGAGTAGTCCCCTGGCTCTATGAATGTGTTGCTCATCCTGACTATAGGTTCATCAGAATATTCATAGGCGCGTGCGTTCCCCATCGGTTTCATATTCAATATCTCAGCGGTCTCTCTGTCGCAGAGGTAATTCTTCAAGATCCCGTTCTTTATTATCTCTGTTCGTTTAGCCTCAATACCCTCATCATCGATGGGTAACCAACCTCCTGCATGTGGATCGGCCTTACCGTCATCGACAAGGGTTACCTTATCGCTGGCGACTTTTTCATCTATCTTTCCTTTAGTTATCGAACCCGAGAGGACGAAATCGGCCTCTACCGTGTGACCTATAGCTTCGTGAGAGATCAGACCGACCATCTCGGGATTTAAGACCACGGTTGTTCTCTCCCCTTTAGGTGTCTTAGCATCTAAAAGATCTTGGGCGGTTTTAACTGCTTTAGATCCCATCTTTTCCGGACTTTCTTCTTCAAAAAGATCCTTCCATCCGCCGGTGACTCCAGTGGATTCTACTCCTGATATCCTTTCTCCGTTATCGAGTGAATAAGCTAGAACGTAGAATTCTAATTTCTCATCTGATAGCTCTACTTCACTTCCATACGAGTTAACTATAGATTTCTCATCATGTATCTCGTGCCATCTACACTTTCCAGATCTTATCTCATCTTCCTTTCTGACCATCTTCTCAGTATCTTTGACCATATTCATCTTCTCTTCCATACTGTAATTTTTAGCACTATCGTTAACTGCTGCTTCATATCTTCCTTCAGCTATATTTCCCTCTTTCAATCCCTCCATACTTTCCTTCTTCGCCTCGCTGGAGATTTTTGCGGACTTTTCGGCTTCTTTTAGAGCCGTCTTTAAAGACTTTTTATCCGTTTTACTCGTACTGCTAAAACCCCAAGCGCCGTTTTTCAGTACTCTTAGGCCTACGCCTGACAGTAGCTTCGAACGGACATCCTCTACTTCGCCGTTACTAACTTCGATAAATTTTTCATCTCTTTCATGGAATCTAGCTTCTACATAATCTCCAACGCTCTTTTCGATGAGTTTTGAGAGTTTGTCCTTCATCCTATCATCTTCCCTGCAGTAGGCTAATATAATTGAAATTTATATGTTTTTTGGAAAACATTTTTGTTTTTATATCTCTCTCACAGATACCAAAAACAGGGCGATATAAATTATTGAAGGAGATCCTCATGGGAGTTATGGTAGATGTCGTATCTTTTACTATAAAAGGGTAAATGAGAGAGGGTTTTTAGAAGATAAGATGTCCGTGATCTTTAGTCGATTTCAAAGGGTCTGCTCGAAATCATCGACCTCGTAGTCGAATTCCTCTCTATCGTCGATCTCGCCCTTGATCAATTTCATCTCTCTCGCCAATAACCAGAATACAAGCGCTAGAGATTTACGACCTTTGTTGTTCGTGGGTAATGCAAAATCCACGTTTTCTAACGTGTTGTTCGTATCGACCAATCCGACTATGGGCAATCCCGCGTTTACAGCTTCTTTGACCGCTTGACGATCAGCGGCGGGATCTATAACAACGATTACTTCTGGTTCTATGAACTGGTCTAGAGAAGGGTTAGTTAGTGTTCCAGGGATGAATCTACCAGCTATACTAGCAGTTCCCATTATGTCTGAAAACTTTTCGATCGGACGTTTACCGTACTGCCTTGCTGAGACCAGTAGGATCCTATTCTCGGGGTAATTAGAGAGAAAACTCGCTAAACTCCTTATGCGGCTGTCCGCTTGATCGATATCTAAGACGAACAAGCCGTCGTTTCTAACTTTATGGATGAACTGCTCCATATCCTTAGCTTTCTGTTGAGTACCTATGTGAACTCCAGCAGTAAGGTAGGTCTCTTCGGGTATCAGTTTTTCTTCCTCCTCATTTTCATCTTCTTTTTCTTCCTCAGTCATCGTTTTTCCTCTCTTATAACAGTTATCGGGATAACATCATTTTCAAACTCATTTATAGCAATATCCACTGGCCCTAGGGCTTCGTCTTCGTCTAACGACAATAGAGTAGGGGCTCCCATGGAAACCTGAAGGGCACGGGCGCCGATTATCCTTGCCTTTTCGAATCGGGTGAACTCTCTTTTCATAATCATATCCTTTAATCCTTTTGTGGTACATACATTCCATTTATAAGTTTTTTGCTCTTTAGAGCCTGCGGCAGGTCGATATGTTTTTAAACGATGGAAGATAAACCAATATTCACTCAAAGCATGACAGAAAAAACAGTCTTGTTACTTTCAGGAGGTATAGATTCACCAGTTGCCGCCCATCTTTTGGCCGAGAACGGCGCAGAAGTTATACTTCTCAGCCTTGATAATAGACCTTTTACAGATGAAAAAACTATCAAGACAGTTGAGGAATTAGCTGAGAGATTGAAAAGCATACATGGCGGTATCACCCACTTTGTAGCTAGTTTTGGCTATGTGCAGAAAAAGATAGCTCGAGAAGGGAATAAACATATGAGATGTTTGCTCTGTAGAAGGATGATGTACAGGGCCGCGAAAAAATTGGCAGAAAAATTGGATGCTGACTCGATAGCCACGGGAGAATCACTCGGTCAAGTGGCTTCTCAGACATTGAGCAACCTGAGAGCTGTAGATGAAGCTGTGGACGTCACCATCCATCGACCCTTGCTCGGCTTGGACAAAAATGAGACCATCGAGATCGCCAAAAAGATAGGGACGTATGAGATATCGATCCAACCGACTGTATGCTGCATGTTGACTCCGGAAGAACCCAATATAAGGAGCGATTCCAAAATACTTAGGGAAGAAGAGAAAAAATTAGATGTACCTGAACTTTTGGACGGGTTAGACTTCGAATCTAATGAAACCTGAACGTAAAAATTTTCATTGACCGATATACTGTGAATAGAGAGTCTTAGCCTTCTTCGGATCTTCGGTCCCTTCGACTATCACTCTACCATCCTTGAAGATATTCATGGTATAATCTTCTAGATCGACTTTCAACATGCTTATTCCCTTTATTTCGGATCTCTCAAATCTTCCGTGGAGCTCTTCCAAAACCAGTTGTACATCCTCTGAGGGGGTTATCTGGATTGAATTTCTTCCACAGAGTTCGCTTATCATATCCTCTTCGATTTCCAGGAACTCAAAATCATTCTGTTTACAGGTTTTACATTCATCTCTTCTTTCGACCTTGGTCAATTCGAATTCTGAATCCCATATATTGAAGGTCAAAAGCTCTTCACGATTTTTTTCACCGATAAGATACTTTACTGCTTCAGTACAGGCGATGTTGGCCATGGTCCTAGGAAGTGAGAAAAGTATGCCGGCGGTCTCGCATGTTTCCATACTCCCTCTAGAAGGTTTCTTTGGGATCAAGCACCTCATGCATGGACCTTTTTCCGGAAGAACGTTCATCGTCATGCCGTATGTGGCTAGAACAGCGGTGTATACCCAAGGTATCTCTTTTTTTATGCATGCGTCGTTGATGAGGTAACGAAGTTCCATATTATCTGATCCATCCATGACCAGATCTACACCCTCTACCAACTCCTCAACATTGGTGGGATTTATATCCGCTACAACACCGTGGGCTTCTATATCAGAATTGATCTCATTTACTCGTTTTGCAGCGGCTTCAGCTTTAGGCATGTCAAGGTCTTTTTCGTCATAGAGTATCTGGTGATTCAAATTGGATATCTCCACGAAGTCTCTATCGACGAGTTTAAGTTCTCCTACACCGGTCCTTGCTAGTGCATCAGTTATGGTTGAACCCAGAGCCCCTAATCCAAATACCGCAACAGAGCTTTCTTTTAATCTATTTTGGCCTTCCTCACCAACCTCGGGTAGAACGAGGTGGCGAGCATATCTTTTTGATCCCATATTCTTCAATCGTGACAGCTGTAATTATAATTTGGGAGATCAGATAGGAAAAACGATATAAGCAGTCATCATTTTATACTTACTCGATGAAAAGATCGGGTTGGTTCGCTCTCATAGCCATAATCAGTTTCTCTGTCTTGATCAGGACCTTACCTCTTTACGAATATACACTCTGGGGGCTAGATTTTGGGGAATACTTTTACTATACAAACCAATGGGTACAAACTGGTGGATCTTATCTTTCCATCGACGGATGGGGCCAGGCCTATCCATTCTTTCCAGGCATGTTCATAATCGGAGGATCTTTCAGCATGCTTTCGGGAGCGGATCTTTTCTATTCCACAATGTTCGTCCCGGTATTGATATCCGCTCTTTCTCCATTGTTCGTATTTTTGATAGTGAATAAATTGATGGATGACTGGAGACCAGCGATACTTTCCTCCTTCTTTTTCTCTACTTTACCTCCGGTGATCTATGGTTATTCTCAACCAAGGCCTGAAACCCTTGGATTCTTTTTTTTCGCATTCATCTTGACGTTAGGCGTGACGACATTTCGTAAAAACAAAAAATCCCTACTCATAATGTTCATAGTTCTAGCCGCGATGATAATAACTCATCACATGTCAACATATTTTTTGCTACTTATGCTTCTAGGAGGAGTCTTCGTTTCCCGACTCTGGAGATCACATGAATGGGATATGGACAAAAAACGTACCTTTCTTTTCATCTCATTTTTCATACTCACGATCATCTATTGGATATTCTACGCTGAGCCATTTGGCCAGAGGAGGATCCAAGGTGCCCTAGGACTTCCTTCTTTTTCGATCATATTAGTGCCTTTACTGGTGCTTCTATTCATAGAGATATTAGTCCGGCTGCGCAGGAAGTATGATTTTAAAGTACCTGTAAACGTCCATAAGCAGAATATTAAATCATTTCTAGTGTTTTTCTCTATCGCTCTGCTCATAACTATCCCCATTTTGATCAACGTTGCATTAGGAACTTTACCTGTCAGGGATATAGAACTGGGGGCTATGGTTTTGTTATACTTGCCTCTTGTTGTTTTAGCTTTATTCGGTCTTTCATCTAGAAAGATAATAAAGGCCCTGAATGAAGGTCCGTCCCTCATCGGCTGGTTCTGTTTCATCGTTCTTTCTATCACTGCAGGTGTTATCACTCAATCCAGTTCCTTACTTCCGATGAGGCACCTGACTTTCCTCCTCTTTTCAGTGGCTTTGTTATTTGGGGTAGGTCTGACTCAATTCCATTTGATGACAAACCCTAGAGAAGAAGCCAAAAAGACCGCTGTTCTATCCCTAGTGATATTTATCATGGTTGGAACTATGATCCCTCTAGCTTATCCCTCTCAAGAAAGAGCAGGAGGCTTTACAGAAGGGACTGACTGGGAGGATGTTGAGGCTGGTTTCTGGCTGAGGAGCACAACAGAAAGAAAAACTGCTACGGATTACAGGATGAGCACTGCCGCCTTCTCCGTCGGCAACTTAAACCTCACTAGAAGGCAGGGAGATGATATGTATTTCAATCCTGATCTGAGCGAGGCGGTCAGAGATCTAGATGATCATGAAGCGAGTTATCTTATGTGGGATCAAGAGATGTTGAAAGGTACAGTTACCGTCCAAGGAGAAAATCCAAGACCTTTCAACGAGGAGTTGAAACAAAATTACACGGAAAACTTCTATCGGGTATATCTTACGGAAGAGTGCCAGGCGTATATTATAGGATGAAACTTTACCGAAAGGTTTAATTGATTCTGATAGACTATTTAATATCGATATGGGATGTCTAAAAAGAGCAAACTTTACAGGGCATTGGGTTACATCCCGGGGTCGATAAAAAGAGAGATCTATAAAAGAAGGAGGTCGACTCCTTTCTTGATAACGATCTCGTTTTTGATAACCTTTCTAGGAGCTAGACTCTGGGTTATACTGTTGAGTGCAGACGCAGGACCTAGCCCTGAGGTCACTTATGCAGTGGGTAGGAACCTGATCTTGGGAGGATACCATGTTCATCACATAACCTACGGTATCATACTTTTAGCTCTCGCAGCATGGCTTGCCATAAATTACTGGAGTAAGACGATAGCTAGGATAAGTTCGATCTTATATGGAGCCGGTCTAGGTCTTATCGTAGATGAAGTTGGTTTCATAATCGGTGGCATCGAGCCATATAGAGGAGATAGAGAGGTCTTCCTGATCGCGGTCGGAGTGATAGCTTTATTGGCTAGCATCGTTTATTTCCCATCATTTTACAGAGCTATGAAGAGAGATATAATCCGATTCCAGAAAGATAGTGATAAAGATAGAGAGGAAGGAGAACAGTGATCTTCAATCCATCTCACCGATCTTTCTTATCTTCCTGCTGACTTTTTTCCACTTTCCCGTTTTGAAACGATATAGATTGACAAATCCTGGGATGAAAAAGCTTCCTAGGATGCCGAGGAAGACGGCTTCTATACCCATGTCCATCACTATCCCGAAAAAGTAGGATATCGGGAGCATCCAACCATAAAAGCCTAGAAGATTTCCATAGAACGGCCATCTAGTATCTCCTGCTCCTCTTAGACCGCCCCGCATGATCCTGTTTATCGCGAACCCGAGTACTCCGAAGGCATTGACCCATATGAAAATCGAGCTGAGGGCTATAGTCTCTGCTTCATCCGTAAATAGACCAGAGATAGGTTCCGAGAAGATCGCTATAGCAAAACCGATAGGAACCATTATACCGATAGAGAGTTTGAGAGTTTCCCAGCTGTATCTTTCGGCTTCCCTCTCTTCTCCAGCGCCAAGCGATTGACCAACCAAGGTACTAGTAGCGGTGCCAAGCCCCCAAGCGGGCTCCATCGCGAAGAGCTCCACTCTTTGTCCGACCTGATAAGCAGCGACTGCTCCCATGCCGAATTGTGAAAGTATCCAAAGGAATGGAAATCTTCCCAAAGTCCTTGCCATCCTCATAGCAAAAAGAGGGAAAGATACTGTGAACAACTGTCTCACCACTTCCCAGTCCCACTGTTTTCCGCCGAGATCAAAACATACTTCGTATTTTTTGGAAACTAATAGGACAAAAAATACGAGAGCTAGGGAAACATTAGTTATTGTAGTTCCTATACCTGCCCCTAAAACTCCGAGTTCTGGAAATCTCCAAATACCAAAGATGAGAAACCAATTAAGAACAATATTGAACGGTATCCCGATCATCCTGACGTACATAGGTGTTATCGTGTTACCAGCTCCCGCGAATGCTCTAGCAGCTATCATCGAATAGAACCGAAAAAAAACGCCGAGCATCAGTACTCGAAGGTAAGGAGCCCCCATGTCGACGACTTCAGGCTCTGCCCCTAGTAGAGCAATCATCTGATCGGCATAACCTAAAGTTATCAATATGAGAGGTATCGAAATGATAAAAGCGAGCCAGGTAGACTGCTTGATCACGAAATTAGCCTTTTTGTATTCTCGCGCTCCGTGATGTTGCGAGACCAAACTTATCGTGCCGCTGGAGAGTGCGAGAGCGGTGGCGAAACCGATGAAAAAGAATTGAAAGCTGAAACCCAATGCAGCCACTCCTGCCGCTCCAATAGCTATACCCACCATAAGAAAGTCGATTAGCCTGAGAGCGACCCTAAGACCACCCGTGATGATGATTGGCCACGCTAGATCAAAGGCCTCTGTCCCCCTTTTCTTATCTAAGAAACCGAGTTTAGAGAAAAAAGCAGGTATGGCCTCTATCAGGATATTTTTCCCATCTCTCTTCACCATGATCCATATCAGCTCGTTTTTAAGGCTTCAATGGAGATATTCCTTAAATTTTTTCTGAATCTTCATCAATAATCCTTAAAGATTTCCTAAATCCTAAATAGGTGGTCGAACCTATCGACCATAAACAATTGGTGACATGGATGATGCTTTCCGATACCCATATAAAAGAATTGATGGAAAAAGGCGATCTCCGAATAGAAAATTTTGATAAGGAAAATCTCACACCTAACGGCTACGATCTTACGATAGAGGAAACTGTGGTAGAGGATAGGAGACCTCAAACTGAAGGTGAGAGCGTCATACCTGCGAACACATGGTTCGCGGTATCCACTTTAGAGTATCTAGAGCTCCCTTCTTACATTGCCGGAGAACTGTGGATCAGGACTACTTATGCGAGACAAGGAGTTATATCCTCTTTTGGCCTTATAGACGCGGGTTTCGAAGGAAACCTGACCTTGAGCGCATACAACGCTCATAAAGAACTAGAGATACCTATAGGGGATAGGTTCGCGCAGGTATGCTTCATCCGCCTATCAGAGGAGAGCGAACATGTGTATTCTGAAAGATCAGGTAATTATCAAGGGCAGAAGGGAGTCACTCTTCAGAAAGATAAGGAGAGTTAGATATGGTTGTAGAGATCGATGGAGAGAACCTGACAATTGAGCAGCTAGAAAGTGTTGCGAGGGATCATGAAAAAGTGAAACTAGCCGGTATCTGCAAAGAAAAAATAAAAGCATCTAGAGAAGTGGTCCAAGAAAAGTTGAAGGGAGAGGAGGATATCTACGGTATAAATACTGGATTCGGTGATCTTGCGAATGTAAAGATAGACGGGAAGAAAACAGAAGAGCTCCAAGAAAATCTGATAAGGAGTCATGCGAGCGGGATCGGGGAACCTCTTGAGAAAGACATAGTTAGAGGTACGATGTTACTGAGAGCTAACACATTAGCTAAAGGACACAGTGGTATAAGAAGGAAAGTGATAGAGCTGCTTCTGGACCTATTGAACAATGAAGTACATCCAGTGATACCGGCAAAAGGAAGTGTTGGAGCCTCTGGAGATCTCGCACCTTTAGCTCATATGAGTTTGGTTTTGATAGGAGAGGGTGAAGCGGAATATGAAGGTGAGATCTTATCCGGAGAAGAGGCCTTGCATCGTGCAGGATTGGAAGCGATCAAACTTGAAGCAAAGGAGGGCCTTGCGCTCTTGAATGGGACCCAGGTCATGACGGCCATAGGTGTCCTAGCACTTCAGGACGGTAAAAGAGTACTAAAGTCGGCACAGATAGCGAGTGCTATGAGTCTTGAAGCTCTGATGGGTACTGATGCGGTGTTCGATGAAAGGATACACCAGGTCAGACCACATGAAGGACAACTTCGATGCGCTGAAAATCTAAGAAAACTCACCGAGGACAGCGATATCATCGAATCCCACAAAGAATGTGAGAAAGTCCAGGACCCCTACACTTTACGCTGCATGCCTCAAGTTTACGGTGCAGCTAAAGATGCTTTTGAGTACGTTGAAAGGATACTTGAAGTCGAGATGAATTCCGCGAATGACAACCCACTTGTATTTCATGATGGCGATGTTATATCGGGGGGGAATTTCCACGGCCAACCTATAGCTCTTGCACTAGATTTCTTCGGAGCCGCGATCTCAGAGATAGGTAATATCTCTGAAAGGACCACGGACAAGTTGATGTATGAAGAGGAAAGCGGACTTCCGCGATTTCTGACAGAAGAAAGTGGCTTGAATTCAGGTTTTATGATCGCACAGTATACCGCGGCCTCTCTGGTCTCGGAGAACAAAGTTTTAGCTCACCCAGCTAGTGTAGATTCTATACCCACCTCTGCGGGTCAAGAAGACCACGTGAGCATGGGCACGATATCTGCTAGACATTCAAGAGAGATAGTACATAATGTAGAAAACATCGTAGCTATAGAGTTGATCTCTGCAGCACAAGCGCTAGAGTTCCATGATCTATCTCCGGGAAAAGGAGTAAAGGCCGCTTACGATTTTCTACGGGAGCACATAGATCCTTTGAAGAGGGACCGATCGTTGAATCCCGACATGAGAAAAGCTAGAGAATTGATAACGAAGGGGCACTTGGTGGAGGAAGTGGAGAAGGAGATAGGTTCATTGAGTTGACAAAATATATATTTATTACCTTGCCTCTCAGGGAGTAAGATGTCTGAAGAAAACGAAGACGCAGGCGAACTGAGCTATCTAGAAAAAGCGACACTGTTGGCTCTTGAAGAGCTGGGCGGTGAAGCCTCACCAGATGAGATACTGGAGAAGAGCAAACTGGATGAAAAGGTCAAAGTCATGAATGCCGTTTCTTGGCTTGACTCAAAGAGTATGGTGGAGGTTGAAGAGGAAGTCATAAACTATTATTCTCTCTACAAGAAGAGTCAAGCAAAGAAGGACCTACCAGAAAGAAAGGCGCTGAAGTTTCTCGATAAAAAGGGCGGTAGATGCAGTATCCCTAAGATGAAAGAGGAGAGTGATCTCAGCAAAAAGAAAGTAGGGATCGCATTGGGCTGGCTAAAAGATAAAAACTGGGCAGAAATAGTCAAAGAAGGTGGGGAATCCTACCTGAAGATAACGAAGAAGGGAAGGGAAGCCTTGAAGGAAAAGGGGAGAGATGAAGAACTCATAAGAAGATTGGGTAAAGAAGGTAAGTTACCTGAAAGCGAGGTCGATAAATACACCGTAAAAAAATTGCTCTCTAGGAAAGAGATATTAGACAAGGATAGGGAGGTTTTTAGGACTGTTCGTTTGACCGAAAAGGGGAAAAAGGAGTTAGAAAAGGGCATCGAATTAAGACCCCAGATCAACCAACTGACTCCTGAAATAATCAAGACCGACGCTTGGAAGGAAGCAAGGATAAGACCTTATGACGTTAAAGCATATGCCCCCAAAAAGTTTGGAGGGAAGAAACATCCGATGAAAAGAGAGATAGACAAAGTAAGACAAGTCTTTTTAGAGATGGGTTTCACGGAGATGAAATACGATTACATCCAACCCGCCTTTTGGAACATGGATGCTCTTTTCATACCTCAGGATCATCCTGCTAGAGATATGCAGGACACCTTTTATATGGAGAGCCCAGAAAAACTAGAACTCCCAGAAGATAAATTGGAACCGATAAAGAACGTTCACGAAGACGGCGGGGACACACGCTCTGAAGGATGGAAGTATAGCTGGAGTGAAGATGAGGCAAAAAAGTCTGTACTTCGGACACACACAACGGTAGCCAGTATAAGGTACTTATCGGATAATCCAGAACCTCCCGTTAAAGCTTTTTCTGTGGACTGGAACTTCAGGAGCGAAAAACACGATCCTACCCACCTTTCACAGTTCGTCCAGATAGAAGGTATCGTGATGGAAGAGAACGCGAGCCTTAATATGCTCGTGGGGATGATGAAGGAATTCTATAAGAAGATGGGCTTTGAGGACGTAAAAGTCAGACCTAGTTACTTTCCATTCACCGAACCTAGTTTGGAAGTATTCGCTAAATTCAAAGGAGATTATCTGGAGATGGGGGCAGGTGGGCTTTTCAGAAGAGAAGTTTTGGAACCTCATGGTATAGAGCATCCTGTTATAGCTTGGGGTCTTGGTCTTGAAAGATTGGTCATGCTGAGGTTAGGCTGGGATGATATAAGGAGATGCTACGAGAACGATATAGAAACTTTGAGAGAGTATCCTCTTTTATGATCTGTATCAACGCAAGTTTCAAATATGCTCCTCTCAATTTGGACTATGATTCTGCATGACCCTTGAACTGTACAACACACTCACCAATCAAAAGGAAGAATTCGAAGCGACAGAGGATGGTCTAGTCAGGATCTACTCCTGTGGGCAGACCATCTATGATGACATGCACGTGGGTAACGCCAAAACATATGCGGCCTGGGATATACTGAATCGTTATTTGGAGTGGAAAGGTTATGATGTTTTTCACGTTATGAATATCACTGACGTGGGTCATCTCACAGATGATGCTGATAGAGGAGAAGATAAGGTAGAAAAAGCCGCGAAAGAAAGAAGTTTAGAGCCGATGGAACTCGTTACGGAACAAGTTAGGAAATGGTACAGAGAGATGGATGAATTGAATATGAAGAGGCATAACGTGAATCCTAGAGCGACGGGACACATGATGGAGATGATAGAGGCGGTAGAAAGTATAATGGAGAACGGCTATGCTTATGAGGAGAACGGAAGCGTGTACTTCGATGTTGAGAAGTTCAATAAAGACCATGGATATCCAAAATTAGGAGGGAGAACCCTTGAAGCCCTGGAGACGGGAGCAGGTGGGAGAGTATCTGAAAAAGAGCTGGATGAAAAACGTTCCCCATACGATTTTGCCCTATGGATCAAGGCAGACCCCGAACATATAATGAAATGGCACTCTCCTTGGAGTTTAGGATATCCTGGGTGGCATCTCGAGTGCAGTGTCATGGGGTTGAAGTATTTGGGAGAAAGATTTGATATACATTCAGGTGGTGTTGACCACATATTCCCCCACCATCCGAACGAAAGAGCTCAGAACATCGCGATCGAGGATCTAGATCATGAACCCGTGAATTATTGGTTGCACAGCGAACACATAACAGTCGAAGGAGAAAAGATGTCTAAAAGCAAAGGTAACTTTTACACCGTGTCAGAACTTCTCGAAAAGTACGAACCTGAAGTCATAAGAACTTTCTTCGCCAGCATCCATTATCGATCGCAGAGCGATTTTAGCTTAGAAGCTCTAGAAGAGAGTGAAAAGAAGCTCAAAAAGTTCCGCACCACTCTCAGGAATATCGAAGAGGCGAAAGATGGGGATAAAAACGATTTGTCTGAAGATATAGATCGGGTGAAGCGGGAGTTTGAAAAAGCGATGGACGACGATTTAAATACTCCTTCATCGATCAGTAAATTACTAGGATTCTGCACCAGAATAAACAAAAAGCTTGACAACAAAAGATCTATTCTTGATAGGGCTAAAGAGACCTTGATCGAACTCCTAAACGTTCTCGGGATAAAAATGGAAAAACCCACGAAAGGAGAAAAAGTGAGAGATATAGACCCTTACATTAGATTACTCCTAGAAGTCAGGGAAAATCTGAGAGACAAAAAGGAGTACGAACTAGCGGATAAGATAAGGGACGAATTGAAAGGATTAGGTATCCAGGTAGAGGATTCGGAAGAAGGTTTTCGATGGTACTCTGCTGACTGATCGCTTCATCCATCTTTTGAAAGATCTAGAGAGTTCACTATTTTTAGGTCCCTTTTGAGCGATTTTTCTAGTGGTGATGAGGGTTTGATCCACGCTTTCACACTTTCATTTTTATAATCGATGTCTCTCTTCCCGCCCCATATCCCAAAAAGCACCGTTTTTAGTTCAGGTATCTTCACTGCTCCATATGTGAGAGCAAGGTCATGTAGAAGATTCAATATTGTATCCGCGCCCACTTGTTTTGTTTTTGGTATACTCTTAGGCATCTCAAGTATGAAATACGATATCTCAGAATTTTCAGCATGATTAGCCATATTCCTATCAGTGGAGATCAACGCCACATCGATATTCTTGTCCCATGCGAAATCCTCCAATGATTCGACTATCCTATAATCATTTCTTTCGGAGTCTGTTTTAGAAGCTTCGGCCTTTATGCGCGCCGCGTTAAGACCTCCTCTCAAGTAATTCAATTCTTCCGTGGCGAATTTGGCTTTCCTGGTCTCAAGAGTACCTCTGTTTCTGAAGTCATAACGTATATCGCTTATTTCTGTATGCAGTCCCATCAATCTAAGATCTTCCTCACTATACTTGTAACGGATATGATGATCGATCTCTTCCTCAACTATAGAGCTGAGTAAGTAGTCAAAATCCTCCGGTTTTATTTCGGTGCCTCCACATCTCAATGGGAACCTTCTAGATATAAGACGATAATAGGCAAGGTTTGTGTCTATAGAGATGAATACAGCTTCGCTAGATAATCCGGGGTCTTTTTCACTAATATAATGGTAATTTATCCAGTCCTTAAAGTCCTCCCAGTTTGCGAAATCTACAAAACCTGAAGAGATAAGACATTCTTTGTAATCGGTAAAATCGGGGATCTCCTTTCGATCCCAGTATTCCTCTTTCTCGATAGGTATCTCAAAATCATCTTTGGTCGACAATTCTATCTCGTATCCATCTTTTTTTGAAGTGATACATATTAGACGGTTATCAAAAAAAGGTTCAAAAACCTCAATATTTTTGATATTTTTGTCCAATGATTCGTTTATGAGCATCATCAGTTGTTCCTTTGTAAATACTTCCCTCATCTTTGTTCGCCTCTGGAATCTCTTCTAAGATCTTTCAAAACCAAACGTGAATTCTCTATCATAGGGTAAGGCTTATCCATATGTTCATCATCCCGATAGACCAAACAATAAATGTTATCAAAATCAGCTCCGGATCGGATCAAGATATCCGCGGAGAGAAACTTAGTTCCGCCTGTTATATCTAGAACGGTTTTTTCAGAGTCATCTTCCAGGGCGCTTTTTAACTTATTCAAACTGTTTTCATCTTCTTCGATGAGTAGAGTCTCCATCTCAGCGCTTATATCATAGTTTACTAGTAATTTTTTTAGGTTCTCCCGGACTCCATTTACGTATTTCTCCTGCTCGCCAAGGATATATACTCTCTTTGGTTCTAGACCTTCTTCTTTGACAGCGGCCCAGACGCCGTTTACAGTATCCCAGGCCTCGTCTCCAGCTAAAACGATATAACATGTCATCTAAGTTGACCTCAGCGTTGCAATATATACCTCATACATATGGCTTACTATTGGATCGTGCATATCAACTATCGAGGAAAAGCTTAAATTAGTATAACCCCGATTCACAGTTCGGAAGGAAGATGACATCACTTTACATCGCTCGACACGGGGAAACGCAATGGAATAGAGAAGGAAGGCTCCAGGGTTGGACAGATGCTGCACTCACCGAAAGAGGGAAAGCTCAGGCTAAATCACTAGGAAAAAGGTTGAAGTACATTTCTCCTAAAAAAGCATACATCAGTCCCCTCGGCAGAGTGAAGATGACCGCAGATATAGCTCTTGATGACCTTTCGATTCAGGTTGAAGAAGACGAAAGGTTAAAAGAGATAAATTTGGGAGAATGGGAAGGTCTGAAGTCAAAAGAAGCTGAAAGAAGAGACCCAGAACTTTATAGGAAAGCGATCGAAGAACCTCACAAATACGATCCTCCATGGGGTGAAGATTATTTTGATGTAAAAGAGAGAGTTTTGGAGGCTGTAGAAGACGTATTATCCAAAAACGTAGGAGAAAATGTCCTGATAGTCTCTCATGGGGTAGCTTCGAAATCTATACTCTCTCACATCGAGGGAAGACCTATGAAAAACCTGAGAGAGCCTCCTCATTTGAGGGAGTGCAGTTTGAGCCATGTTAGATTTGAAGACGGTTTCGAAAAACTTGAAGAGGGCGAAATAATTCAGTTCGGAGATACAGAACATCTGAAGAGTTTGGATCGTGGAGATCATCGGTGAAGAGTAGCTCTTCTTTTTAAGAATGACAAAGATTAAATTGATACTCCAAGGTGTGTGATATATATGGAAGGTAGGGATGATCTTTACAAACAGAAGAGAATGACAAAGATCATACATAAAGGTGTAGGTACTGGTATAGTTAAATATATATTAGGATTTGCATTCCTGATGTTAATCGCTATCTTAATCTCTATCCGTTATGACGTAGGCAGCCTTGAAGGTATTCTATTTTATGGTTGTTGCGGCTGGTTTGCCCTTTTAGGAATAGGCATCTTTGTGAGCCTCTTTATGAAAAAGAGAAAAAGAAAGCCGAAGAAGGTACAGAAAAAGAAAGATGAAGTATCTGAAGAAACCGAGGATAGAGTAGTTAAAAAAGCCGAGGTCGATGAGGTTGAAGAAATAAAGTGGGAGGATAGCGTTGAAGTAGATGAAAAAGACGCTCATCTGGACAGCTGCCCAAAATGTGGAAAGAATACTTTGAAAGTAAAATCTGATGGGAGCCTAGAATGTAAAAACTGTGACTATCCGAAGGTCGAATGAAAGAGATCTTGAAGGAAAAAGAAGGAAGATTTTGGAGAAATTTAAACTTTTTTTCCCAAATATAGAAGCCACCGGTGGGATTTGAACCCACGACCTGCTGATTACAAGTCAGCCGCTCTGCCGGCCTAAGCTACGGTGGCGAGTGGAACGAGCCGAGTAGGTTAGTCGGCAGTAAGTTGGAAATCCTTTCCGACGGACTGCCGGCCTAAGCTACGGTGGCATCACGAGAGCTCTGCTCGAGTGAAAGGAGGAATCTATTTGATTCCTCCGCAATTTTGTTACACAAAATTGGGCGTATGACTAGGTGGAAAGTCTTTTCTATTGTCTCGGTAAGGCCCTATCGATATCTGTAAAATAAATCTTCCGGCCGACATTTGGTTATGAGTTTCTAGACATCGTTTGTAAAATGGTCACCTAAAGCTTCATATGTAAGACGTTAACTTATATGTAATACTGTAATAAGTATTTCAAATTATATCCTCGTATGATTATTAGGTATGGAAAATGTTTATATATTCCTTTATACATGTGTATTATGTCCTACGCTAAGGTGAAATAAGTATGACGTAATGTCATAATGTAGGACAATCGTCCGAATAAGGTGTTTATACGATGGAAAAAAAGGTTTCACTCCGGGTGTCCGACGAAGACCTCGAAGTCATTGATTCATTCATAGCGAGACATGATTTCAGCAACCGCTCTGAATTTTTAAGGGAAGCCGCTCTTGATTACATCGAGAGATACAGTGAACCTAAAGGACAGGAAGAAGTACCTGAAAGGATAAAACTGCCGAAAAAAATCAAGAACAACATTTGTTATCTCATCAAGATGGGACATTACAATGATTGGCAGGACGCTATCCATGAACTCGTCAGAGAAGGGCTTCTAAAAGAAGATATGGAAAAACTGGAGAAACAATATGACGCTGTCAATTCATTGAGCAGTAAGGTCGAGACTTACAAGAGTTTTGCTCAGGAAGAAAGCGAATACATGAGAAAATGAAGCATGGTAAAACCACCTTCATGTAGGATAAAAGTATAGAATCGGAGGATAGAATAGATGGAAGAAAAAAGCCCCGAATACCCTTCACCCGAAAGCGAGTTCCTAGACGAAACGGCTGGGGAGATTGTGGATGCACTCCTTTATGAGCCAAACCTACACGTGGTAGGCGTAGGTGGATGTGGATGTAATACGATCGAGCACATCACTGAACAGGGAATGAACAATGTGAAAACGATAGCAGTGAACACAGATGAAAGAGTTTTGGAAGACTTGAAAGCAGACAGACAGATGTTGATAGGCAAAGACCTGACCGATGGCAAAGGAGCTAACGGTGATCCAAAAGTAGGAAAAAGAGCAGCTCAGCGCAGCGAAGAGCAGATTTTGAGTACTATTGAAGAGTCTGACATGGTGGTTGTTGTAGCAGGATTAGGAGGGGGCACCGGAGGAGGTGCTTCCAAAGTGATCGCAGATCTAGCGAAAAGGAACGGAAAGATGGTGTTCACATATGCTGTAATGCCTTTTTCCACCGAAGGAGAAAACAGACAAAAAAGAGCAGAAAACATATTGAACCACCTATCTAAACTGAGCCATGCTACCACGGTATTTGATAACGACCAAACCCTAGCTGATGGCGAACAATCTGTTAAAGACGCGTTCGCCATGGCTGATAAACTACTTTCTAGAGTGGTCAAAAATCTGAAAATGGATTACATTACGGAGTTCTTTGAGGAGATAGGGCTGGATGCGATGAATCTGACTGAAACCATTTCTGATGTTGAATATGAAGAAGAGGAAAAAGAGCCAGCAGTGCTTGAAGCTTTGAAATACGTAGAAAAAAACAAAGATGAGAAACCAGAGAAACCGAGAGATGAAGACCTAGAGGAACCAAGATTAGATGAGTTCTTGGAGAATTATGCGCACTGAAGGCAACTGAAAAAATTTTCCTCTTCTTCCTTCTTTTTATATATGTTTTCCTAAGTAATATTCGACCATATATACTCTTTTTCGCTCTCACCTTTTTCGATCATTTCGGAAAGTTTTCAATTAGCCCTCTATATTAGACACTTATCTGCTGGTGGACGTAAGCTCCTTGGTTTTAACCGCGATATCTTCAGGATCTCCTTCCCACCCTTCCTTGATATATTCGGTTTCGACGATAGTCGTAATTCCTCCTCTAACATTCCAATCCCCCCTTACCATCATATATCTAGGCTTTACAGCCTCGACCAAATCATCTAAGATCTTGTTCGTAGCTGTCTCATGGTATATCTCGACGTCTCTGTAGCCTACCAAATAGTACTTCAAAGACTTCAATTCTAACAGTGTTTCGTCAGGGATATAAGTTATCGAAATAGTGGCAAAATCTGGTTGATCTAGCTTTCCTGGGCAAAGGCAGGTGAATTCAGGAGAGATTATTTTTACCTTATAATCCTGATCTGAATGTTCATTTTGGATGGTTTCGATCTCCATATTATCTCTTTCCTGCATTCTCCTTTTCAATAATAGTTCTTTTCATCTTTCATAAACTATTTGATATTTTATTTCTGCAAGATTTAAATAGACCTATAGGTAATAAGGGAGTCCTTCGAACATGTAGAGATCGTATAAAGACCAGATAAGGAAGGATATTTATGAAATCTGCTACTGTAGCTTTAGGCGGAAATTCCTTACTCAGACAGGAAGATGAGGGTACCGCTGAGGAACAATTCGAGAGGATGAAGAAGACCTGTGAAAGATTGGCAGTCATGATAGAAAAAGGATATGATCTTGTTTTGACACATGGAAACGGTCCTCAAGTCGGTAATATCCTTATACAGAACGAATTAGCTTCCTCTGAAGTACCTCCCTTACCTTTAGATGTCTGTGGAGCTGAATCACAGGGACAGATCGGATATATGTTTCAACAGACATTGAAAAACGAATTGAATAAACACGATATCGATATGACCATATCCAGTGTCATCACACAGGTCATCGTTGACGGAGATGATCCAGCCTTTAAAAATCCCACTAAATTCGTCGGTCCGTTCTATTCAAAAGAAAAGGCTGAGGAACTGAGAAAAGTTAAAGACTGGGATATAAAGGAAACATCAAACGGTAAATATAGAAGAGTGGTTCCTTCACCTGACCCTCAAAATATAGTCGAATCTGATCTTATTCAGGACTTAGTTTTTGCTGAAGACAAAAGCTATGTGGTCATAGCCGCTGGAGGCGGAGGTGTCCCAGTCATCGAAGAAAGAGGCAAGCTGGAGGGTGTAGAAGGGGTCATCGATAAAGATAAAGCGACTGCCGTTTTAGCCTCTCAGATAGAAGAAACTTTTCTTGTGCTCCTAACTACTGTAGAACAAGTTTACTTAAATTATGGTGAAGAGAACGAAGAACCAATATCTTCGATGAACGTTCAGGAAGCTCAAAAATATTTGGAGGAAGGCCATTTTCCTGAAGGTAGTATGGGGCCAAAGATAGAAGCCTCGATAGACTTCCTTAAAAATAGTGGAGAAAAAGTCCTGATAACTACACCTGAAAAACTTTTAGATGCACTTGATGGGGAAACTGGCACTTACATCTATTCAAGGTGATATTCTGAGAGGAACAGAAAGGATCAGAGTAATCCAAGAGTCAGTGATAAGAGAGATGACCAGGAAGGCTAAAAAATACGATGCTATCAATCTTTCTCAGGGCTACCCTGATTACCCAACTCCAGAAAGTGTTTTAAAGGAGGCGAAAGAAGCGATAGACTCTGGATTGAATCAATATTCCATAACATGGGGTACTGAGGAATTACGAAAAGAGATATCAGAAAAATTGAGTAGTTTCAACGGACTCGATTACGACCCCACGTATGAAGTCACCGTCACCTGTGGTTCCAGCGAATCGATCATGTCCACTATGCTCGGCCTAGTCGAAAAAGGAGAGAAAGTGTTGATATTCCAGCCTTTCTACGAGAATTATGTTCCCGCTGTCTCTATCGCTTCAGCGGAACCTGTATTTTCGACCATCGGCAAAGATATGAGTATCGATCGCGAAGATCTAAAGGAGAAGGCTGAAGGGGGCCTAAAAGCGATCCTGCTGAATACACCTCATAATCCAACGGGAAAGGTCTTTTCTAAGGATGACCTAAGGTTTTTGAGAGATCTTTGTGTGGACAATGAAATATACGCCATTACCGACGAGATGTACGAGAAGATGATCTATGAGGACAAGCACACATCACTAGCTTCATTAGAAGGGATGTGGGAAAGGACGGTAACAATCGGAGGTTTTTCAAAAGTCTATTCTGTCTCTGGATGGAGGGTCGGGTATTCCGCCGCACCAAAAGGACTCATGAAACCGATAAGAAAAGTACATGATTACACCACCGTTTGTGCGCCTACTCCATTTCAGCACGGCACGATAAAGGCTTTAGAACTGCCTGAAAATTTTTATGAGGATATGTTGGATTATTACAAGAGAGGTCGTGATTTCTTATACAAAAGCCTAAAGGAGACGAAGATGGACCCATTTAAACCACAAGGCGCTTACTACATGCTTGCAGATATAAGCGAATATGGTATGGATGACATCGAGTTCGCTGATTATCTGGTCAAAGAAAAAGGCGTTGCTGTGGTTCCCGGGTCATCGTTTTATCACGATGGCGGAGAAGATTTAGTGCGGTTCTGCTTCTCTCAAGATATAGATCAGTTAAAAGAGGCAGTGGAAAGGATAAAAGATTGAAATCCATTTTTACTCTAACAGTTCGCCGGGTTCTCTAAATTCTCCTCCCCAATACAAGATCGTGTCAGACCTATCGAAATCTTCATCACGCTTTGCATTTACTACCTTTCCTATGAACCAGAGATGATCACCTGTTTCGATATTTTTCTCAACCGTGCATTCTATTATAAGAGGGAACTCTTTTACTCCTGGTACATCTATGGTCTCACTTTCTTCTTTTTCCAATCCGAATTTCTCGTATTTATCGAAGTTCTTTCCAGAGACTTCACCGCAGCCTTTTAATTCTTCTAATTTCTCCTTATCGGGTACGTTGACCGTGAACTCTCCCTTCTTTTTCAAAAGTGAGAAAGAATGTCTCTTCGGGGATATACCGGTCCCTATCATAGGCGGATCGATCGAAAAGACATGAACCATCGCAGCGGTTATCAGGTTGCTCTTTTCTCCAGTTCCTGTGCCTATAAGCACTGTTGGAAAGTGTGGCAATGATCTTAAACCTTCTTTAGAGGAAATCTGTTCTTTCATAATTAGGCAACGAAAAAGTCCCTAATAACCTTTTCATATAGGGTCAGGACTTATATACCATCTTCACATAGATTCGATCATGAGCGAAAGATCTCGTTTAACGAGAAATCTCAGAGAAGTTGGGAAAAAATCTAGGAGGCATTGAGATTTGGACCTGATGTTTGAATATCTGAAAGGAAACATGAACAAGTTGATCCTTGTCATTTTCGTAGTCGTTCTTATCTATACTTCTGGGGTCTTCATAGCTCCATTGACACTAGAGCCGGGTGAAGTGGAGGAATTAGATGGGGCAGCGAACAGGATAGTATATTCAGAAAAGTGGGAAGAACTACCATTATATCATCGAGTTATCTATCAATTCAGTGATCTGAACTGCCACCAAAAATACTACCGATCCTATTCGATAAATGGAAATCAGATGCCTCTCTGTGCAAGATGTCTGGGTATGTTCCTCGGTTTCACCGCCGGCTTCTTGATGATGAGCTTTGTTAGAGGAGGCAAAGAACTGAAGAATCTACTTTTAGAACTCGTTAATTTGGACACCGATCTTTCTGAGAAAAAGAAATTGATCATACTGATACTTTTAGGTTCCGTTTTTGCCCTCCCGATGATCTTGGATGGTGGGTTACAACTCATTATCGATTATGAGAGTTTCAACGAATTCAGAACTTTTACAGGATTACTCTTCGGTGTCGGGTTTTCAGTTTTCATCTCTGCTTTGCTCTTATCTACTACACGTGTGGGGCATTATCAGGATTCTTCCACAAGGTGAAGTAATGTGTGAATAATCTTCTCTCTGCTCCGGTACATCCACATCATATATAGGTTCCTCTTGGTATGTGGGTTCCCTAGGGGTTTGCTCTTCATACTTTCGACGGTTCATTTGTTTTTGTAGACTTTTTCTTTTACCATCTAGAAGTGCTCATTTATATATAAAGAAAAGGAAAGTGGTTTTATTATTTGTTGTTCCTGTTCTTAAACCCCATCATTCCTGGATTCCGTAAATGATGTCGATGGTGGTATATTCATTCTCCGAAATAGTTATCTCAGCAGTCTCTTGACCTTCTTCGAATTGGTAGTAAAGAGTAGTTTCGTCAGGTTCAACTTCTTCCTGTATTGGATCTCCTAATTCCTCTTTGTACCAACTTACAACATCATCCAAAACGTCCTCAGTTCCGTACTCGATATCTGTCACTTCGGCGTCTGGGCCGGTATATTTCGCGTGATCCAACATCACTGAATCAGGATATCTATCTAACGGCTCTTCTCCATCCACTTGGTCATCATCCGGGAGACCGTTCTCCTCATCATTGTCATTGTCGTTATCACCGTTTCCATTGTCGAGTTCTCCTTCTTCGCCGGACCAAGTTCCAGAGTATGCAGTAATGCCTTCCTGTTCAGCTTCCCAGTATCCTGAGATCGATGATCCATCTGGACTGAAAGTTCCTTCCCAGGTTACGTAGCCAAGCGCGGCATCACCTGAAGCCGTTATTTCCCCTTCAGAAACTGAACCATCTATGTCTCCTGCTGCATCGCCTTCGAACCATCCCGAAACATCTTCGTCTTCCCAGTCTATCGTGAATTCCCAAGTGCCATCATATTCTTCTTGCCCTAAAGCGTCTTTGCCTTCCCATGTACCAGAGAAGGTTTCTTCGCCGCTTCCTACGTATCCATTATCATCGTCTTCTTCTTCGACGGTTACCGTCTCTGACTGATCACCGAGTTCTATATCGTAGGTGCCATCCTCATCGAATGTGTGTTTCTCGTCAACGGGTTCAGTATCACCAGGTCCCAGCGACCAACTGCTGATTTCTTCTCCATCAGCATAAAGAGAGATATCTCCTTCGCCATCTCCTACGTTCTCTATATCGGCTGTTATAGTCACTTCTAGTCCGTCCTCATCAACGTTGAAGTTGGTCACTTCAAATTCTGCTAGTTCTTCGTCATTTTCTTCCTCGTCATCGTCATCATCGTCGTTTCCAAGACATCCAGAAAAGGCCACGGCCACCAAAAGTAAGGCGACCCCTATCACAAATATATATTTTTTATTCATTTTTATGTCTCCTATTTTGGTGAATAAATACTTTATATCTACTTAATAACCAATTTAGTTTATTAGATTTATAGTTTTGGGAAAAATACAAATTAATCGGTAGAATCATATAGTTGTTCAGTGGAAGGCAAAGCTTAAATATGATACCTTTCCTAAATCCCACAGAGGTTTCACGATGACTCTCTGGCAAGGAAAATCAGATAAAAAGATAACAGGCGGTAAGAGGCATCTCCACAGGAAGAAAAGGAAGTTCGAGATCAGCAGAGATTATGAACTGCCTATGATCGCTGACAGTAAAAAGAAAATAGTGAATAGCAGAGGAAATAATCAAAAGGTCCGGATCGTAGGAGCTGAAGAAGTGAATCTTTCCGATAAAAAGGGCAATGTCGAAAGGGTAGATGTAAAAAATGTTATTGAAAATCCAGCCAATCCAAACTTTGTCCAGCGGAATATCCTCAATAAGGGAGCGATAGTCGAGACCGAAGAAGGTAGAGCGAAGATCACATCTCGGCCTGGACAAGACGGTATTCTGAACGCTGTCCTTATCGAGGATTAGGATGGTCAGAAAAAAGAGGAAAACCTGGATAATATATCCTGAATATTTTGACAAAAATCTTTCTAGATCAGATGGAAGACGAGTACCTATTAAGTTCGCTGTTTCTTCACCTAAATTAGAAGAGATCGGAAAAGTACTAGATGCGTGGGACGTCCCTAATAGATTGGAGGAAAGTGAACATCATCCCGCCACCTGGTTCAAAAGGAACGGTCGTATCTTCATACCAAAACAGAAGGGAAGCAAACAAAAACTGTTAAAGAAATTAGGTAAGGAATTGAAAGAACGCAGTAATGGATCCTAAGGCGTCTTTCTTTTTATCTTAAGATAATATACTTCATCATTTTCTTTTTCCTCAGGCACACCGAATAGAAAGTCTTTCCTCACGCTGTGAGCGACCCTGACAGCTCTACTCACCTCGTACCACCTGTATTCATGATCCTTCTCTACTGGCTGTATGATATACTCTGCATGGATATCATCAGGGTTGTCAGCGTAAGCCCTGAATTCCGCTCCATATTTGAACCCTGTTTTTGGGATAAGACCTCTATCTCTTAGATCTCTATAGACCTCGTTCATCAATTTAAAGCCCTTTCTTTTTGAGTGTTTTGATTTAAGATTTTTGAAATCCTCAGCTTCCTCGATCTCTAAGGATCCTTTATCTTTCAAATATAAGGTCTCGTAGAATGATAGCTTCAAAGTATTTTTAACTTTTGAGCCGTAAAAATTGTTTTCGTAGAGGTTTTCAAATCCCTCATTTATGAAGCATTTATCTCCATAAATTATCCCCTTAACCCCATCTCCTTCGTAATTTCCGACCTTGCCTTTTAAGTCGATCGTCGAAAATTTGTAGTAAGTGACATCACCTTCTTCATCGACGAGACCGGTCAACATGGTTTTACCAAGATTAGAGATCTTTTTATTGGCTCGTAGGATCTCCTTGATCTTGAAATCCTCTTTTTCTCTGGCCGTACAAAGCCAATACTTTGTAGGTGTCTTACCGGGACCTCCTCCTCTGGGGAAGACCCTGAATGATGCAGGATCGGAAGCTTTCTTAAGAACGTAACCACGGGATCTCATATCTTTATAAGCAGGATACTCGCGCATGAATTGTTCTTTTGGAACATTCTCCATTATCTCCTCTCTTTCCACCTCATCCTCATTCTCATCCGTTATCTCTAACCGCTCATTCTCCAAAAGGTAAATCGCTTCGTACAGGTCCAATTCTAGATAATTGCCAGATTGAGGTTGACCGAAGTAACCCTTGTTATATAATCGGCTTGATTCTTTTTCATCTTCCACCACTACTTTGTTTTTCTTGAAGATACCGGGCATCTTATATCGGGGCTTCAAGGGGAAAGGAATTATAAAAGTGTGTTCTTTTTGAATATGAAAAAAGGTATGATAGATCATGTGCGCTAGGATCCTGGTAGTTTCTGATATTCACGGTTCTATGAAGAGTTTAAACCGGATCAAGGCCTCGTATCACAAGTATGACTTCGATTTCATAGTCTGTTGTGGAGATATCACCCATTTTGGAGGAAAGGAAGATGCGGTGAAGATCCTGGAAAAGATGCCGACGGAAGTCATCGGCATTATAGGAAACTGTGACGGAACTGAAGTTGCTCAAGCCTACGACGAGACCGACAATCATTACATAGAACTGAAGAAAGTGGAGAAGAAAGGTATAGAATTCATCGGATTATCAGGGTCAGAGTACAGTGAAGATAAACTTAAGGTATTCAAGGAAAGAGCTGCTGGGGCAGAGGTATATGTCTTCCATCAGCCCCTCTACGGATATCTTGACGAAGCATCAAGGGGCAAGCATATAGGTAGCAAAAAGTTGCTGCCCATAGTAAAAAATAACGAACCTCGATTGATCCTAAGCGGCCACGTTCACGAAGATAGAGGAATAGTTGAAGAGGACAGCATAGCTTTCATGAATCCGGGACCGGCGGGAGACGATCACTTAGGATTGGTAGATATAGAGGACGGCGAATTTGATCTGCATCTGATTTAATTTTTACACGTATTTGCTTTATTCATTTACTTTTTACCTAATATACTATAATTATAGTTTAGTATAAAATAGACAAAAACACCTTTTCGTCTTTGATTTAAAAAATATCTAATTACTAGTTAAGATTAATATATTGCGGCTTAATAGAAAACACAATTTTGCATTTTATCTTCAAAGCAATGATAAAGCAATATTTTTACTAAATAAAGCTATTACAGAAGCACTTTAATAATTTAGATAAAGCGCAAATAGTGTTTTTGCAAATTTATGAAAAAACGAGGTGTTTCTCAAAAAGGTTAAAATGAGTGAGACGTAATAAATAATAGAAATTCCGACGTCTTTCCTTTTCTTATTTAAAGTTAACGTCGTATTAGTTACATTTTCCGACATCCTCGGTTTAACATATTTAAAAGTAACGATTTCTGTTCTATTCTTTAACAAAGAGGTCGATCCTTTAGTATTTTTAGTTTAATGAGGGTATCCCCCGCGTCCTAAAAAAGATATTTTATCGAGTTTTCCGTTTTTTCGTAGGTTTTGTAAGATAAATGAATCAACACTAGTTAATCTGTTTAGTTGATGGATAAATAACAAACGCTTTTTACTAAACTTATTAAATATATATAGTAAATGTGTTTTTTCAATAATTAGGAAAAACCATCTGTTTAGGATATCCTATTAATATTAATTATATATTAGTTTATGCTAAATCTATAACTAATAATTATTAATTTGGTCATTTTTCTGCTATAACGACTAATCTATCCGCTTTTTCATCGTAGGGTTCTCCGCTGTAATTACCGTATACTTCAATAGTATCGAATCCTACTTTCTCAAGCATGTGCTTCAACTCTTTAGCGGAGTAAAGCCGATGTGAAACATCATACTCTCTTTTTCCATCTTCAGTAATTATCGTCCTTTTATTCATTAACCAAGACCAGTCTTTTTCTACATGTTTTTCCTCTAACTGGTATCCTTTTTCAATTTCATGCCAATCTTTTCCCTCAAAGATCCTCGCTATTATCTCCTTGCCCATAACGTCTAGGATGAACTTTCCACCAGTTTTAAGGGTTGTATGAACATTCTCTAGAACTTTTATGTTCTCCTCTTCATCCTCAAAATAACCGAACGAAGTGAATAGGTTTAATATCAAATCATATTCCTCTGCCCTTTTGAATTTTCTCATATCTTCCTTAATGAATTCGATATCGAGACTATCTTCTTCAGCTCTTTCCCTGGCTTTTTCCAGGTAGTTATCAGTCTTATCCACTCCTGTTACGTCAAAGCCTCTTTTAGCGAATTCTATTGTATGTCTACCGACCCCACAGCACAGATCCAACACCTTCATATCCTCCTTCAGATCTGCAAGATCGATCAGTTCCTTTACTTCCTCTTCGGCGTGATCTATCACCCTTTGTGGGAACGGATTGTCTTCCCAAAATTCATCTTTCTCATGCCAAGCTTCCTCTTCTGAGCTCATCATTTATTTCCTCACAATGAAGAACTAAGAATAGCCCGGAGCGGATTCGAACCGCCGTCACGGGCTCCAAAGGCCCGTATGTTTGACCGCTACACCACCGGGCTTTTACGAAGTGCGGTGGAAGAAGAAATTCGATTATGAAAAGTCACAGTCAGATAGAATATATAACTGTTTTCACGGGAGGTATAAGGAAAATCCATTATTCATGTTTTATAGCTGCGATCATATCGGTCAATTTCTTTTCCAATGTTGAACACTCTTCCAAGACGGTACCTGTGACTATAATATCTGCTCCAGCCACAGCGAGTTCTCTAGCCTGCTCTGGATCTCTTATTCCGCCACCCACGATCACAGGTATATCTAAATTCTCTTTGCACAACTTGATCATCTCTACTGGAATGGGCTCTGGAGCACCAGATCCAGCTTCCAAGTAAAAAAGACGCATACCCAGATACTGAGCTGCCAATCCAAAATTCACAGCACTTTCAGGTTCATCTCTTGAGATGATATCGGCTTTTCCCACTTTCCCTACTGTCATGCCCGGTTCCACGACCACATAGCCCATGGGGATCGGTTCTATACCCATCTTTTTTACATACGGGGCACCACGCACCTGTTCTCCTATCACTTTATTCAGGTCCTTAGAGTTCAGCATACTCATAAAATAAATCGCGTCAACATGGGGTGAGATCGCGCCAGCTTCTGTGGGAAAATGGATGATAGGCAGATCGATCTCTTTTTTCATGGCATTTACCGTTTCATCAAGATTCTCTTGAGTTATACCAGTTGAACCTCCTACCATCACCGCATCACTACCAGCTTTTTCTAATGTGGATGCTAATTCCGCTCCCTCTTCAGGGCTTTGTTCATCTGGATCGATAAGCCCCATGTGTAGAGTTTCTTCGCTGATCTTATCATAAAGATGAGCTAATACCTTTGTTTGATTCATGCTAGGCCTCCAGCCAAGAAGGCGACGAGAGCTAGTATCATCGCCGCTTTGATATATTTTTGGGTCTTCTCTGGTGATTTTAGTAATAAGAGGGAATATATAAAGATTATATCTGCTAATATCACGATGATAAGATATTCTAAGGGTAATAATCCTAAGAGGAAGGGAAAGGGAGATAGCGCGACAGCCAGTACTACGAATATGAATGCAGTCCTCTTCGCTTTTTCTGGCCCCACTTTCATGGGGAAAGTCTTTCTGTCCAGATCGCCTTTCAGATCCTGTATATCCTTCATTATCTCTCTTCCAACACTCGAGAAAAAGGCTAGAACTCCCAGGATCGTAGGTAAGTATAGCTCTCCATAGATAGAGCCACCGAATATGAAAAGCATACCTGTCAATCCAGATATTATCAGGTTACCAGTCAATCCTTTCTTCTTGAAACGAAGTTCATAGGAAATCATCAAGATAACGGCAGATATCACTATTATCTGAGGGAGATAGAAAGGTAGTAACAGAGATAGGATGATCCCGATGATAAACATGATTATAGATAAGTACAAAGCCATCCGGGAACTTATCTCTCCGGAAGGTATAGGGCGTTCAGGATGATTGATCTCGTCGATCTCCCTATCCATGTAATCGTTCAAGATGTTCCCTCCGGCGGTGAAGGAGAAAACAACCAGCATACCGATGATGGTAAGGAATAGATCAGAGGTTGGAATATCGATCCCGTATAATGTGACCATCACTATAGGAATACTCAGCATAGATATAGAACAGTTTAATGGTCTCATCAATCTTATCGATGGTTTCATTTCGTATGTACAGTAAAACAGATGCTTTTATATTTTTGGCAGATTTTTCTTAGGATTAACAGTAAGACTTTAATACAAAATGCTATTTAGTAGACTCGAAATGCCCTGGTAGTGTAGTGGCCCATCATGTGGCCCTGTCGAGGCTGCGACGCGGGTTCAAATCCCGTCCGGGGCGCT